>Ga0123352_10016183_pt1 | contig 11876 bp, 4 predicted proteins | sample TergutLab28metaG_FD_89700 | JGI IMG/M metagenome (GOLD analysis project Ga0123352, IMG submission 89700) | Labiotermes labralis P1 segment gut microbial communities from Petit-Saut dam, French Guiana - Lab288 P1 | ecosystem: Host-associated > Arthropoda: Insects > Digestive system > Gut ...
GTTGCGCTGACCACGTGACACCCCTCTATCCGCAAAAGTTGGCACTAACTTCGCCGACCGGCGGCGGCCGCTCTGTCGGTATAGTTCGCGTGCGGACTAAGGCCACGGAGTTTTTTTTTTGTAGGTGTCACTTTTATCGTGTCTGGCAGGTTACCGGTTATCGCGAACTTTTCGTGATATCCTCTGTAAATGCAGACGACGAACGCCCGTAAATTACCTCGACACCGGACAGTACTGTTTCGGTCGAATGCTTTACCTACTCACCAAACACAAGCATCTTGGCATTTCATAGTATCCAAATACACCTAATAACCAGCGACATTAACTAAGGTGCGGATCAGTTAACTGACCACTTGGGAGATCTACGAGCAGACGTAAGAAATAATATTACGACACAGAGGTTATAAACGTGTAGACTGTATAACAACTAAGGAATAAGGTCGAAATGTGGTCTGTTGCTAACACGGCAGTATAGGCCTACTTCCGCGTTACACGAAATAGAAAAAAAAATCTTGACTAACTGAATATTAATATTCATGTCAAATGACACTCAACCGAGTGATTTTATGGAGTACTCATTTCCGGCAGCAGTCTAATCACATACGATTTTATATTTGCACAAAGACGCGCGCGCACACACACACACACACACACACACATTTCTGCATCTGTTAATAAAATTTACGTGTATCAAAATATGGACATATGACATGCCGCCACTTTGTGTTACGGATCTGGAAGATAATTAGTATAATGAAAGTCGGCCAATCCGTTATGTCCTACATCTAATGTGAACAGTGCCGCGGCTGTTACTAAATTACACTGCGTTCAAGCACAGGGACAGGTTTACATATTTTAACCGTACGTGGCCATCTTCAAGCTAAAAACAGCTGTCGAACACATATTCATTACATATTTAGCACGTCATGGCTGATCCAACTTACAGTTAAAATACCATTTACATCATGTGACGTTGAGATCTTTCCTGAGAAGCTAACAGGTTCTGATCTAGTCAAGAAACTCCCGCATTTTAAGGAACCCGAATGTTCATTACCGCACTCACAAGCGCCCGTCACCTGTCCCTATCCTGAGCCACAGCAATCAAACCGACAAAGATTCGAACCAACTGCGAGTGTACAGCCTTACTGTTACATCAGCCTACCGAATACGTACACTCATTTGTGTTACCAAGAAACACCAGCATTACCAATCTTTGTCAAGTAATCATGTCCCTTGTCAAGGCAGCACTGTCGCACAGAAAATCTGCATCCGCCGGGACATTCTGTGATAGCTGCGGCGCTCAGGGACACGATAAAATGACACCTGTACGACTCACTACGAAGTGAAAAATATTAACTACAATTCGTATTAAGCTACACATTGTAATTACCACAGCGCAATCAGTTTAATCCCGTAACAACACAGGCTGTACAATTAATGCAGTTAGTCATTGTACTGTAGTTTGTTGCCAAGCAACTCAGAAATTCGTCATCACAGCGTAATCATAATCTGTTACCGCAGCACTGCCAGTAAAGTTCATTTCCAGCCAACGCAGGGAGTATGATTCGTTTGCACAGCATCATCCACATCATACATCACCAGAGATTACGGGCAGTGGGCCTGCAATTCGTCTGGCACATCATCATCGGCATCATACATCACCCGAGATTACGGGCAGTGGGCCTGCAATTCGTCTGGCACATCATCATCGGCATCATACATCACCCGAGATTACGGGCAGTGGACCTGTAATTCGTTTCGAGTAACAGTCGATGTAATTCCTCACATCACTGTACAATTCCTGACGAGAGCACGGCCAGTGTGATTAACCGCAGTAACACAGTCAACATAATCCGTTACAACCATGCAGTAGTGCGATTCCAATCCACAAGACTACAGTATAATCCCTTACCGTAGCAGAGACAGTATGCATTTTGTTTACGAACAACACAGGCAGTGCAGTTTAGAGCAATGTCCATAAATGATATGATACGGGTTTAATCTTTTATCGTTGAACACGTATTTAACGTAAACAAACAGCTGAAATATATAACATGTACAAACCACCAGTTGTAAAGCACAACTCAAAGAAAGACTGTCTGCAAAGGAACAAGTGACGAATAAGGAACGGTGAATGAAGTACGGTTTGGAAGCATCACAGACACAACCGTTTTTCACAAATCGCTTGAACCAACCAAGAATCAATTGCTTATTTGCTGGATCTGTCTTGCACTTATGCCGAAACTACTGTGGCACTGTCGCAACAGATGTGGTCTCACTAAGAGATACAATTACCACATAATGAACTAATATAACCCCTTTTCTTGCCCGGACGGCCTTTTCCCGTACTGACGAATGTAAAAATAGGGTGCAATCCAGGGAAGAAATTCAAATTTCTTCGAACTGACCTTTCCAAATGGCAAAACACATATGATGTTTCAACTGTACCTTAAACGCGCTCTGTGTAACCCAAGATTAAACTCTTTAGCATCATTTGCAAACAATACATATTAACTAAATTATTAAAACGCCATTAAAGAACATAAAAATTTATCACATTTGTGTATATATTATTATAATTAACTGATAATTTGATTTTGTATACAGTAAAAACATTCCGTGTCCATCCAAGAGCCCGGCCAGGGCTACCGCACACCTCAGGGATGCAGTAAGGTATGGCGTAATTAACATTACACTGCGGGATGTAAACGCACTCCTCTGCCACACTGCTACAAACATCACATGAAGTCACCGGAGAATGAACCGGAAGCCCCGGGGGTCAGAAGCCAGACCCAAACCGTCTGAGTTAGTTAATGTGTAATAATATTACAGATGCTGTATGTGGTTGATGCCTTTTTACGTATTAACAACACAACAACAGTTCTTTCAGTAGTACTGTTTGCAATGAAGATAGAAACATACGGCGTTCCGCAGCTTCAGTAGCAATTCGCACTTCTATTAATGACAGTTTTCAGTAACGATGTCTCTTCAATTTAAGGAGGGTTCTGACCCCATTCTATCCTCCTCCTAAGACAGAATCGCCACTCCATCTAGCAACGCGGTCAAGACCGTTGTCCTTCCATCTCCTACACTTTGCCGGTTATATGTATGTAATGCTGAGTCAGAGGGATGGCTTCCCTTTTACCTGACTTTAGATGCTGTCAATTCTTACAGCAGGCTACAGCCGTACTTTTTTGTCGATACGGAAAGCAAAAACTAGCGTTACCTTGTGTTTTATTATGCCATTTCATGTTATGCTGACGCAGATACGGTAGCAGAATAGGCAGTAAAGTTCTCCGCCAGCACATCGAATTTTGTTATTTACCTTACATAACAACCGCAATGCTGTTCTGTCAAGATTACGCAGTGCATTTCAGTGCTACGTTTCTAGCTCTCATCGTGTTCTAGGTTCGAGTCTAGAAGCTGAAATCCGTATTGTCTGAGGTGCATGGTGTGGTACACTTCATGAGCCTCACCAGCACACAGCAGATTGTCCCGAGGAAAATAATATAGGTAACTTCCAGGAACAAAGAAACGGGATAGCACTGACGGGCTGGAGGTTAGGGAAACTGAGGCTGAATTCCCGGCTAGATCAGAACGTTCCGATTAGCTGTGGGGCTCAACAAATCTCTTGGTGCTCAGGGTTCTTTCCCTGACAGCAAAAGACCTAGAAGTCACGGTTGTTTCTGTTTCCCTGTTACACCTGGAAGTAGCCTATGTCTCAACATTTAATTACTACGACAGTACAGTTATGCGCCACACTTCACTCTCACACTCCATACTCTCAGCAAGTTAAGTGTGGGCCTCCTCTTGGATCAATGCTTGTAGTACAAAAGAATAATATTGCATTCATAAAGGTATGCAGAATATCACTTATCCCACACAGACAAGAAATGTCTATGACAAATCGACGCTTGCCTTTCGTAAGACACCAAACAACGCTCAACAACGAACAAATCGCAGGTTCTTATGCGTATTGGACCGTGCATCATCTTGATATTTGAATAAAGGTTTGACCAACTAGATGACACCTGCTTTATTATCTACTCCTCAACATGTTTCAGACGTTAATACGTCCATCTTCAGGAGCTATCGACTACTTGTTGCGTTGTGTAGGCTGACTTGAGGCGTGCTGGTGTTATGTAGCGGGATTGTCTGTTGGTGATATGGTATCCGAGTGTAGGCTGAACCACTAGTGGTTCAGCCTACATGCAAGGATTACGGCGAAGCAACCCTCAGCTATTTTAAAGAATTCACGTATTCTATGGGAAAGTGCATAAAAACACAAAAAATATTAGGTCAGACTTGTGTCCCATTCTATATGTAAGCCGTGAACCAAGTTGCCGTTCCAACAGTTCTGCTTATGGTTGTGTTAGGTCAGAGTCAGAGTCAGAGTCACGTTGCGGCTGGCAATGAGTCAATCAGTCGGTCTCGGTGTCAAGCCCCTTCCACGGCTAATGACACTGTATGTAATTTTATTTTGTAATGCTCACGAAAATTTACTACAGAAGGGATCAAACGCCCCACTCCAAAAGTTTGAAACTACCTAAATACATGAGTCTTTGTTTTTCTGGCAGCAGAGACGGAGATAACCAAAATTTATGTCAATATCGTGGCTGATGTACTTTGCAATAAAAGGTGCATTTTGCCGATCAAATTGATGGTGCTGTCTTGGACCTCTCGAACGCTGGGATGGCAGCTCGAGGCATGGATTATATACTATTCACGTTGTGCATGGCCAGAGATGCCTTTCTATGGATAGAACCTCAGTCCAAAATGTGGCACCAAATGTCTGAACGGATACATAGGTTCCAAACTTTGAATCGAACTGTGCATAAGACCCGTGCGAGCGGAAAAAGAAATGTGCGCTTATTTCCGGCCTCCTGGTTGCTACGTTGAGTAGCAAGGTTATTGATTACCGACGTTTGGAAGAAACGTACCGCATTCATCTTCAAGTGTTAAAAACATACGGCGCAGTACAGGAAAAAGGTAAAGTTAAGTTGTCCCTGTACACGTCATAACATCATACCGGGTGAGTGGAGGTATAACTCCACGTATTCTTTAAACTTGGCACTAGATTGAGGTGAATGGTTATCTTCGCGCGTTGGTCGCTACATACCCGGGTTAAGACCCACCATACCCATCGAACAGGAGAAGTGATTTGTCTCAAGAGCTGTCTGGAGCCACTGAAGAAGAGAGAAATCTCTTCTCTTTTCCAGGAATTGAACCACGGTTCTTCGGTCCGTACTGCCCGTAGCCTAGTCATTATACGAAATACGGCATTCCGTATGCCGGCTCCGTAAGCTCCGCTGAGACACATAGATATTTATCCCCGACGTTTCGAAGGCACCTTGCCGCCTTCAGCATCACAGGTTAAGAAATCCTGGGAGAACTAGAACTCCTCAACCCTTTCTAGGACTCAACGCCTGAGGATGAAGGCGGTACGTTCCTTCGAAACATTGGGAATCAATAACCCTGCTACTCAGCATAACAAGCCCGAGGATCTGAAACCTCAACATCAACGCTGCTGAAACCCCAATTTCGCCTATTTTTATTTCATTCTTGTCACCCCCCCCCCCTCCCTCGTAAAGGAATCATAACTTTGCTCCTCTTAATTACCTTCCCTAAACAAACAACAATATGGCTTCAAATTCTTCACTCCCCCAAAAATAAAAGTGCCCAGGATTGACACCCATTACACGAACACTTACAGGTCAGTTCATAATTTTGTGGGATTTTCCGAGCACTAACTAAACCTTACCAATTACAACACATAGGAGATGCAGCTATTGGATGAGAAAGGAAGGTTCCCGAGCAGACGTTCTGATGAAACATTGATTAAACGATAAAGGCTCACATAAAGTACGCAGGCCCAACAGAAAGGTTAAAAAGAGCAAATTGAGCTCTTTTGCAAAGAGAGCGGTTGCATAAAGAAAGGCCGAATTATTATTACGAGATTCGCAAAAGAGAAATAAATTCAAGATACTCTCTTGCAACAACAAAAAAACTGTACGTTCTCGGGCTGTTCCTGCAACACTGGCATATGGAAGCTAATTACTTAATGTAACCAAGCATCACTTCATTAAGGTGTACTGGGGCTGGGAATTTTGGAAGCAGACTGATGTGACTGTCAACAGCACGTCCTGCCCGCTGCCATTAGGATCACGAAGAGAGGACTGCAGTACGCACTGGGCACCTACAGCGGTCTGTATGCAGTTTCCAAAGAAGTCATATGAAACCATCATGGCCAGTACATTACTGAACTAGTTATCGTAACCCGACATTCTACAGTTACGAATGTGTCCTTTCTAAAACTTAAAGATACAAAATTTTTAATCGACTATCATTTGAGAGTACACTGAACCCGTATGTCAGTGGGTTAATTGTAAGTACCAACCTCGTCGTGGGTGTCAGACTAAGAAATCGGTAGTGACAAGACTAGGGGCTGGACGATCGAGGAATTTTCGAATGTCGGAAAGGGAAAGAGACTTGCATATTCTTCACAGCGTCCAGACGGGTGCTGAAGACCAACCAGCTGCCTATTCAACGCGTTTCAGGGCTCTTCCCCTGAGAGCGAAGCGACCACCGCGTGAAGCTAGTGCAAAGATTACGAATGCAGGGACTTAGCCTCCACTCCCCCATACGCCTCGATGGCGTGGCGCTTCATTACAGGTGCCAAGGCAAGTTTCCATTACCTTACTACTCCTGGCCTCACAACGCGACTTCAGTCTAGCCATCTCCGGAACACCCTCTCCAATTCCTTCCACCGTCTGAACGTTTCAAGTCGCCATTACGTTTTCGTGCGGCTCTATCTTACTTTTTGTCTACTCTGGTCTCTTCTTATTTTGGCTCACCAGTAGTATCAAGTTCCCTGCTTTTTTAGTAACAACTCATGTAGTCTGACGAGGCAAAGGGGTAATTGCTAATAGCACTAATCAGTTTCCATGGCCACATGCCCTGAGGTCACTTCCCGTATGAGTAGTAGGTGCCTACCCAGTTCCGATGCCCGATGACTTACGACAACACCGATATTATTCCGGTTTTACCTAGTCTCTCCAAACGCGAACTTAACTGTTTCAAGTTCGACGAGAGTAATCAATCTTGCACATCGTCCCAAACAAAACAACTGCCGCATTTAGTGCGATGTCGTTAAACAACCTCAGCTGAAAGAGATCCACAGCTAATTCAAGTCTCTTATCAACTCGACATGCATTATACTGCACATAATTCAGCACCCGTTTAACATTATATTTGAAATATCAACGTTATATAGCCAAAAGCCCAATTAGACACCCTCAACCGTTCAGCGCCTTACGAGTGGAAATATGTGGTGCCTTTGAATCCCCATTCGTTCACGAGACACCTTGAGCACGTGTAATCTAAATACCAATTTGAACAACTTCCTTTGTCAGCAATGCACTTCTAATAGTGCTAAATTCGCAAGGATTACTTATTAGTTACTGAAAGTTTCCCATTACAGACTAATCGATTATGGAATTCAGGATTTTATAAACTGCTTCCTAATCACAGCGTTAAATATTTATCTTAGAATATTTTGTAAATTTTCTTGTGTTGTTGTGACCTACTAAGACTGCTGTCTATGGCAATGCAATACTATTCTAAATGTAAGTCAAAACACAAAACTCTGATCATCAGCCTCTGTTACATAACTGGAAAGTACCGCACAAATAATCCCTTACAAATGAAGCAGGACTGACTGAACTGGTATTTTCATTAACACTTACAAAAAACACATATCGGTATAACATTAACAATTTGAAACAAAAGTGAGTAAAAACAGAACTTCTAGTTTCTCGGGAGTAGACGTGGTTGATGGATGAAGGCACAATTAGTCCCTTCAAATTCAAGTCGTCAGAAGGAAGCGGCTGTTTTCTGAACACAAGGGTGGAATTATATGAAAAAAGGCATTTATTCTCCATATCATCAGTATTTTCTTCGTGTCGTGTCCCCGGTCCTCCTCATGTCCTTGCTGTTATACTCCTATTCCTTATCGTCTTCACAGTGTTATACTCTTCATTGCTCCTTCCCTCCACCTTATCCTAATCCTCACAATCTTCCTCTCCGTCTCCCATCGCCTCCTTCCCTTTTCCCTTATTGTCTTCGTTTTCAAATCCCCTGCTGCAGAAGGTTATAGCTACAGTCCCCACAATCACCGGTATTCCGACTTCTAGTGGCCACACACCCAGCAACTGACCACAAATAAATGTCCTTCACCAAGAAGGCCATCAAGGGCAGTTTTCCTCCTGAATCTCCAAACCGTGCATTTCAGTACGATGCTGATCCGTGAGTCGGATATCAAGACGTAGCTGGTAAGGTTACCTACATCTGATCGTCGTCGCCCGTGTCGTCATCTCCGTCAAGGGAGATACGAAGAGTCTCATCCTATCAAATCAAAAGTCGTTCACCCATATTCTCGGACGGCCAATGTCTCTACAGCAAGTGAGTTTACAGGTCATAGCTTATCGAATGGTTGTCATTGGATCCACTCGTAACAGGCGATCTGCCAATTATTTTCCGACCCTCAGTTCTTTCCTGCATGTTAAATTATTCCATTATTCACGCAGGAACTCCATGACGGCCCATCTACCAGCAGTCGAATACCCGTAACTTGAGTATCACTTCTAGCTTGGGACCATCACATGGACTTGTTCATCTTTCAAAACATTATTATTTCAGTGACCTTAACAAAGAAAGGTGGACTACGAGAACAGGAATGCAGTTTAGGATGAAACACCTCCACACACAGCGCGTCGTTGGAAACCTGTAAATTATTCTAATAATTCAAAAGAGCAACCCCGAACAAATAACTATTAATTTTCAAACCTCGGAACAAATGACCAGTCACTGTAGAGGAATACAAAAGTGTCAGACATTGCGAGACACTGCAGAAGTGGCACGATGAGTCATGTGACACCATGTTACAAGACTTTCTGTCTTCATACGTAAATCAGTCTTACACAAAGTCGGTAAAAATATCAGAAGAGTAAAATAATGTTCCCGGGCTTCATTCGTCCTTCTGTATAAATCCGAGACGTTGCGAAGGGCAAGAAGGATCGAGATTCAAGCGTATGAATAAACAGTATACCGTCTGTTTATTACAAAGTATGAAATTTTTACATACAAATTCCGAAAAGCTCGACGTGTAGTCTGTGAGAAGAGCATCAACGTTTGAGAGTAACCTTATGACCTCCGTCTTTAAGGCTGACGAGTGCATCGGGAACGTTTTCCTACACCAAGGACGGAGGCAGCAAGTTCCTCCCAAACACCCCCAGTTACATTCCCAAGGATCGTAACGCTTACAGTACCGGTCACCGCCGTCACTACACCAAACCTCACATACCCGACTCGAAAGCATATTTACATTTTGGAGAACTTCTGAGACGCCGCACATAAAAGCAACGAGGAGCGTAAGAACCGTCACACCTAGAAATCAAGGCTAAAAACAGGTGGTTCACAACGACTGTGTTTAGAGGGGTCATGAAACAGACACGGAGAGAAAAGTATTTTTGGTGAGGTGCTAATTTCAATATAAAACAGTAGCAGCAAAATTTAAACGTCAGGGTATGTCTCTATGCCGTTTATGCACTGAATGACAGCGAGACCAAAGGAGCCTGGCGGTGAGACGAGCGAAATGAGGAGTGCGAGGGAAGGAAGGAAGGAAGGGGAACACAGGCTACTACAAAACAGAATGACGTGAAACCAAGTGACAGAGAGAGATAATTTTACGAATGCTGAAACGAGACAGAAAGATCAAAAGAGATAAATAAAGGAAAATAGCGTGTATGAAAAAGAGGGAGAACGGAGAACTCTAGGTACAGAAAAAGAAAGATATTGAAAAGCGAGTCAAGGCAAGGCAAGGCAAGGCAAGGCATGGCAAGGCAAGGCAAGGCAAGGTAAGGCTCAGATTCAGGAAGAAAATACAAAAAGATGTCTTTAAATTCAATTCTTCAGTACACGCCGCTCTGTATTAAATTTCTCCTATAAAAACCACTGCAATGTCCGTTAAATATACCAACAGACAGTTTCAAAATTCCCATTTTTAGCTATGGTGTACACTGAACCACCATTACACAGGGCACTTTAAGTCACGATTTTACCAAAGCAAATTTAACTTTTTTTTGACAGAGATCAGGACGGCAATACCGACTGAAGCACAACACGGCAGCACAGTAAAGTAAAAAAAAAAAAGAAGAAACCGCCCTTCTACTTTATCAATCACCATGCCATAAAGACATATGGGGCACTGGAGACATAGCTCCACGTATTCTTAATATCGCCACTAGATGGGAGTGGTCGGCTTCACCACGACCCGGCCCCTTTGCCCAAGAATAAAGAGTCTCCGTTACCCATAAGACAAGCGGCTGGGTGGGTCGGAGAGGTGGTGAGAACGCTTAGGAGAAGAGAAATATCTGTTCTTCCTTCAGGGTCTATTCGGCTCTTCGGTAGCCCATAAGCAAACCAATCACTATACCGACTGACCTAGGTATTTCCTCTAATACACCACAGTCAGTATCCCATTTTCTATATACCTAAAAATGTTTTGTGATGGCTGTAACTGGATGCAATTCAACTGGTTTTATGGAAAAAGACAAAGATGTGACTATACCAGCGCACAGCGTCATCAAGAACTAATTATGTTGTAAGTGGGCGAACATTCCTGGCGCTTTAAAAAAGATGGAGCTACTGAACATACCGCAAATTAAACTCAGCAAATGTTGGGCCAATACTTTCGAGTTGGCATTATTTGGGTGTTCTTGAAAGAAATTACGTATACAACCCCCACATAAACATTACAAAAATTGAAAATATTCACCCGTGCATTTCAAGTCATCACTGAAGAAACTCTTCAGCAGGCTGCATCAAACAAAACTTACACAACGCACGCAAGCATTCCTGGGCACAATGGACGGTTCCAACACGCACAACAACACAGTATTCGTTTTCTGATACTAATGCACTTTTTTCACAAATACAGAATGTTTCAAAAAATGGTTTGCGTGACTTTTCAATCACTTTGTATGTGCGTGCATGCGTACACCTATGTATACCTACAGTCTAACACTCCGCTACACATGCAGACTTCATTGATAAGCTTTCTACATTATGTATGACGTCACCTTACACAGAACCTAAAGACAGGCTACTAAACGATACCCACATTTTGCATTAGCAAAGCTACGGTGTCGATCCATTTGAAGATACAATTGTGACATTCGTTTGGAGAGAGGAACGTCAGTACATACACTAACTCGACTAAACTAGCAGTATGTGATTACAAATCTCGAATGCTGTCTCTACACCAGTCTGATCAGTTTCTAAATTTTATTTCATGAAAGAGATGGAAAAGGGAGATGAAGTAACAACAACACAAAAAGAAAAACCAAGTGTGCTTGAAGCATACAAGCGACTGACAAAATAATTATCTGAGAAATCAAGAAGAAAGATTTTAGACAGGAGTCGAGCCAAAGCATCTATTCGTATACAAATAAGACATACGAGCTTAAAAGTCATTTACTGCGTGGGACGGTACGTACACTTCTTTGTTATCCATAAATAACAGTGCTGTACCGTAAAAGAGTGAAGATACGCACATTACGCACATTCGCAAATTGTAACCACAAGTTACTTATAACCAATGAAGTGTAACTGGCCAGGGTCCATAGTTCAAACCTCGGACTAGGCATCAAGAAGATGAGAAGATAAATTGGTCGTCCGGCCATTAGCCAGTTTGGATTGAAAAGGAAAGAGAAATTCTGAATTCAGTTTTGGAATGCGCTGAGGGGTTTAGCAGTTCAGACCTCTAACTGCTCTCCACACTTAAGCCTAGCAGGTTACTACAATGGGTAGAGGTCTAA
>Ga0123352_10016184_pt1 | contig 11876 bp, 8 predicted proteins | sample TergutLab28metaG_FD_89700 | JGI IMG/M metagenome (GOLD analysis project Ga0123352, IMG submission 89700) | Labiotermes labralis P1 segment gut microbial communities from Petit-Saut dam, French Guiana - Lab288 P1 | ecosystem: Host-associated > Arthropoda: Insects > Digestive system > Gut ...
CTACTACCACTACTACTATTACTACTACTACTGTATTCTTATATTACTACTACTACTGCCACCACCACTACTACTACCACTACTGCTACTGCTACTACCAGTACTACCACTACTACTGCTACCACCACCACCACTACTACCACTACTACTACTACTACTACTACTACTACTACTACTACTATATAGCAATTATAATCTACATATTAATGAAATTTAATTACCATTTTAACTGTAATTCTTCTATATACATATATATATATATATTAAATTTATGTATTAACATAAGATACAGTGTATTATGACTAAGTCTATATCTGACAGGTCTCTTAGACCTTTTAATGGATTGATGGAGATGAATAAAATGAATGAATGAATGAATGTGTGTGTGCGTGTGGGTGAGTGTGCAAACACACACACACAACCAGATGCTGTAGTAATGGTTCCACACTGAACTGTCCAGAGCTCCACAGTTTATACAAGACTTCTAAGTTTCAGTACCTGCATTTTCTTATGTCTGTAACTGAATGTTTGTCTTTATGAAGCTGACATTTTATTGTGGTTCTTGGCTATAAGCTGGTGTGTTTTGTTTGTCTGTAGGTTGTGGGATATGGCAGTATGGCAGTTAGAGTGTGTGATGATTGTTACCAGCAAATGAAGAAAAATTTGGAACAAGTGGTTAGCCCCATGCCACTTGAAAATCAGTCTCCACTCTCACTGAACGTGGAAGATTCAGTGAATTCCAAGTTGACGTGGAAGTTGACTTCTGATGAAGCTCACAACACTGCCCTTCGACAGGAATTTAGCTTTGAACATGCGCCTAGTGTTCCGCTGTGCTTGGCCATTCTTAAGCTGCATTCAGAACATGTAGCATATCCAAGGTTGGTGGTGGTGTTGGTGATGGTGGTGGTAATAATAATACTAATAATAATAATAGTAATTAAAAAAGAAGCCAAGAAGATTCTGAAATATAAAGACCTTACAATAGAAATACAGCACATGTGGAATGTAAAAACAAAGGTGATACCAGTAATAACAGGGGCAACTGGGACTCTTTCAAAGTCATTCAGAAAATACGTGAGCAACATACCAGGAAAACATGAAGCCAAGGAACTACAGAAAACAGGCATACTGGGCACTGCACACATACTGCGGAAAGTACTGATGTAAAAGTACGATAGATTCGATACTGAAACTAACTATATAAGCACAACAGAATAGCTGCAACACTGTATTCCCTAGGGATATAGTTTGTCTTAGGAATATAAGTATAAATACCCTGCATAAAGGAGATGATGATGGTGTTGATGATAATAATAATGACTGCTTTACAGCAGCAGTTCTCAAGTAAAGATTAACTTCAGCTGAGTTCATCTCAACTGGCCACCCACGCAGTACATATATAGAGAGACCTTTTGATCTAAAGCAAAATGAACAAGTTACAAGCCATCAAGTGTGGTTATTTTAGAGGTGAAGTGAGTGACCTAACCTCTCTGTCCAGTTCCTTGGAATTTGAGGTAGAGTTCATCTCTTTGTCCAGTACATAGGTAATGGGAGGTCAGTTGAGCCAACACATAAATGTGCGATGCCTGGTATGCATGTTTGGCATTTGGTACACACGTGCTTGTGCCTGATGGGCACATGTGCTGTGTCTGATGTGTGCGCAGGTATACATTTATGAGATCAGGCATGGACAAAAGAGTGAACTGCATACAGGCTCTTTATAGGAGTTGAAAATTTAGTGTCCTGAGATGTTACACTGTATTCCTGAAGATGAAGATAACGTGATCCTTCAAAACGCTGAGAACTGTTCACTGAACACTACAGTATCACATCCCAGACCACTGAATTCTCCACTGCAAGAATGCCAAATTTTTGCATTTAATGGAACGTTCCAAACACTTGTGTTCGTTAAAAACATATGATTTTGTCACAATTTATGAATCAGTAAGAAAATCGAAATACAAATCAGATGCTATTTCCAGTAGGACGGTATGTACCTTATGAATGTTCAGATTCTCATATTCTTGTGAGTTGGCATGTAGTGACAGAGGGAAGCTGTACTCTATATGTCTGTTGAACTTGGATATAAAAGTGGTGTGGAGGTACCCAGATTTTGTCTGATTTTATGTACAGTCACTTCTTAATAACTGCTTACTTAGATTGAGGTTTGGACGTTTTATGGTGGGTTTTGTTTAAATGTTCGTAATTTTTTGGGTTTTGAAATTGTATATTAGGGTTTTGTTTTGATGTTTTGGAGGTACACGCTGCCTCCAGCTTCAGGGTGACTGAATGTGGTTCGGTTGGATGCTGAAGTAATTTGGAGGAATGACTTTATCATCCACATGATACCGATTCAGTCACCCTGAAGAAGGAAGCAGTAAATTCCTGTGAAACGTTGGAGCAAACCCTGACTGCATGGTGTGAAAACTCAAAAAAAGGCTTTTTTTTTTTAACAATATGCATTAAATGGAAGGAATTTTGTATTGTTCAGGTTTCTGTTGGATGCTTGCGATCGTATGCTACAGATTTTGCAGCCAGTCGGTCCAGGTACAGCAAATCCTGAAGTGGATTACAGCCTTGTGATACGAATGGTTAGGTATGTGCATTGATGCCTCACTGTGATTCATGTGATTGGTTACATGTGTGAATGCATGCCTCATTGTGATCCATACAAATTGTTCCTTGTAGGTACCACACATAGTCATCGGTGTGCCATTCAGTGTTACATACTGTCAACAATTGATGTAGCTTTCTAGAATAACCAAAAACGTTGTTGAAATTGAAGGAACATAAAATTTGGACTGTATGTTGGGGCTCATTATGCTAAGTTTATGTGTATTATGTAGCACTGGAACGGGAACTTCTCATCATATGTGAATGTTTCCTACAAACGCATTAGATGGTTTTATTTTGCCTTCAAAATGGAGGGTGTTGCTTTGTACATAAATGTGAAGGTACAGCATTTCCTGTTCAGGCTTATTCAGGCAAAGAGGTGTTCAAGGAGTTTGGGACTCCCACAGTTTCAAGACAAATGGCACAAGAAGGTGGTAAGGTTGTCAGCCCTACACACTGGCCACCTTAACCCTGCAGGAAATATTCTCTTATGGACTGAGTTGACCCCAGGGCCATAGTGTGGCCAGAAGGATTATGTCAAAAAAAATTTCCAGTGACACCATTGGGAATCACACCTGCAATCTTCTGACTTTTAGCACAATGCTTTAACCAACGGTGTCACCACATGCCATGTGCATTTTATTTATTCATTCAAAGTATCTCATGTCTCCAGTCACCCCACAGCAAAATGTGTGACCTTAAGCTACATACATACTGTATTTACCCAAATGCAAGATGACTGTAATCTAAGACGACCCCCCAGAGAAACACGTCTGGTGCCTGAGGGTAAATGTATTTATCTAAATCTAAGATCACCACCCCCCCCCCACCACCCCCTTCCCCCCTAAAAAAAATATCCGCTAAGAAATAATATTTTACTATTCATTTTATACACTGAATACACACAGCATGTCACATTCTGTCTGCATTTACCAATCAGTGTCACTGTCTCCATCCTCACAGTCAGTTCCTTCATCTCCCTCACATTCCCATCCTCCTCACTGCCATTCCACAATATATCATCATCAGTCTCTTCCATTACATTGGCTATACAGCACCTCTTTAACAACCTTCACGGTCAATTCCGGTGAGATGCACTGCCATGCTGTTATGATCCACGTTGACTAAATACTACATTTATACATCTTGGTTTTTGAACGTACTTGAACCCATGAAGATTTGCAATTTTCTCCACAGATGGTGATAGTGATATTAAGAATTTAATTACAAGTGTTCTGAATTTTTGTGTCATGTCTGTGGTCTTATCAGTTTGAGTTCATGGCTCTTTTTATGGTTTTTTTTTAATTTGTGGATTGTTCTGTTTTATACTTGAGTCTTGTAGTTAATTTTTAATTTTCTAATAGCCATTTTCCTCCTGTTACCCTTGGACCGGATCTGTTCTCAGGTTCATGTCTTAAAAAGTTACGGTTTCTGTGGTGCCCAGAGAGTGAGAATAACTTAAACTAAGGGGTCAGCCAGATTGTCATTCTTTGCCTGAAAAGGTAAACAGGGGTGGTTTCTGAAAAGTGCTTCTTGAAGAAATTAGATGACAGAGGAAGTCCCAAAAGAAAGAAGATTGTTTCAGCTAACTTACGTTGTGCTCTGTTGTCTCTTTTGGATTTCTTGACACTTGAAGCAGGGACCAATAGGTTGTCTTGAAACGTCGGTATGGAATTACTATTCTACACTGTGCAATATCTCAGAAGAGCTCTGTGTGACTGCGTGGTCTGGTTCATGGCAATCTGGTTTACTGTGGTTTGGTGCTTCATACATGGATTTTAAGATGACTTCACATCTGTAACCACCAAATTCAAGGACAAAACCTTGTCTTGCGTTGGAGTAAATATATTAAATGTGTTAATGTCAGAACAGACCTCAATTACAAGGTGTAAAAACACCGGAAATTGACTATCATATTTTGAGCCTTAACACAATGTATTCCATTTTTCTGATTTTTGGTTCCTCATGCACATGCTGGAGTTGGGTAATTTACTTTTAAAGGGGCTAGTTTCAAAATTATTTGTCTTAGTCCATATATACTTGTGGGCCGGGTAGCTCATTCGGTATAGTGACATACAGTCGTGCATCATTTAATGACAGGGATATATTTTGAGAAACGTGTTGTTAGGCGATTTAATCATTGTGCGGAGTCATAGAGCATACTTACACAAAACTAGGTAGTAGTGCCTACTACACACATAGTCTATATGGTATAGCCTATTGCTCCTAGGCTACAAACCTGTACAGCATGTTACTGTACTGAACACTGTAGGCAATTGTAACACAATGTTAAGTATTGTAGTATTATACTATAATATTGTTGACTGACTACGGACTGGACGGTCCGGGATCGAATCCCGGTGGGGACGAGATTTTCTGCCATCCAGACCGACCCTGGGGCCCACCCAGCCTCCTGTAAAATGGGTACTGGGTCTTTCCCGGGGGTAAAGTGCGGCTGGGACGTGCTGCTGACCACTCACCCCCTTCTAGTGCTGCAGTCATGGAAGAGTAGAGCGATACCTCTACCCACCCTCTGGGCCACACAAGGCTTGTAACGGGATCACTTTACCTTATGTATTATAATATTATTATAATATAATACTATAATACTTAACATTGTGTTATATTATATTATTTTATAATATAATCTTATGGGACCACCGTTGTATATGCGGTCCATCGTTGACTGAAATGTCATTATGCGGTGCATGACTATAGTAAAGGAATGTAGTGCCATCATATTTGGGGCAAAACAATGTAGTGCCTGTATGTTAAAGGTCTATCTTTGTGTACAGCATGACCCAGCCACATCCCAGAAAACACACAACTTTGGAAACACTGCTGTAAGAATCCCATACCTTACACTGTGAAATTAACATCACTGCTCCACTGATTTGTATGTTTTGATGTTCCAAGGTCTCTTGTCGTGGCTGCTAAGGTAAAGCACGCAAGATCTGGTCTGAACACTGGAGTCGCTCACTGCGACGAACTGTTGAGTCAGGTGGACCTACTGAACATGTTGGTCAATAGTGGTTGCTCTGCTCTTATCCCAGCTGAACCCCTGAATGGCCATGCCTTGCGACACTTGCGGGATCGTCTGGTGGAAGAGGAGCTCTGGCTACTAGCCATGGAGGTGTCTACAAAAAGCGGCCTTGAACGGTCTGGAGTGTGGGCAGCATGGGGAAAAGCATGTTTAAGGGCAGGCTGTTGGAAAGAGGCACGGGAAAAGTTCTCCCACTGCCTGGAGAAAGTGTCACCAGGACTGGATGCAGCACGCCCCCCACGGAGCCCCCCCCTTCTTAGTGAGATAGTACAGATTCTGGAGGAGGGAGCATACACGGTAGACCGCAAGGTGTTGCAGCAAGCCAACAAGGCTCGATCTTCAAGAGCTCTACCTTCTGCACTCCTTTCATCGCCAGCCGTAACCGTACTTCATACCTTGTCATCACTGAATGAAATTGCACATGGAAATTATCCACAGACCATGCCACCACTGAATACTGTTGTGATTGGGCCAAAATTAGATCCCATATTTTATGAAGAATGTCAGTACTATCTGTCATCATACGGTAGTCATGCAGCAATCATCAGCTTCTACCTCAGTCACGATGATCTGTCATCTGCTCTGAAACATGTTCTTGAACAGAAAGTGGATCCGGACTTATTTCTTGAAACAATATACATTCCTTGTTTACGCCAAGGTCTTGTCTCAAATATACTTCAGGGACTGTCAGCTTTTGATCCAACGCTTGAAGTATGGAAGGTATGAAACTGTGATACATATAGCATGCCTTATTCTGTATTTGTTAATTAATTAATTAATTTTTATAGTTACTGCTTCACTGAAGAGGTGCACACTTTCCTTTTTAGTGCAGGACTGATCTAGACTGACCACTGTGCAGCAGTGATATTTGCCCCACATTAAAACAAAACCTGTATAATATGAGTCGTTAATACAGGGGTGCTAATAAGTCCTTAGCCCGACCAGGAAGAAAACAACCTAATGTTTCTGTCAGAATGGTGTGAATTTCCTTTGGCGCCTCGCCTTGCAGGAAAAGAAACCTGATGACAGTTCACGTCTCGATTTTGTTGAAATTGCACGCGGCCCTGACATGCTTTTGAGCTTGTTTCCTTCCTGGTCAGGCTAAGGACTTATCAACACCCCAGTATAATCTGTGGTTATGTAGGTTTTACATGTGAGTTCTGCTCAAGTTGGACATCATAAAAGTGCGTGTGAAGTGTGGTTGTACTTTTGTGTGTAGAGTTCCTTGCTCTCGTAACCTCTGTACCCATTCTTTTCCTCAAATTTGATATGTCTCTACATAAATTTGGCTAAAACACTTGGTATTTTGTCTAAAGGTCATTTAATGAAGAATGCATTCTAGACATTTTTTGATTGATGTTTTGCTGACCGTGCATCTCAGTATAATCTTAGTAATTAACCAACTTGATGCACAAAATCTTGTTTCATAATAAGTTTATTAAATGCCTCTACATGTTTCGAGCACTGTTGTGCTCATCATCAGGAGGTCAGAATTGTGTGAAGTTTTATTTTGTGTTAAGTTATGAAAAGCATTGAAATAAATGAGTTTAGGAGGTCATTGTGCATTGCTAAATACTGGACCATCGTAACAGTAACAGTCACTTATGGCTGACCACCACGTGTGAATGTTGCACTATGCATAATTTTTTGTCACTAGCTACCATTTTACCCACAGCATTTGACCCAGCATTTAACGTATATTAATGAAAATCTGTCCCTCTTCGTACCATGAAGACATAAATGAGGAGTGGTATGACAGCACTCATTCTTGACCGCATCACTAGGTGGAGGTGAGTGCTCTGGCTGCTTTACCCCATGGAAAGAACTCCAGCACCGTCTGATTAGGTAGGCCTATGTTAACAACTACAAAATATTTAGCCCTTCAACACTGACCTCTGTACACTGTATGGACCGTCAATTCCTGGAGTGCTACTGGCCTCTGTGTATTGAACCCAGTGACTGCATTTTATGGGAATTAAAATTAAAACTTGTCTATGTTGGACAGTAGTTGGAATTAATACCCCAGTGTCTTGAGGCGTTAAAATTAATTTCAGAGAAGGATTCAGGTCTTGAAGGGTGTGATGCTGTTGTCACTGGGTGACTGAATATGGACATTCTGGAGGATTACAGTGCCTTGCTTTCAGATCAGCAACTTGGAGGGGAAGGCACTGTGAGCCTTGGACATGTTGGGAACCACACAGTGCCACACCCAAGCAGATTTCAGTTTTCGTCAACACCCTATGAGAACCTCAAATGTTGTATCATTTCGGTGAAATTATGTTCTGTGTTTGTTCATTACTGAGAATCACGAACAAAACAGATGGTGTCTTGAGTTAACCAGTTTCTGCATACTGTTCTACACGATCACCCGTCGTAACTTTGTTGTCCCAACGCGCTCAGTGTGGTAGGTGGTTCTCTTACGGGAAATGGGTGTGGTTCACCAAAACACATGTAGTTTTAACTATTCCTTCTTTTACTTGTTGTTTTATTTACTCAATTTATTGTTGATATAAAATAATGGAGTGCCTTATCCAGTAAAACAACTAGATCATTTCTAGGAAACTGAAACAGTCACTTCTCTGTACTTGTACTTACACCAAACTCGTACGTGACTGAATTCACACTGGATTGCTAGTGTCCGTTGTCTGCTGCTAACATTTTCTCATTTAAATCTCTCCCCTCCTACCTATCGTCAACAGTCCCGAATATATGTTGACAGATTAACTCACAATGCATGCCATGAACCGTCCGTAACTGACGCCGGCAATCCTAAGAAACAACTATACTAAAGTTGATCGGCTACACTGTGTTGTATTTACAGCGGTACCTGTGCCACGTCTGCCATTATCTCGAGAAACAAGGGTTGATGAATGTGTTGTACCAACTGCAAGTCCATATGCATGATTATGTTCGAGCAGCAATGACTTGCATACGATTCTACCTGAAGGGAGCTAGAAATTACAGTGACTTGGCTTCCAATCTAGAGCATCTACGTGTAGCCCAGAGTCATCTGGAAACCCAGCTTCTGCCGGCTCATCAGGGAACCAGTTCCAGAGCTTCATCTGGTATATGTCTATCTTTCTTGCCCTGCCTGCCTGTCGTTCCGTCCATCCGTCCATTTATCTATCCCTTTCCCATTTTAATGAGTAACCAACTGAATGAGTGAATGAATGAATAAATAAATAAATGAGTTAATCAACAGGTAGGCAAGAGGTACCCCACATTGGAAGGAACATGAAGTTTGGGTAACATGTTCACAAGAGCTAAGCACTTCTCAGCTTGAACCAGATCAATCCAGTCCATACCATCCCAGCCTAGTTCTTTAACATCTCTTCTAATATTATCCTCACGTATGCCCCTGCGTATGTTTCTAAATATAAATGTTTTTTTATTTTTATTTTTATTTCATGTTATGACCAACAAATGCACATTATTTCACAAATTATCACACTGCTACATGTTTCGACACTATCGTGTCATCCTCAGAGAGCTCGTAATCTATACCTTGCGAAATTACACAAGTAATTCAAATGCAGCTGATATACTTGTATAACTTGGCAAGGTAAGGATTACAAGCTCCCAGAGGATGACAATATAGGGTTGAAACATGTAGCAGTGTGATAATTTGTGAAATAATTGTGCGTTGGTTGGTCAGAGTACAAAATAATATAATATGCATGGTACATGTATTAAAATAAAGTATTATAAATGTATCTTTTATTTATTTATTCTGTAAGTTTTAAATCTGTATTAGCAGAGTCACATTGTGCTGTTCCAAACTGTGGGAAACACAAGTCCCAAGCATTCTGGATAAAATATCCCATTCCTGCGATTTGTTATGTAATTATCAGTATTTAATCATCAGGGTCTGTGTCATGAAAAACACTGCAGGAAACATAATTGAACATTTTTTTATTCCAGACCCAACCATATTTTAATTTGATTTATAATTATGCTGTGGAACTAGACTTCACTAGTTTTGAGTGTCTTGAGGTGCCCAAATGACTCGTGTATTGTTGTTCATGTTTTAGTTGCAAAATAATAAAAGAAATGTAATAAAGAGCAATAAAAATTGTTTGTCAATTAACGTTACACAGTATACATCAGCACAGTCTTTTTTATTCTTAAACAAAGCTACATGTTGCGACTAAAAGTCAGTCATCTTCAGGCCCATAAAACATTTTCATTACCAGACGCAAAGCGTCTGGTAATGAAAATGTTGTAAGGTCCTGAAGATGACTGACTTTTAGTCGCAACATGTAGCTTTGTTTAAGAATAAAAAAGACTGTGCTGATGTATACTGTGTAACGTTAATTGAATTACAAGCACATCGTGATGCCTTCATTCAGAAAAATTGATTGTACCTTATGAAGATATTTATTTGAAAGCTGAGCGAAAGTCAGTATCAGTTTGAATGATTATTCGGAAAACAACAGCACAGGCAACGTTGGATATTAATACCTTAGAAAATGTGCAGAAATTTAAGTGTTTATACCTACAAGAAGAGAAATTAAATTATGATGTGTGAGAAAAATATTCTTATAATTTTGTAATCCACAAAATTGGCAACAGTATTGAGTCCAGCAAAACTATTTTATCTCTTAATATAGTTGGTAAATAAAGTTGTTGTGCTACACAGAATAATGTTGCTGCCATTGACACCATGCTGAACAGGATGAATGATCTAAAGATAGTCCACAAAATAAATTTATTTTTTGGCTGTTCTTACTCATGGGTAGAAAATTTACTCCAAGATATCAGTTGCAATTGAGAATATTGTAGTTTGAATACAGGGCTATTCAAAATGATTGTCGGGGTTTTAACAACTTGTCATGTACAATACACTTCAGATAGCATTATGTGTATTTTTTATTTAATAGAACAACACTCGAAGTTTTTGTTACCTACCTTTCAGGTGCTCTATATATGTGCACCGTTTGTGATTCTACAAACATCAACACAATAATTGAGTTTGTTCCAAACTGTTTGTAGTATGTCAGCGGTGATGGCGTCAATGGCTGTTCTGATTTGTACCTTCAGTTCTGGGATACTTGCGGGAAGAGGAGGAACATAAACCTCTAGATCCATTGGTGCAACTACATACTGCTGTCTCAAGTGTATTGTGTATGTTAAGTTGTTACAACCCTGACAGTCATTTCGAATAACCCTGTATATACAAGGATAAATAAACACAAAAGGAGTGGGGATTAAATTCCGTACTAAAATGTTTTATAACATTTTCACGAACTGTTTCAGTATGGAGAAGGGAAAGTATGTTGCAGTTTGCAATGAGGCTGGATCCAAGGGAAGTGAATCACCACTTAAGTACCATCTTCTGGCAGATGGAAGTGACCAAATTCTTACACAGCTGTGAGCTGGAACAGCGCCATGTCATGGACTTGATTCCAGAACTTCTTCAACCTTTGCAATCAAGTGGAATCCTTGGCACCAAACTTTCTTCATGTTCGGTTCCTACGTTATTTGGATCTAACGTAGAACGTATGCAGCTTGCTATGTTGGTTTTACTGTGTGGGAAAACTGTAGATGAGGGCTTCAGCCTAGCTTTCAGGTTGGTGTAGCAGCTTATCATAATTTATTTTGAGACCATTATCATCTTTAATTTAAGCGGAAAGGATGTCAGTACCTTGAGAAGGAATTTTTGTCTAATGCACACACAGTACACACTAAACACATCTACATTATCTTATGTATATTGGACCGTGCATCATTGTGATAGTTGAAGAGTAAGAGACCAACTTGATGTCACTAGTTATTAAGTTTTATTTCACTTCTCCTATGCTCAACATGTTTCAGACATTAATACAGCCATCATCAAGAGCCTGCAACTTTTCTATTGTATCACCACATTAGTCATGTGTTGGAGTTTCGGTGTGGCTGGGTTGGGGTGGTATCCATATAGCGGGCTGAAGCCTGCTACATGGATACCACCCCAACCCAGCCACACCAAAACTCCAACACACATCGAAACGAGAACACACGACCAATGTGGCGATACAATGGAAAAGTCGCAGGCTCCTGATGATGGATGTATTAACACTTTAAACGCCGAGTTAAATCCCAAATGTAAGTCCCAGATCGCCGAATTTTTCTGTGGGGTATTTAAATTTTGCGCATGATATTCGCAAAACCTGAATATTTCAAGAACTAAGCGGGATAAATTTGTGAAACAAAAAGCATATTGTGGGGAAGGAAACAGACA
>Ga0123352_10016187_pt1 | contig 11875 bp, 9 predicted proteins | sample TergutLab28metaG_FD_89700 | JGI IMG/M metagenome (GOLD analysis project Ga0123352, IMG submission 89700) | Labiotermes labralis P1 segment gut microbial communities from Petit-Saut dam, French Guiana - Lab288 P1 | ecosystem: Host-associated > Arthropoda: Insects > Digestive system > Gut ...
AATGCCAACTTGATGCAACTAGGTAATTTTATTGATGTATTCTTAACTCGACATGTTTCGGGTACATACGCCCATCATCAGGAGCATTAGATGTTGAGTTGCAGCATATGGTTTTCTGTACAGAGTTTTTGGATGGGTGGTGGTCTTGAGAGCCGATACGACCTACGCAACTGCTCTCAAGACCACCACCCATCCACAAGTTCGGTGCAGAAAACCATATGCTGCAACTCAACATCTAATGCTCCTGATGATGGACGTATGTACCCGAAAAGTGTCGAACTAAGAATACATCAATAAAATTACCTAGTTGCATCAAGTTGGCATTTCACTTTACCTCTCGAGAATCTGAAAAATTCTCAGTGTCAAAACACATTTCGCCTTCAAGAGCTTCGGATAAGGAATTGTGAACCTGTACTAAAGGAACGCATTAACACAAAGGATGAAGCTTCTGTTACATCAAGTTGGTCGTTATTATGGTGATCTGCGGAGTTTCCGTGTGACAGAGTTCTGTGTCCTGTAGAACCTCTGGAAGTCCGAATGGCTAAGAAAATCATCCCCTTGAACTGTAAGTGTGTAACTTGACACTCTAACCCCAGCTGGCGCTGAGTGTTTGGTCCTTATGGGGCAGCATTAGGAGCAGTAATGGAGTTGAAAGATGAATATTTGCAGGGTGGAAAGCGGGTAAAGGGACAGCAAGACGCAAATGGTTCAGGAGCCATGAAATTTCGGTCAACAATTTATAGACCTAGCTGGGCACTGGTAAAGGAAGCTACGGTCGCGGGTTCGATTCCCGATGGTGTCATTGGAACTTTTCATTGACATAACCTTCCCGGCCCCGCTATAGACTCGGGGTTGATTCAGCCACTGACAAAAATTACTACCACGATTATTTCATGGAGGGTAAAGGCGGCCGGCCCGTATGGCAGACAACCTAACCACCTTCATGTGCCGACTGTCTTGAAATCTGGAAGCCTCAACCTCCTGAAACCCTCTGGGCCAGTCCAGGCCTGTAGAGGGATTGCTTGACCTTTAATTTTACACCCAATTATAGAGGAGACCATAGGCCCTTAAACTTTGAAACGTGACTTAAATGGGCCCACAACACTTCCCGTTGAATGGGTATCAGAGTTCTTTCCTAGGAGTAAAGTGGCCGGGGCATGACACTAATCACTCACCTCCATCTAGAGAATGGAGTTTACTCTGTCCCTCGCACACCACTCCAAGCCATGGACAGGGGCAACTTTACTTCTAACGTTTTTGCTGAACACATTTTCTGAAAAAGAATCTTCATGACTGGTATGATATTTACTTCTCCCGCAGGTATGCCTACTTAGCCACACGGCGCTACGAAAAAAGTTGTTCAGAATCTCAAACCATCAACGGACATAACCTACATCAAACTCGGGCAATGCTGTTCGAAGGATTATACTTGCGTTGATTTTTTGTGCCATCTATAGGCAATGTTTCTTACTTATTTGCAACAAACTGCCCCGTTCTTGAAGGGTTGGAAACAGCCACTTGCAGGGTACAATATGAACACAAAGTGTCATTACAGTGTTTTACATACGCGTCTTATGATGATTTCACCCTCGAAAAAATTCGGAAACGATTTCTAACTCAGTACAAAGATCTTCAGTAGGAAAATAGAAAATTTTAAATTTCATACTTCTTTTTATGTTTTATTAATTTGCTATAAATATTGCCCCCAGTGTTACACTATATACAGAAAAATTTCTTCATTATTAGGAATTTAAGTTTGTTTAGATACAGTGTATTTTTTTACGAATACAATATACCTATTTTAATCCCAATCACATTTCAGATCCTGATATGAGAAATAAATGAGATCCTTTAAAAGTTCATTATTATATCCTTACCTGGATAACTCAGAGGTACCTGCGTACAGCAACGCTTACAACGAGACAGTTGTAATCTGAGCTGCTACAAAACGACGAAATTAAAATTAATATTTTTTTAAAATGATGCGTCGCGTTCATAAACGAGATTAAGAAATGCGACCATTTCCGAAGGACTTATGTCCTACTCTGAAGATGAAAGCTGTATTTTCCTCCGAAAACTTGGTAGCTCTCTATCGAATTACATAGTGTCACGGTACAAAAGACAATAATATTTTGAAAACTCCTAAGTAAAAAATTCAAAATTACACTTCCGTATAATTGTCAGATATCTCTGTCTTCTGCCGCTCTTCGATATACAGTACATGGATAAGACATATTTTAATTTGGTTTTCAGCCATCCTTTCCAGATATTATAGAGATTTTTAACAATATATTTTTTTAAATATAGTTAAAAAATCTCTACAATACCTTGCCACATTTTTTACATTTACAATGAGCTATTTCCCGGGATAAACATAAGAATATCTATAGATATAATTCACTGAGCATAACATGAAAATTCTTCTTCAAGGCTGAAGTCACAGTTTGTAAAGTCCTGTTGAATTCTTAATGTCTAACACTTTCACTGGAAAAGGTCGGGGAGTTCCTAAAAGTTAACATCCCTAAAAGCGGCTTATGATTACACAAAACGACCCCGTCTGTAAACTGTTACTTTCTATTATCGTTCTACAGAAGTAAGTAGCAGGGTGTGGAAAGTTGGGTTGTTCCTTCTTATGTTTTTAGTACTACCTAAATCGGTAGGCTCTGCTCGGCGATCGTTCGGATATCGCGTTAAGTTTTGGTTTTTATAGTTCTTGGACGACAAGGAAGACAATATTGTTCTTTTACGCTATATATGAGGTCTGTCTCAATATTTTAAAAAATGTAAATAACAAAAAACATGAAAGCGTATTAATACAGAGAGGTTCGTTTAAATAAAGAAGATAGTACGCGTGCGGACTAAGGCCACGGAGTTTAGTTTAGTACGGGAATTGGCGGAGTAAATTGCATGTTTTTTTAAATTAATTTAAATAAAAGTGAATGTAAGCAGATGATCCAGGACACCATGGCCCATTATTTTTTCAGAATCGTACCTGTAAATACAGGAAATTTTTAGGCCTAGACACAAACATCCATGATACATCAACACACACATTAATAGGTACCATACAGATAGTACGTAAAGCCAGATAATTTCTATCCAATGTTTAAGAAAATTTGTGTTTTTACAACAAAACCACATTTTCTTCCCCACACCCATGTTTAACATCAGCGATTGCCTATTCCTTTTTGTTTTGCCTTACTTCTCTCCTTACGAGGATCAACGTTCATAGCAGTGACGATTACTGACACGATGAATTGCGGGTTTCACTGGTCTGTCCCAAGAAAACGTTCTACGAAATAACTTTATCTTGAACACGGAATTTGACCTGCACTGTTTATAACTTACAACTCAGGTTCTACATTATACATCTACATACTATATGTACATTTTATATATAAGAATGAATCTTTACATTATGAAACATTTGTTCACTCTCATACATTGCGCATATCTATATTAAAAATTTTTGTCTTATGCCGCGGGATAAACACAGACTATCTCGCTTTTAGAAACCAGTCAGTTAATTCCGTGTAGGGAAACAACACCTCTTTGTTTTGAAATCCACAAAAAAACATTCGTACATACAAACATACATACATACATACATACATGCACACACAAACACACACACATACATACATACATACATACATATTTCATATATTGTATACATGTAAAATAACCATTGCCACCGGGTGACAACCCAATTGCACTTTATTATTATTATTATTATTACATACACATATATGCATACACACAATACATACATACATACATACACACACACATACATACATACATAGACACATATATATATATATATATATATATATACATATGCATACATACATACATACAAACATACACATACACACATACATACATACATACATACATACATACATACATACATACACACGTTTTGTAAGATAAACGCAGAATTTATGAATGTTAAACCGGGTGGATTATAAAGTAAGCACTGGGTTTTAAAGGGTTACGATTACTCGCTGTTTTAGGTTCTTTTCTCATTCGGAACAGGCCAGAGGGCTTATCTGTCACCTTGCAGCTATTTAAGAGCGGAGATAAAACGTTACTTTTTTCTGCGACTGCTATGCAAGGACTTTCCAGAAGAAAGAATTGGCAAGGATAATAAGCGAAGTTTACACGCTTTCAATACAAACTACTTGCTTCTAAATTAAGGAAAAACCACGAAAAGTCTTGCTAGACTACTTTGCGTGTAACGTGAAGACACGATTCCCCAGAATGCAATTCAGAATCATTAGAATCTACCTGGTTCAGAGCTGTAGCTTCAAAAAGAAATGTTGACTTTACGAAAGACTGTTGACTAGGCATCCAGAATGTCTCCTCTAGCTGTTAAATTTATTATGTTCTTTTGTAAAACAATCCGTTTACACAGTATCGTGACAGTAAAAATGACAAGCACAAAAATTAAGAAATTTATGTGATTCTAGAATAAGATGTTCCTCTACCTCCATCTGTGGGCTACGATTTAATGCCAATTACACTCTCAGTTTCCATGCACTGTAGCGGCGGCTTGGAAACCGTTTACATAAGGAGGGTTCTCTTATGCTGGATTCAGCAAAAAGACCTGTGCATGAGCCAGCATATTTCCCCAGTTCAAGCTCAACCAACGCCACTATTTCCTACTGTATCCACAAAACAGCATGTTTTCACGGCTCGCAACATCAAATTATCAAAATTATTCGAGTTTTAACATAAATTTTTTCGCCGTTTCACAAATCAACCGTCTGTCGTCAGACATGCCAAGGGTCATATTTTTCCACCGAGTTTGTAACGTTACTGAGGAAGGAGCTTTTTGGTAACAGTGATCAGGTAACATAGAGCAAAGAAAAATATATTTTTGTACCTGTCAAGGAAATTAGTTGCTGGAGCAGTGGGCACAACTGTCGTTTAGGTCATCTGGCAAAAAAGAAACTCGAAATTCTACGTGCCAGATGGACGATGTCAAGAAAGTTCTTTTGAGAGCCCAAAAATATTAGGTGCCTGTGTAAAAAAACACAGTCGCCTGGGCGAACTAGCGCCCCGAATTTGTTCGTCCTTGCTTTAGATCCATATTTTGTAGGACTATGGGCCAAAACTTCGGCTAAGTAGTAGGCTATCCTGCCTCAGCTCCCAGGGAATGAAGCAAGAACACACAGAGTCCTTCCCACATACAATTTGAAGTGGCTTAAGTATTTTGCAAAATTTTGGTCTAAAGAGAAACAATATCACAGTTGTTAGAGAAGAAATGTTATGTGTGAGAATACATTAAAAAAATGCCCGTACGAACTGGTGTTCGACTATTATGCGTAACACATTGTTCTGTGACCTAATGGGGTAACTGACTTGATAAGGCCAAAATTCCGAATTTCCGCGAAATGAAACTGATTTTTGTCCAATACTACATGTGTAAAGTCACGACGGATCCATAAGGCACATTTATAACAAAGAATGAACAAATTTTCCTAAAATCTAGGAGCAGCCTGCAAATTATAGGCACCTGGATGGCGCCAAGAAGGAAGTTTCATTATGAGAACCCAGAAATATTATGCGCCATCTCAGAAAATTTGGTCGCCCGGGGTGACCTGGTGTTGGGATTTGTGCACCTATGTGTATAAATAAGAAAATGAAAACCATCAGTAGTAAATATCTACTGGCCAGCAGGTCAGGTTATTTGGGAGTGCAACCGCACGAGATGGCAACACTCTTGATCTTAGTAATTAACCAACTTAATGCACACATTTTTGTTTTATAAGAAGTTTATTAAATGACTCAATCCTCTCTCAACCTGCGCACCGGACGGCCACCTACAGGTGTGATGATACCAGATGCTGTATAATACAATTTGAACTCCTGATGATGAGCACATAGTGCTCGAAACATGTACAGGGATTTAATAAACTTATTATAAAAGAAGATCTTGTGCATTAAGTTGGTTAATTACTAAGATTATACTGAGATGCGAGGTCAGCAAAACATAAAAAAATGGCAACACACATTGCTGAGTGAATGCAAGCAGACCAGCTCAGAGTAACCCCACAGACAGGTGCTGATATTCTATACTTTTTTGTGTTAATGTTGACAGGCAGGAGAAATGTAAGGAAAATCATGTTGGACCAACCCCAGGATTTCAAAATTATTTTAACATATTCATAGTAAATTTTACTCTTCACACTTCTGTTGGTTTTGATGGACTTAATTTCCTCGACACGTCTGAATGAACATAACGCTCATTACTTCCAAGTGTTGCACGACCGAATGGTGTAATGAGCTTACATGTAAAAATAATAAGCCGTGATTTATTTTCAGTACGATTGTAATTTGTTGGTGGCCTTGTCTGTATTAGAAGTAGCAACCTTAAGGTGAATCGAGTCAAGTCGAAACATGGTGAAGATCTATTTAGTAGCAAAATAGTTAGTTCTTTGATAACTGTTGTATTTCGATGGTTATCTGGTTGCATTCACAAGTACCTAGTACTTCGACAACAGCCCATAATAGCAAAACCGCCCACTTGACAGAATCCTGAGCCAGTTCAAACGGCCTCCTATTCTGACAAAATATCCCGGTAAATCCCTCCTTAATTTTATCTTTTATCTCACTGTATTTCTTGCAAATAAAGCCTATATGAATCCTTTTGATTCCTCTATCCATTTTACCCTAGCTTTCCAGATTTCGCCACTCTAAATAAGAGTTATCATACGATCTCAATTATTCACAAATTTTTCTTCTTTATTATCCTAAACTGCACCCATTTATGGCCCTAATACATTCTTCGACATTTTGTTCTCAGTCACGTGTGATATTTGATAAAATATCTGGCGAGGATCACATAAGAAAGCGGACCCCACAGCAGACGTGTGTAAGCTGAAGTAAAAGGTAAAAGGTAAATTGCTCCGCTTCCACGCCATAAAGGCTCAGTGAAGACGTAGTGTTATGCCTCCATAATTCTTAGCTTCGCCCTTAGGTGGAGCGGTAAACTGCACGCCCCAATCGCTTGACCGCTGCAAACGTACCCATCGAGATGTAGAGCCGGTCTGACGTTTCGGAGACAAGAAAAATCTCTTGCTTGTACCGGGATTCAACCCCGAACAGTTCAGAACGTAACTAGTCACTACACTGACTGCTCTACCCTGGCTCCTGCGAAATGCATGACGGTTTACCTAACTTTTTCACAGTAAAAGTCGGATAACAAAAAGTATCAAATTATTCTTTTTACAAATTTACTGTTTTGTTGACCGTGCAACGCGATATATCTGTATAACATTAACCAACAAGATGTACTATTTTCTATTAATTTATTTCAGGTATAGTCATGACTTTATGTTGACTGGCTGTTGGCAGGATCCTGCCAGCGGCCAGTCAACATAATGCATGACTGTACCAGTTGCTGTTTATACAGAGTGGTATCTCCTGATGATGAGCAACAAGCCTGCTCGAAACATGTAGAGGCTTATTATTGAAATAAATTAATAGAAAATAGTGCATCTTGTTGATTAATGTTATACGGATATTCTTTTTACATTTGATTAAGGCGATGCTGAATCTTCCGCTTTCTCTGGCCACATTCAGAACAGTGAGTGACATTTTCCACGTGTAAAAATGTAGTTTATGTGAAGAAGCGTCACATTCACGAATGTACTCCAGAACTCCTGGAGGTGATGAGCAGTCCGTGACGAGTGATGGAGAGTCCTTCAGTGTTTCTGAACTTAACACCTACACGCCCCGTCATCGCAAAACAAACACGATGCCACGGCTAAAAGTAAATAAAGAAACTAAAGAAATAATGCTACGTAACGAAATGTAAAAAAAATCGCGATCTGACACACCCAGAAACTCGTAGGAAGAGGCTGCTTGCCTTCCCACAGGCTACTGCTGTGCAAGTAAGGCGGTAGTGTCAGCGGCTCTTGCAAATAAACAAGCAGATTCGTTTCGAAGTGCAGATCCCTTTTGGTATTGTTCGTTGACTGGAATGGAAATGAGGATCGGCCCGACAACCAAGGGAGCAACTTTCTAACTCTGAGTTGTTTGAAAGTTGCGTGTAAGAGAAGCACGGCGCTTCCTGAAATGACCAGAGCTGCAGTGCTTCAGATGTAGACATAAGACCTGGATGTCACACATCTCAGTCTGGATGTTGCAATCAACATCTAACTTTTTCGATCTGTGCGGTGACACTCACGGTAGAGCACTGGGCGTGAGAGTCTTGTCAACGTAGGAGGGTTTGGAGTTAACGTCCCACAGATTCTCAAACTCGCTTCTAGACGGACTTGACTCCCAAGCCGTGCAAAAAGCTACAGGCGCTCATTACGTAGACGGCCGGTAGGACCTAGAGCCGGCCTGGACTTTTTGTCCAGCCCGTGGCTTAATCACTTAGCCAACTTAGCTACACCAGTTCCTGCTCTGGGCCTTTGCAACCATAAATAGTGAGAAACATACATGGATTTTGGTTTATCTGCTGATGGCTTCAAAATTCTCTGTCGAGAGGGTAAGAGTCCTTTTTTTTTTTACATCTAGATCTCATGTTTTCATGTTTCGTTTACATGTAAAATAACCACTGCCACCGAGTAACAACCCAATTGCAGTAAATAACTAAATAAAAAAAAGTCATACCAAAATTATTCCTGCTTTTATTAGGAAAGTCCCCGGATCAAGATTTGAGCCAGAAACCGAGTATGATGAATGGAAAAAGATATGGAAGGAAGCGCCCGCATTATAGCCTACCTTCAAATAATCTCCATTCATTTAGCTAGTCTTACTAAGAAACAACGAAAGACAATAATCTCATAGTAGCCATCTTCAATCCCGATATCCGTGACGGGATTCGTCGCTAACACGGAGCAGTAGTGGTGCTAATTGCCACACTCGGTGCCAAATACTCACACTATACACGCTGTGTTTCCTTCTACATCACTTCTGCTAGATGCAAAGTGATATCAAAGTATTTTGGTCAATGATGACAGCTGTCGTAAGACCCGTTAATACTCATAAGGAACATAAATCGCCAAAGATTTATGACAATGATAAGGAACTCCTTTTGAAGTCAGGACTAGTCCTTTGTTTGTGGCATTGGAGAAGTTCCGACGGTTGATGAACCAATTTAAGAAACCGAGACAAAGAGATTCATGAACTCTTTGTGTACCTTACTACCGCTTCAGGCAGAAAACCATGTAATCGCTGCCTCCAGGCCATTATCTGACCTGGGTTCTTGTGCCACGCAGCGAAGTCCTTGTTTCAAAAGCTAATCGCTGAACTATTCATACTTTCCCCACATTTTATGCACCTGAATATTCATTATCACGTTTACAACAGTCCATCAACGAATCAAATGAACCCGGTACTGACAGTAACCCTGTTTATCTAAAATCCATTTTAATATTAACTTCTTAACTATGCCTATTTCCCTTAAAAGAGCTTTCTCCCTCACATTTTCCTACCGCAATTTTGTACGAGATTCTCATCTCTTCCACGCGTGTTATATGCCCCATTTAACCAGTCTCCTATCACTTCTTCTTGGATATTATTTCCATTAGGGTCAGAGACAAATTTTTCATCCACACGGTCCTGACCACAGATGCATAGAGATAATTCCTTTATATGAAGATTTTTTCAATGTTTATATTTCCATAAACAATGAATTTTAGATACTTTAGACAGAACTTGTCTGTTTGATGCTATCCTCTTCACTGTTGTGTTGATTTTCAGTTAGTAAACATCAAATGTTAGAATTAGTTTTTCAGTGTGTGAAACGCGCTTATGCAAGCCGCCATATTTCTGAAGTTTGCTTTCTTGTTGATGAAGGTGAAGCGGAATGTATTAATTGCAGAGAACAAATGGCGTCCGGTGCAGAGTGGAAAGACATTCACGTGTTGTTCTTTTGAATGGCAATAAACATGGCAGTAAACCAGTAGTAGCAGGGATTCGCTGTCAGAAACTCATCTGCGCAAACCGTCTGCCAAGGTTCTCGTTTCCATGAAGAAATCGAAACAATACGGCCGTCTTTACCGAGCAATTCAGTCGCCTTCAAACGACCTCTATACTTGCTTGGGGGCGTAAAAAAATGGGTTTTTTTTTTGCAAAAAACTAAGCTATAAAATGAAAACCAGTGATTTCTTAAACAGTGCTATGAGTTGCATCTTCAGTTATTCGAATTTCTAGTCTTCACCCTAGTGAAATTAACTCGCAGATCTCCCATAGCAGCGGCGTTGTGTGTCCTTCAAATGGAAGTCAAGAACGCCTTCTCGCTATGTTAACCTGCTTAGTCATATGTATTTCTATTCTGTTAGTTTAGTAAATGCAAATATCGTGTGTTGTGTAGGCCTACCCTCCACCTTGAAATTTCCCAAATTTTCATACTGCTGACGTGAAATGTGACTGTCCTTAGCATGTCTTAAGGACTTTCCTATGAATAGGTCTCTCGGTTCAAGACAACTAGAGGCTTAACAAGGCAGACAAACCGTTGTAGAATGTTTGTGTTCCTTTCAAGGAAAGTTTTAAATTATTATTCTCCAAAAGACTGGTAGTAAGGTCATTCATACATAACAGAGTCAGGAATGTTCCACCTATTTATCCTTCAGAGTCATCACACTGAAAATCAAAAGCAAAAATAAAAAGCTGCTTCGTGAGCAGAACTACTTACGATCTTGTTGGCTTCCACCACGATCAGCAGCAACTCCGAATAGCGTATCTGAAATTCAAACGGGAAACAAATAAGTCTTAATATTACGTTCAGTTCCCTTCACAGAAATCATGCACCACGTTTCAAAGCAGGAGCTGGCTTGGAAGAATGATTTATGTGTAGGCTTACTTCCCATGGGTAGAATTTAATCTTCTACAGACTGGGTTGGTATAGTATTTTCTGCCTCCTGGTATTAGATTAGTAGGATAGAAACAATTTTAATCAAAGTGTGGGCGTTACAACGTGTTACTTTCTCAGATTTGTACAGCGTGGTTACTGGCACAGTTTCTGAAGGGTTTCGTGCTTTTACACCAATACAGGGTCATCGGAAAAGATGGACGGGATTTGAAACCGCTATAACTTAAAAAGTACTAGACGGATTTACACGTTTGGCGTCTTAAAATGTTCAGAAAAGTTTAAAGTTTTAGACTTGTGTAACGTTTGTAGCTCTGGAGGCGTCCAAACGAAATTCTATCTCCTGCCACGTTTTCTGAATCATGTCTCCTGTTACAGTTTCAATGGCTGAAGAGATCCTGTCTTGCAGGTGCTGGATATTCCTTATCTTCTCAGCTTCTCAGCATGCACAATGTTCTTAATGTACACTCACAGGAAAAAATCAAGTGGAGAAAGATCTGGGCTTCGATGTGGCCAGGGTATTGGTCCACCCCTTCCAATCCAGGCATCAGGGAATCTCTCATTTAGAACATCAGTCACAAAGCAACTGAAATGGGGAGGAGCTCCGTCTTGCATAAAAATAACCTTACTAACAATTTCTTGTTCGAAGGTTTCAATCTGTGGAAACACGCACTTTTTAAGTTATAGCGGTTTCAAATCCCGTCCATCTTTTTCGATGACCCTGTATAATAAAAGGAGAATAACCTGTTATTGCATTTAATCTCTCGTAGCTAAGAGAACTCGGTTTTCCCTTCAACTTCCGTGTATGCATGATATTTAAGAACAATTAATTATGGTAACCTTACACTTTATAAGCTTCAAATAAGAATAAAATTAGAAATCATTTTTTATTATTTATTTTGTATACTTAAGAGAAGAGTGTGTGGGTCCGGTAGCTCAGTCGGTATAGCGACTGACTACGGGCTGGACGGTCCGGGATCGAATCCCGGTGGGGACGAGATTTTCCGCCCGTCCAGACCGGCCCTGGGGCCCACCCAGCCTCCT
>Ga0123352_10016189_pt1 | contig 11873 bp, 3 predicted proteins | sample TergutLab28metaG_FD_89700 | JGI IMG/M metagenome (GOLD analysis project Ga0123352, IMG submission 89700) | Labiotermes labralis P1 segment gut microbial communities from Petit-Saut dam, French Guiana - Lab288 P1 | ecosystem: Host-associated > Arthropoda: Insects > Digestive system > Gut ...
AGAAATATAGGATAACACAAATGACATCTACTAGTTGGTTTCTTATCCCATAGTGAACCTTCTTCTTCTTCTTGGAGCCAAAAGACATCAAGAGTGTAAGTCTGGGGGGCATCTGGACTTTAACAAAGTAACAGGGCTCCCATAAACTGATATGGGGACACAAAGGGCCTGTCAAGGCCTAGGAACGTCGGGACCGTGAGGTCCCGTACCCAATTATAATCAATCAATCAATATATCTGAAAGTGAAGTTTATTATAAACAAATTCTTTATAAGTTTTCTTTTATCTGCAGTATTGTAACACCAAAACTTTCACGGTACACCTAGTGATAGCAAACTGCATCACACTTTTTTGAGAACTACTGTACAGGGTGTTATAAAATTGTTTTAATGCTGTGGGTACACAAGATCTGAAGCCTTAATAAGGCCCATATGCAATAATGTGCTCTCAGACAATCATGTGAAGATGGATTTAGCAACTAATGTTGTCATGGCTGTCTCCACCACCATGGTGTTTCAATGAGTGAAACATCTGCCAGTGTTTATATATATATATATACACACATCTTGGAGTCCTGTGGCATTATAAGAGTGGAGACCACTGAACGCCAGTTTCCAAGATGTTGATATAAATAACAGCCGACAGCCCCCAAAACGTCGGGTCAACTTCCACCTTCAGATGGCCGATCATACAAGATGGCTGCACCGTATTCTGTGAGGTCGTGCCTTCCCGACTAATCGACTGAATAATATAACTGGCAATTATGGATTACTTGATTAATCACACCAATTATTCGAGTAATTATGACAGCCCTAATTAAGAACTCAAGCTTGCAAGTTTAGAAAGTGGCTGTTGGCTCTATATCTAAAACAGTGACATCGCTTAATACTATGGCAATGCAACAGCAGTTTAGGAACTTGCTTGGAGTTTGGACATAGAACTTAATACAGTAGAAATACTCCTATTGATGAGAAGGTGAATGCTATACTGTATATTGTGCTCACACGTATGTTCTTACATGCTGCAATAGAAAAGCAACATACCCAACTATCTTAAGAATCATTTTATGACCTTCCTTGCCTTTGTACTCTTGGGTGATGCCTGATCAGTTAAAATTATGCTGACATCATTATATATTTAATTTTATGGTTGAAGTGTACATTGATGCTTGATGTCATGATGAATCGGAAATAAACATAAGGAAATCTACATGACAGTGGGAAATAATCAGGCTGTTGGTAATATGTAATATTTACAGCGCAATAGAAGAACAAATATTTAGTCTATACTGAGTGAATGTTTCATCACCTAGGCAGATGAACAAACCCACAATCTTTGCTTACAGAGCATGTAGTCTCTTTCATGGGTTGCAAGTTCATCACACAGGTACACTATACTGAAATGAGGGGCTTAGAGTGGCTATACTAATTTAATTCCCCTATGGACATGTTTAGCAACATACAGTTCTTCTTGAATAGTTGTCTGTTAGCTTTTTTTTGTAACTAAATGAAGACTGCCCCAAAATTTAAGTAGGATCGATCATTATTTGAAAATCAGTGCCAGGAAACAAAGAACAGACATCGGGAAATACTCCTTTGTGAATAGGTCCATTACTGACTGGAACCATCTACCTGAAGTGGCGATAGGGACTTCCCACGGTAAAATGCATATTTTCAAAATGAGGGTAAGGAACTTGAAAACCAGTGATAGGAAGTGAAGTGAAGTGAAATGTAGAGAAGTTTTTTAGGGCAGTGAAGGGGTCCATTATTTTGAAATGGTTGTATTCCTGTTTAATTCTGTAATTTATGTATCTTTATTGTTATGTTTGCATATTCCTATTTTATGTTTATGTATTTGTTATGTATGTGTTGTGTATTGTTGGTGTGTAAATGTGTACTTACAACTGCCACTGGGTTTCAACCCAATTGCAGTTAAAATGTATCAATATCAATATAAATTATACAACAAGGTAGTTTTCTCTTTCTAAGATAATATAATGGCTTATGTTTTGTGAATACAGTCGTTGTTGCTCCATATTTGCATGCCCACTCATGTGCAAATGCAAATGTCTTCACACTGCAGTTGGCAAAACGGGGATAAAGCATTGCAGTTGTGATGCCTGCCATTTGCATAGGTTAGGTTAGGTTAATGTCATACAAAATTTGTGGATTGAAAGCTATGGTGAGTCTGGAGAGAATGAAAACATTCAGAATAACCAGTCTTCATGCCCGTATTCAAACCATTTCCCGGTTGAATATGAAGCCACAGCAGTAGCCATGATGCAGATGCAGTGTTTCTGAGATTCCACTGAATGTTTTAATGTTAGACCATAATCTTAACTTCACAGTAAAATGAAGGTGCACATCACAGCATGGTCTAAGAAATGTGCAATTTCAGACTGAGTGCTGGAATTACAAGTTCATATCGTGTTCTTGATGCATGTGTAAAATGTGCAATTTCAGACCGAGTGCTGGAATTACAAGTTCATATCGTGTTCTTGATGCATGTGTATGTACACGTATGTGCATTTGTGTTTATAATTTTATCCTGTATAGGTTGAGGAATTGTGATAAGCTGATCAAACATCTAAAAAGTGCTATCAGATAGCTTCAGATTCTGAATCAACAGGCCAGAGGACATAACCTATTGGCAGCCGAAGAAGAAGAAGAAACTGAACCAAATTTTTATAATATGTTTGTGAGATGAAACATCATAATGTGCCCTTTGTGGCACTGACACATATGTCATGGAAAGCTGGTTGATGTCAGGTATTCGTTTTCATTTGTAGGTCAAAGTAAAACTCCAAAGGCAAACTTTTGTTATGTTCCGACATTTTTATTTTTGACGCGTTGCTGTGGATGGTGACCTTTCATTGTAAGAGTTTTTAATTTTGTTTTAAAATCAGACCACCAAGATCCAATCATTTATTTGGCTAACCTTCAGAATTCTTTCCCATGTTTACTTATAATATTCTTATACCAGCAGTATATCTAATTTTTTGGTAAAATAATAAGGGTAAATTTTACTTTGTGTACGGCGTAAAGGTATGTGGGGGAGTGGAGGTACAGTGCCATGCACTCTTAACCTTGGCAGTACATGAAGGTGAACAGTCAGCTTTATGCTGTGGCCACTTTACCTCCTGGAAAATAGTTCCCAGAATCCGTTTCATAAGAGGATGGGTGGGCTCAAGAACCAGTCTGGTTGCTTAAGAGAAGAGAATATCCCTTGTGTCTGCCAGGAATCAAAAGACCCCTCAGTGCAGCCTGTAGCCTGGTCACTATATTGACCATAGTGTCATCTTTTTAGTAACAATATCAACTGATGGGGTAGGCGTTCGTAGGGCCATGCATCGTATTATTATTTCTATAGCAAAACCAAAAAGATGCACCAGTGTATCAAATTTATTTTATTTTGGAGTGACACGCTACATGTTTCGGACGGTCTTTCCGTCCATCACCAGGGGTTCAAGACTGTACATACAGCAACAGGCATTTGTTGAACAGATACTGCCATCTGCCTGCTAGCGGGTATGAGATGAAACTGAATTCCTTAGGTCCTTATTGGTGTGTGTTGCACTGTTTGGTAGTAGACTGAGTTAGTTACAACCAAACACTGCAAGAAACACACACCAATAAGGACCTAATATATGCAGCCACACCACCACCGTATTAACCACACACACCGATGTATTTTAATGGACTTTTTTATAACACCAAAACATGTCAGAGCTGTTTTAATGTAAATTTTAATACTGTTTTAGACAACTCACTAGTGCATCAGTTGGTGAATAAATAAAACTTTGATAATATCAAGATGCATGGTATGAATGTGGGGGGGGGAAACAGTCAGCTGTTTCTGGCTCACACTGTATGATCAGTTCCCTGCCCTTTTAAGTGTAATATCTCATCTATCATGGACAAGAGAGTCAAAACTGACAGTAACTGAGGCAGATGAAACAATCAGGAACACATGCAGCAACATGACTGCATCAGACTGTATTATCTAGTAAAGAACCTCTCACAAAAGTAAAGAGAGCTGCCTAAATAAAATGATACACTGAACCTTAAGATTTAAAAAATCCGTGGACATGAACTGTCTGTGACTGATTTATGACAAAAAAAGGAATGAATTTAAATAACAAAGCCACATTTTGTGCCTGATGAAAGTATCTGCATGTGATCACCATGACAGCCTGCAAATCATTTTCCACAGCCAGTCATCATCCATCTGCTTATCTTGGAAAAAGAACAGATAAGAGAACAGAACAGCACATTTGTTTTGAAGCAACAAGCAAATTCAGTTTTTTGCTTTTGTTTATGCTGTCTTCACCCTCAACTTATAATACTTTGTCACAACCATTATGTAGTTCAATTCTGTATCTGAAACGAGATTGCTTTTTTGCACACAGATAGTTTAAATAGGTGATGTAGGCTACAATACACATTCACTCTCACATACATTACAAAACCATGCGCACATTCATACACAGTTTTTTGAAAATTAAAATCATAGCACTTTTATTTACCAAGAAATTTCTGGTATTAAATCTAGAAATGTCTTCTCTGACATATTAAGCAAAATTCGTTATTCATTCAATCTTTTACATTCGTCTCTTTAAGTACAGTTTAATTTTCCGATCATGCACTCATTACCAGGTCACAGAATTTGTGAGGATAATGAGATTTAAAATGGTTTAAAATTAATTACATTTGATTTGATAATTGTAATTTGCCTTCAGTTTCAAAAGTAACATTCAATTGTTACTGCAGTCTTGTGAAATATGACACCATGCAGTTTGGTAGATTATTACCAGTATTTAAAAGGAAGCTCCTGTGTCCACTTTCAATAATGTCAACCCTACACGTGCGTGCAACATGTGCCCTTGAGACATTAACCGTCTACCAATCTGCAAGGTATCACATCCCAAATATTCACTGCTACAAGTACCTTACATCTCAACTTAATCAGCTCTGGGGGGAATATACTTGATTTTTGTTCAATTAAGTTGGCTGATTAGGCAATTGTTTTTACATTACTGGAACCATAGTAAGTTTAGTATATCTTGCAAAGACCAATTAAGGCTGATAAATAAATGTGCCACATTGTACAGTCTACATCAGTTGCTTTATAGCAAGATGTGAAACAGATATTCGTTACAGCTGAAACTATGATGTATGAGGCCACTTTCTTATGGAATTACATATTTCTTTAGCTTAGGCTGGAGTTTGCATTAACAATCTGAAGTCATTTAGCATATCATGTTGATTATTATAAACAAGATATAATGGGTCCACATTTGCAAGTCCCCTGAATGTATGGGATTTTCCAAACAGAAATAGGCATATTTTCTGACCAAATTTATTTGGTAATCAGAACACCACTAACAGACAAAGGAAGTTTTGTTCTGCATAGCAATAGAAGGTGCAAATTGACATTTTATTGTGGTTCAGTCTTTGAAATCATTTCTTCATACACATAAAATTCTAGACAGATTTCTGTTAATTATTTTTGCATCAAAAAATTCCATGCCTGGGTATCTGCCACTCTTTCATTTCTCAGTCCTTTAATCTGTAAAGAGATTTTGTATTGTTTTTCTTTACGGTGATAACAAAATATGCTCTAGTTTTGTTTATTTTAGTGTTCACTGTTCTTTTGTATAAATGAGATTTTATTTGTATTGCAGTAAATAAGTAATAAACTGATAAATTATTCAGATTGCAGTTACAGATCATAATTAATGTTTACAAACTGGGATATTTTGGGAAGTTTTGTATTTATTCTCAGGATGTAGCACACCCAGAAATGTATGTAACCTCACTCTGTTGCATCAGGATCTCTTTATAGGTTATGGTCCTGCTATCTTTGTGTGATGTGAAGCAGTGTAGTCTGCTAGAAATTGATCTTCTGGGTAGAATTTCTACCACATCACATCCAGAAAGACAGTAAACCTCACAGTGCAATCTGTAAGAAGCTGTAATCTTGTTATACCTCCACTACAATCACATTCCAAAACTGCACCATCCCTGTATAAAGCATTAATTTCAACACACTGGCTCATCTCCTTAACGTTTCTATAAAAACTAGTTAAAATGTTCCATGATGTAAGTCTGTGGTGTCTGGTAAAGTTCAGTCACAATCATGATTACTTTTGCCAAAATATCCAAAATAAATATTTTTATTACGGTTTCATATCTGTGATACACTCTTACCCCAAGGAAAGACCATACACTGCAGTTTTCTCAAAACAGATCATTAAATGGAACTAAATATTTTGACAAGGGGAAGAAACGAAATGAAGACTGTAAATACTGTATACAGGGGGCAGGGCAAAATTAAGTTAGACAAATGAAGGACAACATGAAGAATAGTGGTGGGAAAGCCCCTTTGAAGTTGGCCACCTCAAAGACCTCCAAAGATGTACAAACGGTAATATTGATGTAAATCTTAAAGTACTAAATATGAAGTGACAACAAATAGGGAATTGCACTCTAGCTGACTTGACAAACATATACAGGAAATATAAATGACCGAAGCTTATACCCCTATAATTAGCTTACCAGAAGTCACAGTGGTAATTTCTTTTTTAATTTTTCACTACCATTATTTACAATTATATTTACATTCTCTTCTGTTTCCCTTGTGTCATTGTGTAAATATTTATTCAAATTGATAAAGGGAACAGTTTGGTAACTTTTGCTTGAACATGCTGTACATAATTTCCGTGCATTAAATCTTTCAAAACAATATATGAAGTGCTGTGTTGGTGAGTGGCCTGTAACTAATGTCATTACTATTGTACTGTATTTGCTATACTGTTCTATACATCTGACGTTTAGGTGACCGTGCATTGTGATAAATTCTTATAATAAAACCAGCTAGATGCACTAATTTCTCAAATTTATTTTTGGAACAAAACTCTACGTGTTGCGGACAGTTTCTCTATCCGTCATCAGGAGTTTTTTACTGTATACACAGCAATGATATATGTCATACAGGTTTGCTGACAGCTTGTGAGCATGATTGGGATGGAACTGGTTTGGTTCCAGTTCCATCCTGATCCTGCTTGCAAGCTGTCAGCAAACCTGTATCATTGCTGTGTACAGTGAAAAACTCCTGATAACAGACAGAGGAACTGTCCGCAATGTGTAGAGTTTTATTCCAAAAATAAATTCGATAAATTAATGCATCTAGTTGGTTTTATTATAAGAATTATTCTATACATCTTTTACTTCTGTGCGCCTAATTTTATTTCAAGTTTTGCTGTTCTTGATACTAGATGACTCTGTATGTCCATGTGCTCTTTAGGTTATTCAATAATACTCTGTCAACTGCAGAGGTTACATAGCATTGAATGGAAGACAGCAGGATGGTAATGGATGGTGTGTTAGGCATGATATGAGGGATGAGAACCAGAAGAAAGGATAACCTGTTATTGGCTGGATCCATTCTATAAGCAAATCAGTTACATCACTACATGCTAAGATGGTTGCTGAAACTGAGTGAAATAGTCTAGTCCTTGTTGTTTCATATTATTTCCTTATGATTTATCTGTCTTCAGGATTTGACTTTGAGTGAACAAAGGAAAGAAAGAAAGAGGGACCAATTTCTGCTTTTAAAAATAATTTCATTTTTATTTGAGATTGTATTTTTCAGTTCGGTACAGGAAAATTGGTTACTCCCCCCCCCCTCCCCCTTTTAATTCAGATTTTTGGACAGAGTGAAATTATTCCTTGGTAAATTGGCCCCTGATGGTCCTGCGGTACTTGCTGAAGATGACAAGATGACATGAATAAGCACAGGCCATTGGTGGAATGATAACTAAAGCAGTCATTGAGAGTGACAGAAGAAAAGCCTATCGACTTCTTACTTTTTCCACCACAAATCCCACATGCACTGCCCTAGGTGCCCAATTATGTAGTCAGTATAATGGTCAACTAAGTATTTTCAAATGAATTAATATTAATATTTCTTTCTTTTACACATAATACTTTCCAACTGCATGGGAAGGGGGGGGGGAAGACAGTGACAGAGAGCATGGTTACAAGCTGTTCAGGTGATCATTAACATCACAATATACAACATGAGTGATTTACAATGATCATCACATAACCTATACATCTGTTGGCTCAGTATACCACAGGATGAATAAGAAGTTCCTGTGCACCTGCTGGAACTAAGATATAGGTCAAAGTGGAAATCACAGTAAATATATAGTATGTATGTGCATATGTGTATATGCATACTGCATTTATGTTGCAACAAGTGTTGCAAGGGACCTCTACAGGTATGTGACAAGAGACCATGTTTGCCACCTAAAATGTTTTCAATATGGAATATCCCAACTGTGAGCACACAGCAGTACTGTTAATGCACAGGTGCAGTGGGAATTTTTGTTCACCTTGTAAAAGGAATCGGCTTTCACACACATACACGTGTGCACACTGCTGTTGAAGTTACAGTCTCTTTTTAATTTCCCCCATGTTCGGAAGGCTGTGAATGGAGCCAGTGTAATGTGTTTTCTAAGTGCTGAAAATTGTTGACTTTGTGATCTGATGTTGCTTGTGTTGTATGTTTCATGTTACACTCTGACTTATTATTACAGAAGATAACCAGAAGTATAATATACTGAATCCCCACACAACTTTTATCAGATATAACCAGCTACATGTTTCGGCTAATATGTAGGCATTATTTGGCTGATGACATAATAATAATAACAATAACAATAAATGTTCACAGCTTCGTGGGAGGTTTTAAATCTTGAATATTTACAAATATACTGTTATATAATAAATAAATATATATATATATATATATAATAATTATACAGCCTCAGGAATAAACATTTTGTGAAGTTATACAAACTTTATGTATAAAGTTTAAGAAGGACTATGGATGTATATTAATTATATAGTGACAGTACTAAATTATAAAGTGTCATACGTAAATATTAAAATAGAAGAAGTATAGTTGAGTTTTTGTAGGGAGGCAGATTGCATCTTTCGTTTCATTGTTTTCAGGCTGTTTAATAAAAAAATCGGTATGCTTCCTCTATTTTACTATTTACATATTTCACTTTATTATTCACTGCTGTAACTATGTAATTAATATATTTCTAGAGTCCCTTTTAAACTGTATACATACAATTTTTATAAATCCATAAGACTTTTATTCCTGAAGCATGCAGAGTTATTTTATATATATTATACAAGAAAATATTTGTACAGTTTGAAGATTTCAAAACTCCCATGAAGCTGCAAAGATATTATTATTATTATTATTATTATTATTAATGTCATCAGCCAGATGATGTCTATATATTACCTGAAACATGTAGCTGGTTATATCTGATAAATAACAGTTGTGTTTGGACTAAGTACCTTATACTTTTGGTTATATGGTGAACACAGCACGGATGAATCACTGTAGGATTATTACTGAAGAATTGTGTTTTGAACTATAAGTGTAGAAAATCAAAGGCACTGTATTTTGTTCTATGATATAAATGTGTGTAAGACAAGAACATTCCTGCTATGTAGTGTACACAATGGAAAACTTTTGAAACACACACAAACACACACACCAGAAAAGTATATGTGTATTTGTATGTGTGTGTGTGTGTACAGAAATTTTCTATGCAGGGATTTCATTACTTAGCATATTTTAAATTAGTAGATGCAAGTGTCATATTTTAGTTTTAAATGGCTCACAGTTTTATGAGACTGTATAATGGAAGTACTTTATCTTGTGCAAAAAAGGGAGACAACATATGTGTGTATGTATGTATGTGTGTGTGCTTGTCTGTAATGTTATGTTATGTTATGTATGTATATATATGTGTGCTTGCCTGCAATGTTATGTTATGTTATGTATGTATGTATATATGTGTGTTTGTTATGTTATGTATGTGTGTATATATATATATTCATGTGCTGTATTTATTTATTTATTTATTGGCTTTTCAGTTAGGAAGGATTTGTAAGCAGTGACGGCATATTCTTTTGATAGTTTTCTGAAGACCCTATCGAAGCTTCAAACATCCCAGTCATAATAAGCGTATCCATAACCGTACTTTCCATATACTGCAACAATAACATGACCCGGAAATACAATTATGCCAAATTAAATTCTCAAAATAAGAATTCAAGTTTTCTTGTGTTGCCTCTAATTAAATAGCTTTATATGGGGGAAAGGGGAGTCTTTACTGTATCTAACAACATGTAGTTGCCAATTCCTGCCGTCTTATTTATCTCATTTATGTAGCTTACTTGGCCAACTGCCCATATTTGAAGTGGAGCAGGAAATGGGAATGACAAAATATAGATGTTGGATGAAACAAGGACCCTGTGTTAAGGTTTGTCAATTCAATAGGAAAAGTCAGATTACCTGTATTTCTGCTTAACACTTCAGTCAGTCCATAGAATTTTGAAATACTCAGGACTTTAATGTGGACATTTTAAAAATACTGTGTAAGTTTTAGGCTGTCTCCTGTAATTTGTCAATGTAATGCAATCTTCAGTGCCCTTGCCAACAAAGAAACTGTTTCAGCTCTCAAAAAATCAGACTTTGAATGAAGTGTAAATAATAAATTATTAATACAATAATAATAATAATAATAAGAAGAAGAGACTTGAAACTTACTTTTATCATATGGTTGGAGTTTCTAATGAAAATTAAATAATACCAAACATATCTAATGCTTGACAAGGAATCAGTTCATTCAGCCTTTATTAACCAGTCTTCGCACTTTTACTATGACGTTTCGCTGCATCGTCCTTCTCCTGCTTGAGACACGTCCTGGTAACTTTCATCCACCACAATCACTAATGTTCAACTCTTCTGTTTATTTAGCCTCTTGACAAGGATTTATAAACACTCAGATCTTCATTATGTTCACTTGGACAGTATTTTCATTTCACTCTCATGTACCAACAACAACCTCTTCCATATTGTGGTTTAAGAAACTTCAGAATATCGAAAATGACGCTGAATTCAACACAAACATAAGTTTATAAAATGTATGTTACTTATTCTGACCCTTACATTAAATCTGCTTCAGTCTGCCATTATTTTCAGGCAGATCGCATGTGACTTATTGGTGGCATACAGCCTTGAATTTGTTCATCCTCTTGAATTCCTCCTCGTGTGTGTATGTTGAGACTTCAACAGCTTATTTACACTTGCGTGAACGATGCTGAAAGCGACGCATCCGCCTATGCCACTCATCCTTCCATTCGATGACAATTGAACGTCGACTGACCGTCAGTCCTGGATGTTCCCCTTCTTTTTCTTTACCCAAAATCAGATATGATCTGCAACAAGAAGAAGTTTTAATGAAAAGTGTTTATAACTGTGGCACTTCAAATACTTAACTACCTGCAGGATATTAATAGGTAGGGTAATTGTAACCAATAACACAACAATGTATATCTAATTGATGTTTGTTGGAAGATGATAAAAATACTAACTTACAACGCAACCCCCTCTCCCCCCCCCCCCAAATGGCTCACTGCCCAAATCACTAGGCTCCATTACTTACTTACTTACTCCATGGTGCAGAGTCCTTCTTGAGAAGCTAATTGGTTTGCAGCTAGTCAAGAAATTCCCCGCATTTCACGGAACCCGAAGGTTTATATTACACCACCCTCTCCTCACCCATGCGCGCTATATGCCCAGCCCATCTCATTCTTCTCGATTTTATCACCCGCACAATATTGGGTGAGGGGTACAAATCATTTAGCGCCTCGTTATGCAATCTCCTCCATTCCCCCGTTACCTCGTCCCTCCTAGGTCCAAATATTCTCCTCAACACCATGTTTTCAAACACCCTCAGCTTCCTTTCCTTCCGCAATATCAACGACCAAGTTTCACACC
>Ga0123352_10016192_pt1 | contig 11872 bp, 9 predicted proteins | sample TergutLab28metaG_FD_89700 | JGI IMG/M metagenome (GOLD analysis project Ga0123352, IMG submission 89700) | Labiotermes labralis P1 segment gut microbial communities from Petit-Saut dam, French Guiana - Lab288 P1 | ecosystem: Host-associated > Arthropoda: Insects > Digestive system > Gut ...
TCTGTTGACTTATTTTCTATAAAACCATGTTGAATATCAGTCAATATTCTATGTTTCTTCAAAAAGGTTAATAATCTATTGTACATCAGTTTTTCCAAAATTTTTGAGAAGGCTGATAGCACAGATATTGGTCTGTAATTTTGCATATTATGTTTATCTCCATTTTTATGAAGAGGTTTTATCTTTGCTATCTTCATCTGATCTGGAAAGATTCCACGTTGGAAAGGTAAATTACAAATATGAACTAGTGGTTTCACAATATAGTCCCTACACTGCTTTAATGCTGAAATGTCCATAACTGTTTACTGTTTGACATGTTGCACTGTCCCAGAAGACTTGAACCTTCAAGACCAATGTAAGGAACTCCAGTCTTACAGGGGTTCCAGATGTTGCATGAGATTTGTGAAGACTTGTTTGAGTCTTCCTGAACATATGGTGACAGGATGTTGAAAGTGACAGTTGGGTGCTATAGTAGGCTGTACCCAGGCCACAGAAAGAGGATGATGATGACATCTGAGTTCCCCACACTTTGACTGTTATTCTCTACCACTGCAGCCGCAGCCCCTGGTTGAAGTCCCCAAGCCTAGGGAAATGCCCTTAATGAATTTAGCAACCAAAAAGAACTTCAACACATCTGGGATCCACATTTTGAAATGGAGCATGATTCCTATTTCCTTTGTTGTTAATGTATAACCTTATTATTTATTTTCATTAATGTTTTCATGTTTACAGGATCAAAGTGGTTTGATTCTGTTCAGTGGTTTTGGCTTTTAACTGATCTGGTTCAAAGTTACATGACAAGAATTTTTTACCCAAGCTCTGGAGCTGTTTAACTGATATACAGGTGGCTGGACCACTTTGACAATTGGTTAGTTAGCTACATCATTTATTTTAAATGCATGCATTATCTTAATTGTTTGGTAACAGTTAAAGGCGGTACATTGACAGTCAGCATATATTACATTGTACAACCTTTTGTTTCTTTTGTTAAAGGTTGAAGGAAAATGTCGTGTTCACTTTCATTCATTCATGCTGGATGTCCATTCCCATATTCATGAGGTAAAGAAATCTGTTGTGAGAGACCGTGCGAGCACAAAGCCACAGCCTTTTGACCCTATTCCTCCTGTTGCAAGATCAATCAGCAACAGTGCATGGCTAATTTGCTTTGATGAATTCCAGGTAAATGATGACACATTATCACTATACAGCATGCAGTTCATCCTGTATAAATTATATGAAATGGATATTTGCATGTTGGTTGCAAGAATATGACCCATGTTATTCTGCCACTGACCATTTTATATGGTAAACTACAATTCTTTATTTTGTTAAAAAAATTGAAATGTGTGACATCTTTCTTATTTTGTTTGAGGAGAAGGCAAAGCATGCCCCTGTGGGTCGGTGTAACACCAGATGTCACTCAGCAGTTGACCAGGTGATTGTTGTGTCATGCACACACTGGCTGAAAAACTGCCACAGCTCTTTTACCTGTTCTGATGTATTAAGTTTTTATCATTTTGCCTCATTGGATGCTGCAGAATTTTAAGCTGAGAGCTCAATTCAGAACTTTTGGATTTATTAGACTCAAGGCAAAGAAAAATCTGTTTTGCTCTTTTGTTATAAAGCTGTGTGTTTAGGTGTACAGTGTTGTAAAACTGTTTGTTTTGCTCCACAGTGTCACGAAACTGTTTTGCTGTACATTGTTATTAATCAGTCTTCTTACATTATGATAAAGTAATTTATTCAGTCAAACAGAACACATATTTTAAAAAATCTTCTTACAGCTGAATATACATAAAAATTCACCTTACAGCCTGCCATGAAGGCACAGAGTGGTAGTAGAGGCATAGCTCTACTCTTTCTTTAACATTGGTGCTAGATAGGGGTAGGTGGTTAACGCCATGCTTCGGCCACTTTACCCTAAGGAATGACCCGGTACCCATTGTGTAGGAGGCTGGGTGGGCCCCTGCACCAGTCTGGATGAGTGTGGAAAAACTTGCCTTCACCAGTATTTGATCCCCAGACTGTCCAGCCTATAGCAATATGCAATACTGACTGAGCTACCCCTGTCCGTGCTGATTGTATTTACAATTGCAGTTTGAAAACTGGCATAATTGAGTTTAAACACAGTTATACTGAAGCTGCAGTGGGATGTTTGTGAATGGTGTCACACACAAGAGCTGGATGGCCCTTTCAAGTTGGCCTTCTGGGGTGCAAGTTGCTGGCAGAACCAATACAAATGAAATGTATGCACAGCACAGCGGATATTTCTCGCCCCAGAGAACGATTATTCTCACTGACATTTTCTGTGATTCTTCTCAGTCCCTCCAGGCATATGCCGAGGTTGTACCTGAGGATGAGCCATGGTCACTTCCTTCCATATCCTTATCTATTCGTTGCTCACTAGTCATTAAGTCATTCAATGCTATAGAGTCTGAGCTATTGACAACATTGTTCAATAAGTATTTCAGACATTGCAAATTGTCTGCAGATCTAATTTTAATGTGTTGTATAATGATCTTGTTTGTTTCTGTAGGTCACTGATATAGGTGATGCTATGATACTGAAGCGTTTGTTTACGGAACTCTTTTATAATGGAGTCGTTGTTGTGGCAACAAGTAACAGGGCTCCAGACGATCTCTACAAAAATGGTCTCCAACGCTCAAATTTTGTTCCATTTATTTCTGTACTTAAAGAACACTGTGAAGTGGCCTGTCTTGATTCTGGGATTGATTATAGACTAAAATCTCTTCCTGGTAAAAACAAATGTTATTTTGTGTAAGTTTCTTCCTTAAGAATTTTCTAATTTATGTTGTTAATTAAATATTAATTGGCTTTGAGTGTCCATTACAGCACTGAGGACATTAGGACAATTACAGCATGGAGAATATTTTATTTATATCTAAACTGCACCAGAAAGACAATATTGTATAACTTACATGGTTTGGAACACAGATACTGCAAAAACATTCTGGAAGAACCTGCTGCCTCCATCGGCAGCGCAAGTGATGTAGGCAGCAGGGTTCTGCAGTATGGTGGCTCTCACCTTCAAAACTATGTGGCATCATATCCCAGAGGATGGCAGTTCTTGCATTGATTTCTTCCATTATTCAGGGAAGGCATTGCTGCTTTAGAATTGAAGATTTGACTCTTCTGGGATGTTATGCTGTGTCGTTGGCTAAGTAGTTTGCTGAATTTTGGTGGATCACAGTGTCTTCATCTTCAAGGTTGGGTAGTCCAAAAGTCTTGGTCTGCCTGACCTTGAAGATGAAGGCATTACAGACCTTCATAATATCAGGAACTGCTCACCCAAAAATGCAGTGTAACTTCCCAGAAGATTCAAACCATCAGCAACATTGCTATGAGAATTTCCAGTCTCAGAGTTTTAGAAAAAGTGGCCATATTAGTTGTGCACAAATGTGTGACTGTAATCAGTAAGCTTTTGATATAACAGTCGTAGTAGAAACCTTAACTGATTGAAATATTGCATTTTATTCTGCTTCTTAATACTTGATTTATTTTATGCAAGTGTTTAATAGAAATATCGGTTTCTCTCAGTAATTAACTTCCTGATTTTCACTCACAGTTCAGTTTGAGGCAAGTCTGTTGTTATGTTTTAGTGTACATTGGTGTCTTCTGATTGTAAATTATTGTTTGTTACAGAAAAGGAGAGTGTGACCCTGATCAAGAGATGGATAAAATCTTTAAGTACTTATGCTCTCTGGAGAATGACATAATCCGACCTCGAACGATCAGTATAAAGGGACGTGACGTTTCCTTTAGCAAGACTTGTGGTCAGGTTCTTGACAGTACCTTCTCTGAGTTATGTGATAGGGTGAGTTGCACTTTAAGAGGGCATTCAAGTACATTCACTCGCACCCTGTGATAGACTGCCTGTCAGTGTGAGAACGTATGTAGCTCATTCCTCTCTATGCATAATGTGGATACTGTGAGTCAGCTGTCACACTGAATGCTAGGGTTCTTAGAAGTAAGTCTTGTTGCCATCTGTCAAGTGCTGTTCTGTATGCTTCAGGTGGCATCCAGAGACCACTTTACAAGAAACTCAAACTCTTGTGACAGTTTTTTGAAAAGCTGCTTACTAGCCAAATTGTGCTACATAATATGAAATATGTAGTTCATCAAGAAGTAACAGCTGTTGTGACAGACACACAAGGAAACATTAGTGAAAATGTGTAACACATTTTTGGTTGTGAACCTTGAGTTTCCTACAGTGCTGTTGCTGATGATTCAAGTCATCATGGATGTAATGCTGTGTCATCACTGAGTGAGTAGTTCCTGGCATTTAGAATGGTTGTAGTGCCTTCAAAACATCGGGAGTTACTGATCCCCAGACAAAGCATCACATCCCAGAAGATGAGACGTCCACTTGTATGTTCCTAATTGCCTATTTCAAAACAGTCTTTTTATGTTGCCCCCTGTTAGAAGTTGATACCACTCACTTGTGCCACTAGAATTAAGAACAACATGAATGAAACAATACATGGATAAAGTATATGATTTTAGGGTCTCATGGCAGTTAATATTAATTTCACATTGTTCTGTGGTGTGATTTTATGTAGTTTGGTAGTTTGTGAACAGTGTTACAGAGGAACCTGCTGCCTACGCCTTTACTGTTCTGCCCTAAAGATGGAGGTAACTGGTTCCTCCAATATATGTGTGCCAGCTGAACTGAAATGTTCCAAAACACATTTAACATAGATGTGCTGTGATAAGTCTCATCGAGATCCATTAGATGTTGACACACAAACACATGGTGCACATTCATTGTTCCACTTCTTGGGCCTTGATTTTAATTCTGTAGTGTCTTTAAATATTACTAGATCAGAGCTGGTTATGGATGTTGTGACAAAGCAGGTGTGATGGATATGGAGCATCATATATTACATTTATTGTTTTATGAGCATAATTTCAGGAGTTTGTGTGTAAAGAAAGTTTTTAATTTATGTTGCTCGTATATGTTTGAAGTCTGTTGTTTTGAAGATAACTGAACAGAGCTCTGTAAACTTTACTTACAGCCTCTTGGAGCTAGTGACTATCTCAAGTTGTCTCATGCTTTCCATACAGTTCTCATCCGAGATATTCCTCAAATGAGTCTACACATGAAGTCCCCAGCTCGGCGGTTCATCACTCTAATAGACACGCTGTATGATAGTAAGGTGAGACATAGTTAATGGGACAGCAGTAACAAGTGTGTGTCACAAATAAAACAGTTTTATTTTTCAAGTTCTGACAATAACAACATGGTAGATGTGTCTCTTCTGCCTTGTATAATACCGTTATTGTGTGAGAAAGTGATGTATCTGCCACTCAGTTTCCAGGATTTGATGGAGCTTGGTTGATATAAGACATAAATATAGCACCCACCTGTGATTAACAAAAATTGCAAACATTTTTTAGTTCTTTTTCACGTTATTATTTCAGTAATTCAGTTTCATTGAAATACTAAATAGTGAATATTTGGAAGTCTTTGGTGCAATTGACTGTCGCTGTTCTATCATATAAATAAGTCAAGTCTTTGTTCTTGTTTGTCAGTCTGTGATTGTTAAAATGTTTCATTATGAACAAAATGTCTTTTATTGTCTTTCATTTTCCAGTCTATTTTTTATAATTTAGCACACTAGTCTGTGTACATGACAATTTTCTGTTTCAGTGTGTTTGTTCTAAGGGTCCACTAGTTTCCAGACCATATCAGAATAAAATGCTTCATGTTATGGTCTGGTAGGATGCAATGGCACATGGGTGCTTCTTAGTGTTCACCATCATGAGAACACAAATCAAAATGTTCTGAATTCTGCTATCTGATTTCTGTTTCACATCACATTGTCAACAACTCATCTGCCCTCCCTCAGCTCTGTCCACTGATTTACGAATCTTCTTCTGGCTCATACAGTTATTGCAATACTGAAACGTCATTCCTTCATACATGTTGTCATACTGAGGCTGTGTAAAGAGGACCAATGGATTGCCCCTGTCTATTTCTCCATTGAGTTCTTATCCTAACCCCTCCAATATCCACATCTAGTCCAGCCATTTTATCCATCTGAATATCAGTAGTGATAATTGCATGATAACTTTGCTAGCAACACATTCTTTGTGCTGGAGGGGCATACTGCAGTAGTCACAGAGAGGGAGTTGTGTCAACCATACATGTGTTTAGATACACAGAGAGGGATGCTTTGAACCCTGTCATCCTCACCCTCCAGTGGCACTTCTTTGTATGGTCTTAGTTTAGTTTCCACACCATCTGACCATATAATTTGGATCATGTTATTCTTTAGTGTATTCTGTCAATGCACAGCCATGTAACGTACATAACAGTGTTATCACTACTTTAAAAAGACACACAAAGCAGTGAGGAGTAAATTAGAGAAAGATTCTGCAGTTTATATCTACCACATATTTCAGTGCTGCCATAAACTGAAATTGGCTGTGCTGTTCACTATTATATTTATTATTGATTTATATTTTCAGTTCAGTTTCAGGTTCAAGATTTCATGGTATTGGATTTACAAAACACATTTAACTGTGTGAATGATTGTAAGGTGGCCCCTTCATATTTCAGATGATGAATTATGGGAAAAAAAGTTTCATGTTTTATTTGGTGACTGAAGGATTATGTACTTGAAATGGATAAAATGTCATAACATTAGGCATACTTAAATTCTGGTGTGTCTTTATAACAGAGATACACATAAGGTATTTGAATAAAGGTAGACCAACTTGATGACACTTGCTTTATTATGCCAATTTACTGCTCAACATGTTTCAGATGTTAATACATCCATCTTCAGGAGCTTGCGACTACTTGGTGTGTTATTGTGTAGGCTGTATTGTGCTGACTTGAGGCATGTTGGTGTTATGTAGCGGGATTGGCTGTATTGGATGGATGTATTAAAACCTGAAACATGTTGTGCAGTAAATTGACATAATAAATCAAGTGTCATGAAGTTGGTCTACCTTTATTCAAATATCAAGATGATGCACGGTCCAATATGCATAAGACACATAAGGTACCTTTGCCTTTTTGGAAAAATGGAACATAACAACATGGCAGCTGCACAATCTCTGTAACACAAGGCCAGTAGCTGATAAATGATCTTAACTCAACATTTGAAGTTTTCAGGGTGACATTTTGCAAGGATGTCTTGTATACATGGGTTTGAAACTTTTTATGTTTAAGTGGGAACTGCAAAAATGAAGTCTTGTTTCAGGTAAGGGTTGTGATATCATCTGCTGTGCCACACAAACAGCTCTTCCTGACTGGGCAACAAGAAGATTTCTCAGATGAGCACCGCAAGCTCATGGATGATCTGGACATTCAGCACGGCTCTGTAAGTGTGTTGTATCGCAGTGCTGACATGCACTTATTGTCAGTAACTGAAGCCTTCACATCCTTTTTATTTTCTGCCTCATTCCTACCAGTTACAAATTAATTTGCACAAAAAGTTAAAAAAGACTTCTTGGTGTAGAAAAGTACAAAACTTCACTACCTGTTTTCATATGTGAACTGCTAGAACAGATGTCAGATACTATAAGAAGCAGAAATTTGTCGCTCTCCACATAGTCATAATGTGTTGGTGACAGACAGAGGGACAGAGAGAGAGAGAGAGAGATGTTTTATTTAGCAACACTGTCAGCTACTAAGATAACATAGTGTCAGTTGTAGATGAATGAATATGAGTACATAGTATTGTAGGAATTATTCTGACATGGTTAAGACTCAAGTACTCGGAGAAAAATTTGTCACAGTGCCACTTTGTCAATCATAAATTCCATATAGACTGGCCTGGGATCAAACCCAGGCCTGCTCATTGAAGGGTTAGTGACTAAATGCCTGAAATGTGGCATGGCATGGCTTGTGTAGTGATGCATTAACCCTTACCCTGCTAACGTGGAGAATATATTGAGCTCCTAATAACGCCAGCAAATGGCAGATGGGATTTAACTTGGCATTTAAAGGTTAATAATGTTGGTGGCAAAAGGCTTCCAACATGAACCTCTAAATTATAGTGTCAGAACCCTGCAACAGAGGAGAGGAAAGGTTTCAGTATGTGCAGGTGGGAATGAAAGTCAAGGAAATATGCTTTCGGAAGCTCAACACACAGTACCAACTGTAGCTGGCACCTCATTGGCAGGCAGTTGCTGCTGTGAGATGTTTCTTATTATTTAACACATGTAAAGATATTTAACATGTCTTTATAACACTGTTTATTCTGGAAGCTGGGTACAAATGCTTCAAATTAATATACTCTCTCCATCACCACTGAAAGAATAGCCATGTTGGGAATTGGGCAAGTTGTGTAGGAGAGGGTGTCCTGGGCCACAGAGAACAAAACTGGTCATTAAGAACTTGCAGAGATGGGATTTGGAACAGGGTGCTCAGAACTGTCATTGCTGAAAAAGACTGGAGGCCTTGAATGGTTTACTAAGAAGCGCTATGAAACCCCAAAACAGACAACTACAAGTGGGCCGTTTTAAGTATCACAGACAAAGGAAAGTCAAGACCTGTCCATGGGACATCTTGCATTCCTTCACAACCTCTACCCTGAAAACAGTCAATAATGTGAACACTTACCAGAGTGCATAGTATAATGACTCATGACCAAACTTGTATCTTCAGTGCCATTAAAATCTCATATCTCACACACACACACAACACACACACACACACCATGACATATTCTGCCTCCCCCAACCCTCCCTTCACAGTTATGTGTCTTATGTACATCTCGCCATGGCTGCTTCTCAATTTTCTGCTGTACCTATAACCTGTTATTTCCATTTTTATCTTTATTCATTGACATTTTTCTGTCAAGGTATTTGCATGATCAAAACCTTTCCTGGTATACTGTGTGTTCTTCATGTTTACAGGAAGATGCTGCTGCTAGTATTTTCACTGGACAGGAAGAAATCTTTGCCTTTGACCGAACTGTTTCACGGTTGTCAGAAATGCAAGCTTCTGATTACTGGGAACAGTGGGAAAGGCACAGGTAATTTTGGAGTTATAATAAACTTAGTTATGCTTAATGTTACAAGAGTAGAAATGGTGTGAATTTGCTGGGCATAGGTGAAACTGCAGTTGGTAATGGCTGTGGCTTTTAGTGCTTCATGATAAGGCTGATTCAGTTCATTGAAAAAAATCACCGGGGAGCAAGTATGGAAGAAATAGTCTAAAGCCATGAATGTTATTTGACAACTCATCCTACAATGACTACCATTTGGTGCTGTTTACATTTCTCCTTCCACTGCTGCATTATTTATCTTTACAAAACACTAAGGTTTTAGGTTCCGAATATTAAAATATTCTGGGATATTACACTGTGTCAACTGGTGAAGAGTTACTGATGCTCTGAAGTATTGTAGTGCCTTCTATTTCAGGGCCAGACGGTTCAAGAAGATTGCGCTCTTGACTCGGAGAACCTCAAATCTTGTTGTGATTTTAAATTTTAAAATTTAAAAACCATAATGTTGGTACTGTCAGTGTAGAGTTTGACATGTATGTCACAAACTGAGGTTCTTAAAATTTAAGCAGTTTGTTCAGGCATCAATAAAGAATAATGTGCATAATCACAAAAAAGAAATTTATTCCATAATAACTCTATAAAAAATGTGAACTGAAGAAATATGAGGTTCTGTTTCATTGGTCACAGGACTCGGATAAGCCATTAGTCTTTATCAGGCTGTATTCACCTATACAGTGACACATGCAAAACTGTACCAAAAAGTAGTATGTATTCTTATTTAAATTGTGTTATAGTTGCCTGGTAACTCTCAGTGGTAATACTGTTTTAAATGCAGATATTACCATTAAGCAGGGGTGCACATGTTTTCCAAAAATCTAGGTAAAGGTCACCTCATGGCATGCCTGTGTAGATACAGAGAGGAGGCAGAGGTATAAGTCCAACCCATTTGCAGCCTTGGCACAAGAAAGGGATGGTGTAGTCAATACCATGCTCTGGCTGCTTTACCGCTGGGAAGACCCGGCACCCTTTACGCTGGAGGTTGGGTTGGCATTGGGACTGGTCTGGGCAAATACACTGTACTGGCTGCCACTCCAAAAATCTGGGAGCCACCTCAAAATTCTCTGTGCCAGAAAGGTGGCCCCCCCAAAAGCAAGGTTGACACTGAGGACCTGTGCACCATGGTATAAATTTTAAATGCCTGGGCAACCTGGTGCCTGGGATGTGTGAGTCCCTGCCTTTTAGTATTACAGGAAAAGCTAATCATCAAAAGCTTTGTGTCCAGAGAAAAAATATGCTAGGGTAATGTACATTAAAGACAGTTAAAGGGTTAATTAATTCAGAGTGGTACACACACCTTGTAAGAACAGAACAGTCTGTTGGTGTATCGCTGCCGAGTATTGTGTAGACACATCATGCTGCTGCACACTGTTGCTGTATATTGCAATGCTGATGAGGAAGGCAGCAATATCCTATGTGAGGAGCAGGTGCTTAACGGTTGTACATTAAATAAGTACCTGTGTGTACATAAAATCCATGCACATTTTATACCCCTACAGACATTACTAGAAATGTGTACTTAGAACAGTTTGTTGCATACGGTTTTAGTACTTCTGTTTCTGTAATTCTTAAGAGAAGTTAAAAATGAAGAGGCTTAGTGGACAGACCATGTCTTAAGCTGTCACACTTAAAATAATGGTAGTTGGTGACACAAAAAAAAAAAGTCACTAAATTTTGAAACTCTACATTAAACAGGGAATTTTCACTTTTGGCTGTAATTTTTTTAAATGCACTGCCAATTGTAATATGACCATTAGAGGAACTGTCAGTCACCAATAATTGCACCACAATGTAGGCATCACAACAATAAGTCATATAATGTACAAGCACGCATGCAGCAATATGTCTTATATTTAAAGAGAAAATTATATAAGATTAATGTGATAGTAAGATTTAATGGTGCTAAGTTAATGTAATTATAATCCACTGAATGACTAGAGAATTGCTGTACTTGAATATTTCAGCTCAATCAAATCTGTCCAGTAGTGGCTGATTGTGCTTTACCATTATGGGGTATAACACTTCAAACCATTTCACTCTGTATGTGTTTATGCACATGTGAGTGAACTTCAGATGTCAATATGTTTTATAGCATGAACATAATATTTTATTAGTAATCATTATTTGTGTAAGAATTATAACGTTCAACCAAAGGAAGGTACTTAATGCTAGCTTGCATTGAACAGACACACATCTGACATGACACTGATTTTGTTGCTTACATATTTAATTTAAACATAACTTATAAATTGCATTGGAATATAAACATTTTGAGTGCCTCATGACAGGTTTTGTCCTGTATACATATACTCTAAGGTCCCTGCACTCTGGTGTGTAATATGTGAACATTCGTGTCTCCACTTCTCTTTCATGTAAACAGTAATGTGGCTGTAAACTTAAGTTATCTGCAGGCAGACTTATATGTTTTATCTTGCCGTTAATACAAGAAATTCTACAGGATTACTGACATGATCTTTTTAATTCACACTTTTCATTTTTCCTGAGAATGACTTAACCTTTGTCACCCATTTCTTAAGCTTTACACTTCACAGCACTGTTAAAAGACAGTGCACTAACATAGATTTATGCTAGAGTTGTTACTTAACCTTTTGACGTCTAATGTCAACTATAGTGGTTGTACCGCACCGCTAACCTCTAAAGTTGCATTTTATATATTTATTCAACAAATATAGGTACTGAATATTTTAAACATGATGCATACTCTCTGTTTTTTTCTCTTCAAAATGCAGTTTGTTTCATAATTCTAACATATTTGGTTCCTGTATTATTCACATTTTATATACAGGGTGTGCTAAAATTAAAAAAAATAA
>Ga0123352_10016193_pt1 | contig 11871 bp, 8 predicted proteins | sample TergutLab28metaG_FD_89700 | JGI IMG/M metagenome (GOLD analysis project Ga0123352, IMG submission 89700) | Labiotermes labralis P1 segment gut microbial communities from Petit-Saut dam, French Guiana - Lab288 P1 | ecosystem: Host-associated > Arthropoda: Insects > Digestive system > Gut ...
ATATGCTGCCACAACACCCTGTTAATATAAGGGAATTATTTTGTGAATGTTTTTAAAATGACTTTAGCAAGGAACAACGTAGCTCCCTGAGGATGATCTTAGGATCGAAACATGTCGGAGCGACTTTAAGTGTTTTAATGTGAAATTTTATATAGTGCATTTGTTGGTTAATAATTGAAGTGATTCTACGAAATGCACGGTGCGACAATGAGGATAGGTAAAAATGCTGTCCGATACATTAGCGTGTATCTACCAATTTGCGTGGGATTAGTGAGCAGAAAGTATAAACTCTGTCTCCTTTCTTCTGGTTTTTTCTTCTCTACAGCAGATAAAACGAAGACCACCAAAAACACAAAATTTACTCCTTGAGCTTGCCAGGGTTTACGACATATGAAACTCTAAAAGCAAAGATGCCCTCGAGTTTCTTGACATGTTTCGACACCTCATTTTCTGTTTTCTCTAATTAATATGTTAAAACTTTAATTTCCTGAATTTAATATTATACTTTTATAAAGTTGTACCAGTTGTTTTAATTGTAATTTGGAAAGCGAACAACAGTAAATGTGCCCGAAGAAGAAAATTTTATTTTTGCATGTCCGTTCGGAAACTCAACTGAGTTAAGTTCTCATAACACAGACAGTAAAAAATATCTACGATTAACTTATGATTTCTTTTACGTTAATCATTCATCCAAGACCCAAATGTGGAAATAGATCTGAGAGCAATATATACATAATACATGTACGGGGTGGGGTGTTTTGGGGCAGATGGTTGTGTATGTGTGTATGTACGTATGTATATAAGAATACTGCAAAAGCAAATATAATTTTTTCATAGTTAATTTAAGAATGTATGCTCAGCATCAACGTTTAACTATTTCGAGCCCACAGATAAAGGAACATACCGTGCCCCTTAGCTTTAAGAATCTCTGCATTTTGCGACAGGGAGTATTGTGCATTTTGTGTAATATCCACAATACACAACGATTATTTTCCTCAGCATCATTAAGTGAATCCTATTTATGTACAGGGGTCAATCATCCATGACCTGTTAGAGGAAGACAATACCCTCTATCTAGTTTAGGACCACAATTTTCAAATATAAATTACACAGATGCCATTCTTCAAAGTTTGGGCGTTGAATGTGATGGCGATTTGTATTCATGAATAGCAACGTGTGCAGAAAGAAATGCTTGTAGAATCTTTTAAGATCCTGGACGAACTGAAGTTCAACATGAGAAACGTTTGAATAGCTTCTTGGTGAGAGTCAAACCTCGGACCTGTGAAAAAAGTTACTAAGCAGACTAGCTAACCGCAATGTCTCCCGATGGTTTTCCGTACTTTCCTTCCCATGCTTAACAAAATATCAGAAACATTCCAGCCTATTCTGTTCTACAGTTAGGTTGCTTTGTATTCGCATTCCAGCTGTATGAATGTTGAACATTTGAGCAACTTCTGTACTTTAGGGCAAGATGAGTTACTGGCAAAATCTCCCTCTGAAATGTTCCATTCTACTTGTATATACATGATATGTCTGCAATTTCTTTTTGCTGCTGCTGCCAAAAGAAAAAGGAGAAAAAGAGCAAAAAGAAGTTAGATAGAAGAAGAACAAGTCTCGAGTCTTTTCCGCGGAGATTCATTTATCTTCGGACTAATTGCGCAGGCTGCATGCTTTTACGTCTTGTAAAATTCCAAGCGATAAAATTCTGCTCCATTCTCCACTCCCCAACTCCCTCGCTCTATCTTTCTCTGTCCCTTTTTATTCTTTCTTCGTCGGCCCGGTTTCATTCTTATTTCTTGGCGTTACTTGAAAGAACACGGCTACCATCACTGTTTTGGTATGGACCCACAGCAGACTTCTTGGCGCTTCTTAAAGTAATGTTCATTATCTTCTTGCTTACAGAAGGAAGTAATTTCGAAAAAATAAGTTTAAATACCAATGGTTTTATTGAGACGTTTAGAAACGCCATTTCTGTCAATTGAATGAAAGCCTATTTTTCATTACACAAGTAACAAGATGTCGTTGACAATTACGTTTCTGATATTAACATACATACTTACGTCTCTTTCTGTACGGGTCCTGTACTAATAACTTTTAAACTACAGGATGGAGCTCCTTTTTAAAACTGGTTGTCTCATCATACCATCATATATAAACTAAACTGCATAGATCTGTGACTCATAATAGCATCGTATCACCTATAACAATTCTGGAAGTGAGAAAATCAGTACAGACATGTAGAATTCTGAAGAGTAGAGTTGGTCGCTTTCCAGTATTGTGCTGTTACTACCATTATATGTATACCTTGCATTGTACAGGCACAATGAAGCAGCAGTAATAATATTAATAATAATAATAATAATAATAATATATTACTATATTAACGTGCTGCGTCAAAAGCCAAATGGCCAGTAACAGAAGCAGCACCGCATGCGCACACAAATAAGAGGGGAAAATCACGACTCAAATGCAGAAAAATAAAACAAGACGAAACTAACAACAAAAATATAAATCAAATGCTGTCTCAGCAGCTACGTACCACAAATATAGGCCACTAACTCTGAGAGTGTTATCAGATAAAGAAAAAAATTCTTTTAAAAATGTAACAGATTCCTTTAAAAAGAGTCAGTGTTCTTGCACAACGGACAAGCAGCCGGAACGCATCTAGCATAATAATAATAATAATAATAATAATGCCGGTACAAACTTCCTCAGCGACCAGAAAAGTCTCTTACCTTGACAAAAGTGGGGTTTGTTAACGTAATGTTAGTTGGTTGATTGACTGGTTGATTGGTTGTTTGGTACATTGGTTGACTGATTGTTAGGTTGGCTGGTTGATCGGTCGCCCACTCGCTCTTTCGCTCTCTAGCTTGGTCGTTGGGCTGCTTGATTGGTCGATTGGTTCCTTATTTCGATGGGTGGTTTGTCAGATAGTTGAAGATGGGTAGGTCGATCGGCAGGTTAGTTACTTGAGTCTTCTTTCTACCGATTCTACCTTACCGTTTTCATATTAAACTCAAACATATTCGCAAAAACTCCAGGGACGAGAGCCTGGTCTTCTACGCACATAGTCGTGCTCAGCTGTGCGTACAAAGGTGGCTCGAACTGCATTCTGCCTCTTTCACCCAATAGATTCTTTTCCCACACGTGAAGACGGAAGTGGGGCCAAATTCCGAAAACTTTGTGTTTTAATTATTAGCCGAAAACAGGTAGAGTTCAAAATATAAGATTATTTTAGAATTCCTCGTTTGTGCAGCCGGTAGTCTACTCCATATAGACTACGTTATCCAGGATCCAATGGTGTAGCAGGATTGAACGAAAGAGAAGAAAGGAAGAAAGAAAGAAAGAAAGAAATAAACAAAGAAAGAAAAGAGATTTCAGGTGTTCAATAACAGCGTAATATACACAATCCAGACTGCATTAGCATCTGACTTAACGATATTAGCCTTTAAAAAATGGATAAGACATAAACTTATAGGCTTTAGATGTAATGTCTCTTATCTAGATTTAAGTAGGCTTAAACATAGTTACACATTACACCCAGGTATACCTTGTAGTGTTAACATTTCTGTAAGTTATGTATCATTAAGTAAATACAAGAAGCTTGAATCTCAGTATTGTTTGAGGCACAATATGACTTCACCACTGCACTTCCAAATGTCTATCAGTAGGAAAACCTGGGGTAATTATACGAAAATCAGTGCAAGTTTCTGCATCTGAAGTTACTTAAAACAGAGAACTATAACCCAAACCCTTTTCCTTTCTCCACCCTTCTTGTGTTCATTTTCTGCTGACATCACAAGAACCTCCCTGTTTCTTTAGGGCACACTCTTTAGTCATTTATTTCGTCCACTCTTCTAATATGTTTTCTTCTTCTCCGTCCCCCAAATCTCTATTCCATGGCTATTTTTAACCCTCCTTATTATCAAGGGGCTGACAAGAAAAACAGACGTGCAGAAAATTGGAAGGTTGAGAAAAGAGCAGCAGGGATTATATATAAACTTCCCCTTTGCTGATCTCACCCAACGTTGAGCTGCATACTAAAATAAGCACACCAAGCCCACAAATTTGGGGGCTTCACTTTGTATATGCTGTATCTCACATTAACTGAACTGACGTATCCTTTTCCTTCTCATTCTATCGGGTAAAAATTCTTGTATTATATCATTCATAGCTTAGGCGGGTCTTGGAAGCCTTACATATCTTAAAATGCAGCGTTTCCCTCAACATATTTCATTCTATATTGCTGTAGATAGCCGTTTTTCATATCTCAGGCCAGCTGAAACTTGTCAAATAATATGAAATACAATTGTATACGTGTTCCTCTCGTGTTTGGAACAGACAGACTCTTTAAAAGTTTGGTTGTTTGACTCAACACGACCAACGAAGCCGTTGTCAACACTCTTACATGTTGTATAACAGGCAAAAGACGTACAAGCTAAAGAGTACGCAATTAACAATCGATAATTCATTTTTTAATAAAAAATACAGACGATTGGTATCAGTGCTAAAATGCAACTTATGGAATTATTTACTTGAGCCTTTTTACATTTTATAAGCTGACGTTTACCTACATAGCCAATTATACAAACTTATTGTTTGCATACAAAATTTCCTCCAAATAATCGCGTATGTAACGAAAGTTAAGACAAGTCTGTATAGGAACTGCAGCCAATTAGAACCCCGCTTTTTTCCCTCTGACGTTAAGCGGACTAACTCTATTTTGATTCATGACAAAACCCATAAACATTATAAAAGTTTATACAACTTTTGGGCTTTATTCCATTCCTGTGAAAAAAAAAAGTGTGAACCCTATTAACTTTACGTCAAAGACTTTCTATAGCCCCTAGTTTGGAGAAAAGAGAAAATGAACAAGAGAAAAAGTTGATCGAACAGTCCCTAGGTTCACTCCTTTCATTTTTTTAATTTTCTCTCCCATTTTTCCCCGTTTTACTAATTAAAAGTTTGTGAAACTGAACGAACTCCAGAGGACATTGTGCAGCAGGTTACAACATCGCCTACTAGTGGAGAAACTTGGAAGCTTCGACCTCATCACCCAGGCAACCGACCTCAATTATGGAAAAGTGACTTATAACGTCAAAAATTATCTCTAAAACAATTTCCTAGCTTTTTGAAATTAAATGTGTTTCTTTCACAAATGAAAACACGAAAGCTCAAAATCCCAGGAATAGTGTAACAATAATAATAATAATAATATGATGATGAAGATAATGATGGTGATGATAATGATAAAATTCGTGAAGTGAAGAAAATTACAGTGGCAGCTTATATAAAAGTATATTTGGCAGATGCAGACATAGACGTAAAATTTTCGAAAAGCGATGATGGTGTTTTGTAACCATAGAGGGTTTCTTACTGAAGCAGAAATTAATGCAATACAGAAAGGTTGCGGAAAAGAAAAAAGTGTGTATTATGATAATTTCAATATGGTACACTAAAGAGTGTGAAATACAAAAAAGGTTACAAAATTTATCCCTCGCTTCTCTGTCAATTTTGATCATCCTCAGGGGACAATTTGTACATCCTGAATACGTATATATATATATTCTGCCAACAATACGTAAGTATGAAACTTGGGCACGTCCAGGTCTGAAGTCGTAATGGTGAAATGACTAGAGTGAACATTACTACAAACTGAAGAAAAGGTTCTAACTTCTCCAAGATTTAGGTAGAATTCTCACTCCGAAATTTGTTAGTCTGTTTACAATATCTGTAATAACACCACGTCTAGTCTTCTCCAACTATTCCTGTCACAGGAACAACCCCTCAAGATATCACACAATAGCAAGTCCCACTGACATAATAATCTCTTTTCTTTGGACTTTGTGCACCATCCAAATTTTTCAAATCACAGTGTTTTGGTAGCCGACTGTACTTCCCTCTGCAGATAAAGAAGCACCTACCCTGGCGGATCCTTTAGATCGAGATATACTGAATTACTGGACACTAAAAACACCGCAAGTCTGAAGATTACGTCCACGAGTAATCCTGGTAATACCCGGTGGCGCAGTTCGTTGAGGTACTGCACTACAAGATGGAAGTTCGCGGGTTTGATTCCTGATGAGATAATTCAGAATTTTTGTTGGTTAAATCATTCCGGTCTCACAAATGCCCTGCGTTCGACTCAGCTTCTGAGAGAAATGAGAATCAGTGGATAGGGCTGAAAACCTTATTATGTTCATGTGCTGATTTTCTAGAAACCCTGAAAGCTTCAACCACCTGAAGCCCTCAGCGCCTGTCTATACCTGTACCTTTAACAAGTCTTGATCCTTCAGCAAATGTCGCGTGGAAAAATTGTGACTTCCGATAGGGACAAATTTCCAGCAGTTGTAATAATGGTAATGAACCTTATAGTTTTGCAAAATTCTCCAAACTTCTTACTAGCTGAAGAAATGTCATCTTCTCTGATTAAGTATTCCAGCAAAATCTTTGAAATGCTGAGGAACACCATATTTTTTTTTGTTTCCTGTCCGAAATTTTATTCCATGAATTCGAGAATAAGTTTAAGCGAAATATTCACTATTACAGCCGATGGAATTCACTATAACATTGCACTAAATTAAGACGCCTTTTCTGCATTTAGATTCAGAATAACATAAGCAAGGCTCTGACGCGCAGAGAGAATTCTCCAACATTAGAATAGAAAAAAGGCAACCAAAGATAAGAAAACAGCAGTGCAAAATGCAAGACGTTCTTTGTTATTTTAACTCAATGACCACGTATGGGTGGAGTGGAGAATATGGGGGAAAGAAAGGGTGGAGAAAAAAAAAAGAAACGACGTCCATTTTCACAGAACCTCGACAAGCCAACGGGGCTAAGCAAAAGAACAAAAGAAAGAAACAAGGAAAATAATTATCTCGTACAGAAGGTAGCAGGAGAGAGTCGTACCGTATAATAAAAACACAAAAGCAGGGCATGACGCGCGGTAATATCAGAACAATAAAGGAAAGGCGTGAAAACAAAGGAAAAAGAAGAATACTTGAACAAAAGAGAAGACCGAAATTTCTAAAGAAAAGTGTGTAGGCATGGAGAGAGACAGACAGAGAGAGATCCATTTTAAGTAAAACGTAATTTGCATTTTTGAAAGTAAAGTAGTGGGGGCTGGTCTGAGAGAAACTAAAAGACTATGGGCATGGCATTGCCCTGAATGAGTAATATAAAATACATAAGCCTACACAGTGCATGACAGACATAAAATATTGCGAATTCGCGAGTTTCTAACGACATTCCGCCCTGAGTCCTTGCCGCCAATTCTTATATTACAAGCGTATGATTGGCCAGTATACACAGTTGTAATAATACCATACAGCCAAGTAAAATTCGCCATTGGTCACAACCCTCAGTCTTGTGTGGCCTCCCCTCAAACTCGCATTCCCTTTCCATGACCTCAGTGTTCTTGCAATCGCAGTATCTACTTTTCATTCTTCCAAGAAGTCTCACTACTGGGAAACTTGTGAGGACCCCCTCAGGAGACCGAGCCCAAGAGGCAACAAAATGCAAGTCAAAAAGTGAAAAAAAAAAATAATAAGATCTAAAAATGCAATATTATTGAGTTAAAGAAATTTCATTAAAGTGTTGTGATTTTTCTTAAATTCATAATTTATATTAGGGCGACCATTCTTATCACCGTCCCGGGATTAAAAAAAAAATTATATCACCGTTTGCTCCGAAATTTTTATATAAATTTCTCACTCTCTTAATTCGAAAGTTTTAATTGCCCAAACAAAGTCTCTGAACGCTAATATAAACCATTTAAAAAGCTCTTACTCTAGTACATAGAATGACAGTTTCCAGTATATTTGGTATTCTGTGTTCTGATAATTTTTTTTAAATCAATGAACGAAATAAGAATAATCGATATTTTTACTCAGGGTCACAAAGCCCGAGACCCTTCATTTTGTCAAACCTTACGGCCTAGTTTCCTAACAGCCGTTTTAAGATCTTCCTCGAATGTCTCCTATATTATAAAAAGTATTTATACTGAAATTTAGTATCAGTTTTCAAGATCAGCATAACGTGTGTGTTCATTATCCATAACACAACGATCGTGAGCCAGTTTCATTCGCTCCCTACCGCCACGATAATTTATTCCTAATATATATCTTTTTTAAATTCCTCCCTTGCTTGAAATTTTCCAAGCGGTAGCTTACTTAGAATGCACCAAATAAATATACTTTATGATTGTGTCAATTTGAGTACATGGCCTGTAACAAACTTAGAAATGGTGTAACAGATATCACACTACGCCACTTGTGATTATGAACTAATTAATTCCTTTTAAAATCCTACGAATTTTGTACTTTAATATCAATTTTAATATTATCGTGCCAATTTTTCTCCTTTTAAAGAAATCTTCCACCCTTTTAATTATAAGTATTCGTTTCTTATTTTGACTCACTTGTCCTAAACCAAAATTCAAAATCATAGGCCTATACGTTTCTTCGTTAAAGTGTCTGAAATTACTAGTAATTAATCATATCAGGTTAATTAATCTATCTGGCCATGTGTGTTCCTGTTTTTTTTATTGTTGTCCTTCTTCCTCATATTCTGAATCTCTAAAAGGTAAAGACATTTCTTCCCGCACGAAAGACAGCGCAGTTACAAAAAAAAAACTGTAAAATTTTAACTCTAGAAGCCCTTTTCAAGTGCAATTCTCCACTTAGGGGTCTATATGTACATCGCACCGGTAATTAATCCAAACCAGTGACACTATGTAAATAGTTACTGCATTAGTCTAAATTTTCTAACTAAATGATAGAACATTGAATATTTTTGACAAGAAATGAAAGAATTCAGCCTACACTGGTGTTGCACATGCCTGTAAGCACATTCAAACGAAATACCTCACATGGAACCTCCACCCAAGTGCAGAAAACCAAGAATAATAATCACCATTCTCAATGTTCTCTGTTTTGAGCTCCCCGGAGCCTTATTCCAAAGACAGAACATTCATTACAGATTGTCATTTATTGAAATGATTTTATTGACATCAGGCCTTGATTTCTTCATCTCGCAAGTGATGCAATATTCAGGCGCAAGAGCGCAGTCCTGATTAGCGAAACAAGTAGAGCTGTCAGACAGTCGTTTTGTCCAACCATCACCCAATATTCTAAAATTCAGGGGTATAAATTTTCTTTCGCTAAAATTAAAACCCAACCAAAAGTCACCCCACTGAATTCTTTGTATCCTGTAGGGTCCAGCGAATCTTATTTCTTTCCCCCTACTCATTTTCATACCCCCAACCCCACCCCCCACCCTCCTTCGAGCTCCTGACTCTTCTTCCGGGCGTCATTTGGCCGAGAAGAGCGAAATGGGGGGAGCGGGTGGAAATTGAGATGAAGGGAGGCAGAGAAAAATTACATCTACAGAAGAAAGATAAAAAATGAAGGATGGAAGGAATCGAAGTGGCAGCCATATTGAGGTTTACTTTGCCAACGTCAACATTAGACTTGAAACTTATGGCGGAAAGAAACAGAGTCGATTCTACTACATCCAAGCTCAACCTGGAGAATGGGTCACTTTTGGCCAGCGTTTCAAAAGTTTCGATCCTCAAAAGTAATAGGTCAAATGTCTAAAGAGCAGGACTAAGGAAACCATGAGGTATTTGATTCAATAGAGTAGCTATACATTCTGGACGCATTTATCATTTCTGTAACAACATAACACCCAAACATATTCTCTACATACTTCCCTGTAACAAGGATTTCATCGAATATACTTTTTAATTCACCTACTACTACTACTACTACTACTACTACCACCACCACCATCATCACCACTACTACTACTACCACCACAACCACCACTACCACCACGACCTATTACTACTACCACCACCACCACGACCTATTACTACTACCACTACTATTACCACCACCACCACCACAGCCACCACTACCATCACGACCTATTACTACTACCACCACCACCACGACCTATTACTACTACCACTACTACTATTACTACTACTACTATTGCTACTACTACCAATATAGCTGCTACTACTTACTACTACCTACTACTACTGCTAGTACTACCACCACGATCACTACCACTACCGTTATTACAACTAATAATAGTAGTGTAAATACTTACTCCATGAAGCAGAGTCCTTCTTGAAAAGCTAACCGGTTTTCAGCTAGTCAAGAAATTCACCGCATTTTAATGAACCCGAATGTTCATTACCTCATTCACAAGTGCCCGCCACCTCTCCCTATCCTGAGCCAGCTAGATCAAGTCCATACCCTTACAACTCACTTCCTGAAGATCCATTTTAATATTATCCTCGCATCTACGCCTGGGTCTCCCAAGTGACCTTTTTCCCTCCGGTCTCACCACCAACCCCTTGTATTCGCCAGTAGTATAAATAGTAGTTTTACTATTTCCACTGTTGTTATTCTTATTATTATTCTATTGTTTTTCTTTGTTACTTCCGTTTTCAAGGGAGTGTGAGATTTGGCCATCCGTTCTATACAATAAGTTAGATTGAGTGTGGCCTCCGAGCTTCATTTTACTGTCCTTGCCCTGTTAGTATCGCTGAATATAGAGTCAAATTGTAGTAGGAGTGACTATGCTACGAGCTGAACGGTCCGGATTTCGAATCCCGATAAGGACAAGAGATTTTTCTCTTCTCCTAAAGGTCCAGAAGAAAATTGACAGCCATACGTTCTCTTATTCAATGGATTCCGGTGTTCATAACCGTTGAAAAAACGAGGGGAGAGTGAAGTTGAACACTCGCCTTAATCTACTGCCGACTTCAAGAATTAGTGGAGCTATCCTCCTGTCCCCCTTATACGTCTTCATAGCTTGTGCAATTCAAGTTCTCCTGTACGGTACTATGACTGGTGAGTAGTAATTTGAAGTGATTTTCAAGTATATATGCGTGATCATTTCGATATATTATTCTAGTATTTGCTAGGAAGAACTAAAACAAAAAACCACAGAAAATTCAGTCTGCCGGGCTCCAGGCTGAGACTGGAATTGTGTATCTCTGGAATACTTATTAAACTAACATGTTTGTACTAACGGTAAGGAAAACAGTTAAAAAGAGAAATTAACAGAAGGGTGGACAATAAATTAAAATCAGTTCAAAAACATTTCTTCTTCACCTAATATTATTATTGGGCTGAGAGGAACTGAGGGAAATCACACAATAACAGCCTATAGCAGGCATGGAAAAAAGGAGAAATATTTTAAAATTTTGGTTCATTTTACCTATGTGAAGCGGATCATGTTGGTTTGTCAAAGAGTATGTGAGAATAGTTATAACAACCAAGTCTTGAATTTAGGGCTCTCTTCTGGTAATAACAACAAAAGTTTGTTGTTGTCGTGAAAGCTGAGATTACTTTTATCATGTGGATAAATATCAGCTTCCAAAATAAAATCCTGCACAACATGGTTAGTCAATTAGTCAATTCATCAGTCACTTATTGTTTTTGCGTTTTCGGATTTTCATGACTCTTGCTCGTTTCCCCTAATTCTGCCTCTTGTACACAAAGGTTTTATTCATTGCCGCAAATTTGTCTTGCAATTTATTATCAAAACCCTTGATTTGTTTGGTTCATTCATCTTTCCCTTTCTTTTTACGTGCCGAGTTTCTTAAAAAATACACTCCATTGTATAAATTTCACTTGCATTTCTTTTACCGTTTTCCTTATTTTATTCAATAGACTGTAATTGAAATCCCATCCAAAACCAATTGAGATTTTATTTATTAAATTACGACATTCCTAACTAAACTAAACTCCGTGGCCTTAGTCCGCACGCGAACTATACCGACAGAGCGGCCGCCGCCGGTCGGCGAAGTTAGTGCCAACTTTTGCGGATAGAGGGGTGTCACGTGGTCAGCGC
>Ga0123352_10016196_pt1 | contig 11870 bp, 9 predicted proteins | sample TergutLab28metaG_FD_89700 | JGI IMG/M metagenome (GOLD analysis project Ga0123352, IMG submission 89700) | Labiotermes labralis P1 segment gut microbial communities from Petit-Saut dam, French Guiana - Lab288 P1 | ecosystem: Host-associated > Arthropoda: Insects > Digestive system > Gut ...
ACATGTTTCAGGCATTAATATGTCCATCTTCAGGAGTTTGCGACTATGTTGTTGAACTGCCACATTGGCTGTATTGTTCTTGGATTGCTGTACAACTTGTTGTGCTTCAGCCGGCAGCCCGGATACCACCCCAGCCGAACCGCACCCTGACCCCAACACACAGCAATCCAAGAACAATACAGCCAATGTGGCAGTTCAACAATATAGTCGCAAACTCCTGAAGATGGACATATTAATGCCCGAAACATGTTGAGTATCTAAGATGTAAAGTAAATTCAACAAGTGACATCTAGTTGGGTTTTTATTCTTCAACTATGTACATAAATGTTCGCCTCAAATTATGCTCTCGCTAAGGTATGCGTGTAGAGTATTCTCACTGGAAGCTCTTGCGGTCCTTCAACCCCATTCATTTTGCTTGAAACATATTCAAAAACTTACCCAACAAAGGCATGGCGGTAACAGCACTTTTTTTTCTTTAAACTGTTCCTTCGAATAAAACCCGTGCTCACTTGAAGGCGTCGTGAGGTCAGTGTTACCTTCTTATGTTCTTTGCATTTAAATACAGGAAAAGAACAATTTTCCTGACCGTGAGCTGACTGGGAACGCACTCACAGTCCACAGCAAGCTTTATCCTCCTAACAACTGACGTCATATTTCTGAGGTACTAACTGAGTAGTCAAATAAAATTGATTACCTACTAAGCTATGAAGGTAAAGAAGGAAAGGAAATAAGCTCCGCTCATTCCTAACGTTTTGACTCGATGGAAGAGAGTGCAAACTTTCACCCTCCAACCTATTTAACGTGAAGAAAGATCACCATGTACCCACTGGAAGGGAGAATGTGTGACCCCCACAGAATCGGTCCGGTCGTTTTGGAGAACACAAACATTTCTTATTGCTTCCGGAAGAACCTTGACAAATCGGGAATAAAATAAATCATTATGAACAAAGAAGAATGTTCCGGAATTTTTTATGTGTGGCGCTAATGTTGTGTGCAGCTTTATGCGCTTGCGTGGTGATAGGCATATCCTATAGCAACGTTGCTGACACAGTGGCAGTGCAAGCACGAGAGAAATAAGCGGTATGTGGCCACAGTTCCACTAACGCAGAGGTCATCAAGACCAGTACGGTACAGCCTGTTTGTTTAATCGCACCAATTGCGTCCCAACCGTCTTCCAAGAACATTATGCCCGCTGATGGAAGTGCATTAGGACGAGTGGGAATTGTTTTGGCGGAATCAATATATAAAGAGCACATGGCCTTTAGAAAGCACAATTCATGACAAATATCAAACTCGTACATGTTTTGGCAACGGGGAAATTATCATAATTTGGAAGGCGTGTCAACAAATCGTAAGCCCAGTTATTCATCTAGGAAATTTCCCCTGTTATAACTACAGTAATTCAGTCATCACTAATAGGCAAATAAATAAAATTGGATGGCATTTTTAAGAAAACAAATGCTTTTGAATCCCTACTGCATGCACGTAATTACCAGTTCCATTTAGTTCTACAGATATATGAACTGAGCATTAAGGATGCTAGTGTTTATCCTTCACATGTTCGTCTTTACCCCTAAAGGCTAACCGTTACTTTATGTATATCCAGGCCTAGTATTCAGACACTCTATATTCTGCCGAAAGATTGATTTTGTATTTTATGGTTCTCAGAAGAAATAACCATTATTTCCATAAACATCATTAAGCAGCTGGATTTCGTAGCCTAGTGGGGTGTTTTAACTGCGCGGTACAGGCTGTAGTTTTAAATATAATTCAGGTTAACCTCAGTTTTTAAAGAATTAATGCGTACCTCAGCACCACGAGAAAAGCAATCTGATTTCAAAATTACAATGTTTGAATTACTTGTTAACAACGACCGCCTTATTCATTCAAGTGTGCATGTACTATAACGTACGTTTCGGTGTCAGTATATTTTAGATATTTTAGAGAACATTACGTACAAAAGTTTCTTGTGAGTCCCATCGCCTTTAGGAGCATATGAACAGTCCCCTTCTGTCTCTGAACACAAATATTTTTACCTTCCTGGCTCTAAACGTTTAACAAATTAAAAATGTGTTACGTAATATACAAGCCAAGTCCATCGGCAACCGAGTGTGTATATTATATATAAATCTAACGGTACCACCACACCAGCAGCAGAAGTTACATAGCCTGACTGCCTCCGGAAACACTGGCAGAAACGGAATACGTGCGTCCTATATATTATTATTTCTCTGGCCATAAAATATCATATAAATCACACAAACGGTTGAATCTCCTACTATTGTAGGGTGTATGTACGTTTTGTTTGTGTTCGTGGGGTGAGGATATAAGCCAGCAAAGCTCGCAGTTTGCGGAAGACTTTTGTTGTAAATGTGGCCAACCAAGAACGGTATATATGGTAGCTGACCGCTCTTCGGTCACGAGGTCGTACCCAGTACAGTGTAACATGCATTTTTATGAGGCTCGTTCGCCTAGCTGTAAAAAGTAACTTTAGCTTTGTCACATCTGTCCGTCCGTACGGAACAACTCATGAAATAACTGGAGTCATGGGTCACCGAATACCGGTAAATTGCTTATTGGCAAATATATTGCAATTATTCGAGAAAACTCAAAATTTTAGTCACAATCGAACAAAAATCAGTCACGCTGCAAAAAAAGCTTTACGAGGTTTATTATACAATCTCGCAAAATTGATTATAGAAAGAGAGAGGTTTCGGACAAATTTTGTGCCCAGAACCAAAACAAATTTCAGATCAGCTACATTTTTTATGGAAATCGTCACTTTTATGAGATAATTACGAAAACGTCTACACAGCTAGGCAGAACAAGGATAATCGAACATAACGTACTGCAAAAAATATTCGATTTGCAGGCAAAATATTAAGACAATAATATAAACACTTGATCAAATCATTTAATGCGCATTGCTGTAACAGTGTCACATACTGAAGATTCAAATTTGCTGTTTTGTGACGTAAAAGTGTAACACCTAACCTCCATTTGGTGATGTAACAGTCCCACACAGTTGTAAAACTCTCTTGTCCTTTACATGACACATAATTTAGGCAATAAAAATGTGAGATTATAATATTTAATGTTTATTTCTTAAATCCAGGCTTATGTAAACTGGACTGTAGAAAGATTATAAACACCCATATATACCGCGTATTAAAATATTGGGTGTAAGTGAGAAAGTAACAAACCTTTTTTTCCAGCCGAAATTTGGGAGTTATACATGAAGGATAAATGTAACAAAACTAAACCAGAATGGATATACATTAATATATTGAAAGAAATATTACTGCATAACCATAATCAAGAATTCACAGTATTACATCTAAAGTGGCCTTTAAATTAGATAGTGAAGCCTGGGTGTTGGAGGAAAGAGATGAAGAAAGAGACTGGTAGAAGTACAAAAGAAACTTTTAAGACACCAATTAGGAATTACCAAATTAGATGGGAAAGGAATCAATCCGTCAGGGCAAACTGGATGTGCAGAACACTGTTCGGGAAATACATTTTCAACAAAATTGGCTACAACATTAAGAGAGAATGGACACAAAGAGGAGGAGAAACACGGGACGCCCGAGGAAACGATGGAAGGACAACTTCACCTTGAGGGTTAGAGAACAGGCACTACGCCTATCCCTTCAGAGTTCATGATGGTGATGATGATGATGATGATCAGTACATACCCTAATAAAACTAAAAGTTTTTCAAAGAAATATCACAACATATCCAATAACAGTAACATTATATAACATGCACACCGCTGAAAACAGCAACAAAAATCATGGCCAGTCAAAATTAACATTTTACAGCCTACTGGTTACGTGTTGCAACAACAGTTTTAACATTCAACAACTTTACGCTCTGCCCACACTCTATTTATGTGTTTTGTATTTACCCGACAACAAACAGTGACTTGTGCATCTTACATCATAAACAGATTGGTTTTTACAACAGATAAAAGTGTTTACAGCGCGGTACGGACTGGACCTTTAAATAAAGCGGTCTGCGTTTCGTCTTTAAAGGGTTAAGTTATACTGCCATTTGCTTTCTTGTTTTTTAATACAAGTTTGTTCCGATAATTCATAATTCGTAGATGCCAGAATACTTACACAATTTATGTAGATTTGCATTTATTTCTGCTCATTGTGGTAATGAATTCGATCATGGTTCCGACAGTAAACTTCGAGAAATATTTAAATATCACGAAAGATGAAACAAAAATTATACATCTTGTCCCCGTCGCAATACAGCAGCATTGCGCCATTAAATCATGAATCTCTTTATTTAATACTGTCCCTATGTTCATTCCGTTCCCTGTTCAAAAATTCTCCTACAGTTTGATTTTATTCATTCTTCAATAGCCCCGCGTCACCCTATGTTCCGAATACCAAACATTTATTCTACAAAGGACTATTTTTGCTTGTCTGTGTTATTTAATTTATTTACTGCAACATTGTTGCGTATTGCATTTGGAAACAATTACGCATTATTAAGACAATTGAAATTCTAAGCACTTGAAACTTTTTATTCTAGAAACAATTTTAGCAATAAATTATGTATCTACTTTAATTAGACCATTATGTATTCTTATTGTTATGTATGTTCCGTTCTAGTTATTGTGTTTCATTGTGTTGTTGTGTGTATTGTTCGTGTGTAAATGTGTACTGTACTACTGCCACCGGCTGTCAACCCAACTGCAGTTAACAAATATATCATATCATATCAATTCAAATTAAATTTAAAACTGAGTAAAAAATTTGCGTTCACCGACTCATATTTTACCACGATTCTTCACGCGTAACTATATAAAAATGTTAATAAGATCTCACACATGTTCTGTCATGTTGCATACTCAGAGCGTGAGGTTAGGATTTATACACGTAAACTTACTTAGTATTCCTCCAATTGAAATAAGGGCCATTATTTACCCAATTTTAGGTCTCCATGATTTTTTACAACAAAACAAATATAGGCCTACTTGTGAATAAGAAGAGTTTAATGTCAATAACCGAAACTGAACCTTACAACACTCTGCTTCTAAACAAAGAATATGCTTTTGAATACTTATCGTTGTAATAAGACACCTGAGTCTCCACTTAAATGATTCTCTTACCGATGGATGAACTTTTTCCATGTATCGTAAAACTTTCCATTTCGTGTATTTTTTGTGTATCAATCATATCTTCAATATTATCAGCAAAATTCATACATATAGTTGAATATATATGATTTATTTATTTACAATTATTAAATTCTAATTATTGTAAATAACATTTTAAAACCCACATATTCTATATATCATGCTTTATAACCTCTGTAACAACATTAAAATAAGCAGATAGTTTTAAGCAAGAGACAAGGTTTCTCCCCGAGGATGAAGCACTATGCGCCGAAACACGTAGGAGAGATCTGATAAATAATAATATATATTTACTCAATTATTATACCAACTACTGCACATATATAACATTTATAACATTTACACATTAAAACATTAAAAAGGCTCCGACATGTTTCGGTCCTAGGACCATCATCAGGGAGCCGTATCGTCCTTGCTTAATTTACATTATAAAAAGTCACAGATTAATTTCGCTGTACCAGTTGGGTGTTGTGGCAGCATGCCGTGTTGTGTAATGTTATGTTGCGAAGAGTGCCCTGCCTAGCTCCCTGATGATGGTCTTTGGACCGAAACACATAGGAGCGTTTTTAATGTTTTAATGTGTAAATTTTATAAATTTTATACATGTGCAGTAGTTGGTATAATAATTGAGTAACTCAACAACATGCACGGTGTAACAACGAAAATAAATAATATATATATATATATATTCAACTATATGTATGTGCATTTAGTTTGTATATTAAAAATGATTGCTTTTCTTGTGTATATTTTTCACTGCAGTTTGAAGATGATTAACATAATCAGTCTCAAACACGTAGGTGCATATACGGAAGAAGGTGAGTGTTAACAAGTAGCTATAGCCTATTTGACTGTCTTTTACTATGTGCATGTGACAGGTTTTAGGCGCGTTAGCAGCAATACCGGATAGTGTCCATTAGTTGCTTCAAGACTGTCCGTCTGACCGAACGAATCAGCACGGCTCCCAAAACGCAGATTTCCTTTAAAGCTGGTATTGGGGAGTTTTACGAAAATCTGTCGGGAAACTTGTTAAAATCGAAAAACCGTATCGGGTACTTTACGTGATGACTGATATTTTTAATTATATCGTTGACAGATATACGAAAAACTTTGTTGCTCGACAACAGAAAAAACATAAACCATTGTTTCTTTTCCACGGCCACAATAAGTGGGCTTTTATTTTTCACTGCCACACGTTTTGTCGTAACCCCAGATGTTGGCGGGTAATTCTGAATTTATTAGCCGAACGGTTAGCTTAAATTCAGGAGTTTATGAGACGGCATAATTGGAACCCTCTGTAGGCAGCCACAAAGAGCAATTACTCACTACAAGACAGTAGAACCTTTATTAACAAACAGATAAAAATGCTACAAATCTCAGACATTCGTCTGATCAGTCTACACCCTACAAATACCCAGATAAAACTGTGTGGTTACGTGACACAGGAAACTGTAATACCATTTCTCAATCTAGCCCTCCAGTTCACAGTACAGAATTCCTGTCTTTACAAAGGAGTAAAATAAAAGGCCGAAACAGCTGGGTTTTGTCTTAGGGAACAGAAGAAAGGCAACAGAATTATGTATATATTTATTGAACACAATGTCAAGCAACAATACCATCAGCAATTCAAAATTGTTAACAGTTTCGGCCTTCTATTCAGGCCAACATCAGACCGTGCATTACTTTGAATTAAACAAAACTCATACATGCGTCTTAATGCAAAAACTGGGAAGATATCTCCTTCCCTTGACATAAACTTGATAAAACTGTTAAAACATTATAAGATACGTAAAAAAACTTGTATAATAAAAAACAAAATTATTATTAATAAATAAAAAAGTATGTTCAATAAAGGTATAGACTGATTTGCACAACGGAGATTTTTCACTTCAGAAAAACCACCTAATTTATGGTCTTCTGAAAGAGAACTGGTAAGACTCTATCCAAATGTTAAGTATGGGTTGGCACTCGAAATGACTATAAAATTAAACACTATACTGTGAACAGTGTAGTCGTTACGACAGTGGGTCAACAACAAAGAGAACTATTGATGCGTACCCATGGCAACAATGGTTACAAGAAGGTGCCACATTTTGAAGAAGGTACTGTACACGTCATATTTGTTGACAATTTGCTATCGAAAGTCCAAAGGGATATTTGCTAGTAATTTAATATTATACTCCTCAAAATTCTGTATTGATTAATTGTGTCGTTTTGAAAAGAATTTGACCATTTGCATTTAGAAAGTTCTGAGCAAGACTGTAGATAGTCACCAGATAGGTAACTGTTATTACGTAACGTTTGTCTACAAACTCGATCTCCAAAACGTCTAAAAATACATCAAGTTGCGCCATATGTACAGTAACGACAAAATTTCAGTAGCACAACATTTTATTACGAGGACTGCACAGAGACTGCCATAGGACCACACGTTACGGTGAAATTTACAATCACATTGCTTACAGATTTCTAGGAGCACAGCTTATTTGTACTTTACTGGAACGAAATGATTCCTTTCACAACATAACTTGACACAGTTCTGTAAAATAAACCTACAGATTAAAGAACTATTTCATTTAAATTATTAATCGGTTTATTCGATAAGCCAGATTCTCTCTGTACTTGAAAATTACTTACTATCATAAGTAGGCTCCAAATTTTCGGAAAACCTACTTGCACCTTCAGCGTTGAAAGTGCTGGAGGCAGGTTTCTGCGAATTATCAGCAACCAGCCGGAAAACGACGTTGTTTCATAATTACGAATACCGTAATCTGAAGTAGCGACATGTGTGTAAATCCAATCCCGGTGGCCGCGCCTTCTAAGACGTGGGTCCGCAGTCGCTCGCTTACTGGGAATACTGGTTCGAATAGCACCGGTGGAATGGATATCTGTCGCCTTGTGTTGTGTGTCTCAGGTTGAAGTCTCTGCTACGGGCCAATCACTCACCCAGAGGAGTCCTACTCAGTGTAATTTCGAACCTCTACAGTGAGAAGGCCCACTAGGGCTGTCCAGCCGTGAAAGGAAAGCGTGCGTAGAACAAAATACGGGCATTACTCATAAGGAATTTATTGAACAGCTCCTAAATATTGCATTTCAATAATAATGGTAACCACATACAGTTCTATAACCTGCACAGAATTAAAAACTCTAATTTTTCCACACTGTAGATATGCGTTCCGAACGATTCTCACACTTAGCAGCAATTATTTCCTTAAGAAAGTTCTTTGTAACGTCTTCGTTTTCGTCCTACTTCTACCACAAGGACGAGCTGGAGAAGCCTGGAAACCTTCCAAACCATCTATCCCCTTTGTTCTACCTGCTAAACAAAAGTGTCTGTCACTTCTCTCTTGTCTTCTCCTTTCGTATAGTCTTATGCTATGTGTTACCACCCCAACACCCACCCCCAACCCTTCTCACGCTACAAGCTGAATCGCCAGCCTCTCACAACGGCGAGTCCCATCGGAATTTCTGTTGGACAAAGCGGCACTGGTAGAGGTTTTGCTCCGAGCGTTTCAGTTTTCTTGTCAGTATTATTCCACCAATGCTCATCTTAATCTGCAGAGACGCTGCTACAAGAAGGGCAAACAGGCGAAGTCTGAGGACCTGCCATAAGAAATGGTGTTATTGCGCAAACAGGGGAGGATCAGGAAAGAAAATAACTTCTGTTGTGTATTCATAAAAGATTAACACCAACTTGTTGCACAATATTGTTTAATGTTCGTTAGCTCTCCGACATATTTCGACCTGACTTAGTAGGCCCTGGAGATGACCTATTAATTCCGGCCGAAATATGTCGGAGAGTTAAGCAACAAATGAATGGCATAGCGCAACAATGTGGTATTCATCCTTGGTGAATGTAATATAGTTGCACGAACAATGTACAATATTAAATCCTGTTGTGTAAATCCGATGTTTATTGGAACGTGCATCATTGTGATAGCTGACGAATAAAAAACCAACTAGATGTCACTTGTTACTTTTATTTTACTTCTTAGATACTCAACATGTTTCGGGCATTAATATGCCCATCTTCAGGAGTTTGCGACTATGTTGTTGAACTGCCATATTGGCGGTTTCATTCTTGATTTGATGTGTGTTGGAGTTAGGGTGCGGTTCGGCTAGGTTGGTATCCGGGCTGCCGGCTGAAGCACAACTTGTGCTTCAGCCTGCAGCCTGGATACCACCCTAGCCGAACCGCACCCTAACTCTAACACACATCAAATCAAGAACAAAACGGTTAATGTGGCAGTTCAACAACATAATCGCAAACTCCTGAAGATGGGCATATTAATGCCCGAAACATGTTGAGTCTCTAAGAAGTAAATTAAATAAAACAAGTGGCATCTAGTTGGTTTTTTATTCGTCACCTATCACAATGATGCACAAGTTGTGCTTCAGCCGGCAGCCTGGATACCACCCTAGACGAACCGCACCCTAACTCCAACACACATCAAATCAAGAACAAAACGGCTAATGTGATAGTTCAACAATATAGTCGCAAGCTCCTGAGGATGGGCATATTAATGCCCGAAACATGTTGAGTCTCTAAGAAGTAAAATACAAGTAACAAGTGACATCTAGTTGGTTTTTTATTCGTCAGCTATCTGTTGTGTAATTTTGAAGGGATCGAACTATGGACTATTTCTTACTGGAGTTTGTAAGAGAGATTATATCCTTATTTCATCTGTACACCGATGTTCGCGGACATGCAGCTGTTAATGTTGTCACCCCCAGTAGCTTCTGAAGAAGAATGGCCAAATATGAATAAGGAAACAGCAGTCAGGAAAGTACTCACTAGTAACAAGGTCACAGATCTGAAAAGATTAGGTACCCTTGCATATAAAATCAAATGTAAATGTGAAAAACAGCTGAAGAAAATAACCGAAGTTGAAAGGAATGTAAGAACTTGGGAGGGACATAGGCCTACAAATGACAACCCATGCTGAAAGACAACAACTAACATAAATGAGTGACAAATAATATGTAATTTAAGATTAACATTTGTTTAACAGTGTAGAACTTAGGATTATTATGAGGGTCGAGCACTGCAGAAATCTTGGTTTTAGCGTGCACATCACTATTCCATAATATTATTCAGCAAATAATTTTTTTGTATTTTGCTTAAAGCAAACAAACAATTCGGCATACGAACGCTGTGGTTCAGTAGTCGGTAGCCATGGTTGATATCTTGGAGGCCTTGAATTCAAATCGTGTCCGGCAGTCAGGCTATATTAGGTACAGTTCCCTCGTAGCTTTCCTTGCACCCAATAAATGGCTCAATTTATATAACCGACATTGCTGTCGGCACCTCACATTACCAACTGTTTAAACGTTCATTTCAACTGTGGCTTCCCTGAACGCATTTACGCCACTGGCCATACAGTAGCTTTACCAGATCCTTAGGAACTTTGTAAACAGTTTCCATTCGTCTATACCTCAGTCAAACAGGTATAAATTAAAACTCATTCACTCTTACTGCTTTTTGCTAAAACACATATCTACAGATAAGAAGAAATAATTATTATATAAGATTCAATTTAACCCTTGGAAGTCGAAGCTTCTTCTGCATAACATCTAAATATTCTTCTCGTAGGAGCAGAAAACCTGTTTTCAGAATTAGCAGTTACAGTTGTTTAGAAATGCTGTAAATTCCGCGAATCGTAAGAAATACATAAGCAAGTGTATGTGGGTCAAATGTAGAGCATTCAGATGTTAAAGCTGTTGGTAGGCCTACACATAGTTTATCTATAAGAGTGCATTTGTACCATCTTATTTTGCCATTCATCCTATCACCCTTGTTGTTACATACATGTTCTCAGTACGAGATGCTGAAGTCGAGGAACGGGCAACGGGCAAAGAGTTGTGCTATGGGTGACTACGGTGTCACAACATGCAATCTGACCAGCGCTGAAGCTACCTACGAAAAGATAAGTCTGGACTTAAGACTGGCTGAGGGTGAAATCAGTGGTAGATGTCTTTTTCTAGCGAGTCCGGCGAGGCGGGGGCACTGGTATGAGCCTTTCTCTGGTCGTAAACAGTAAATGTGAGGGACGTTTTCAAGGCGCTGTACTCAACTATTGCTCTGACCCAACTTGCCGCCATTCGCTGAAGTCACTGTTACAATTTACAACATGTTAAGTGGAGCAAGTAGAAGCAAAGGCAAAATAAATTGGCAATTTTAAAGTAATATTTTAACTACGTTAGCTAATAAGGACTTTTATAAAACTTTCTGTCATCTTGTTGTTAAAGGTAAGGTACAAAATTTATACCGCACAGTCCTATGTTCTGTGAACTTTCAGTACTGCTTCAAATCTGTCGTTGCTTCGGAGATATTTATTTTCTAACATCAAACATATAAAGGTGATAATATTAAGAATTAATGGAGCTTTTTTGGAGATTTAGATATGCTATAATCTGTCAGAATGTCGGATGAATTGGAAGGATCATTGTAATAGAATGCACAAAATAAGAAAATTAATTAAAGTATATAACAATAATCCTCAGTGACGTTGATTAAGAGGACGACCAAAGAAACAGATGGTGTAAATGTGTACAAACAGATATTAATATATGCAAATTTAAAAACTGGATATAAAGGTAAAAAAACAAAGCTGACTGAGAGAAATTCAGGAGGCGAGGGTCCGCATTGGAATGTAGTGTAGTGTAGTGTAGTGTAGTGTAGTGTAGTGTAGTGTAGTGTAGTGTAGTGTAGTGTAGT
>Ga0123352_10016207_pt1 | contig 11867 bp, 5 predicted proteins | sample TergutLab28metaG_FD_89700 | JGI IMG/M metagenome (GOLD analysis project Ga0123352, IMG submission 89700) | Labiotermes labralis P1 segment gut microbial communities from Petit-Saut dam, French Guiana - Lab288 P1 | ecosystem: Host-associated > Arthropoda: Insects > Digestive system > Gut ...
AAATGATCTCCTGATGATGAGCTTCCCGAAAGCTCGAAACATGTAGAGAGTGAATGACGACTACCCATGAAAATAAAAGGATAGTCCACAAGTGACATCGTGTTGGTTATTTTTAAACAATTCCTCCCACGTATTCAGAACACTCTACTCTATTCTGAGCCATATGAAACCATTGTACAATATCTCATCTTATCACTTCAGCACTAAACATTCACTTACACCACTCTTCTCAAGTTGGGTCTTCTCTCAGTTCCTTAAAATACACTGACATAAATCCATCTTTCCATTTATTCTGCACGTTATGCCTAACTCTTCTTACTTGACTGCACGCCCTAATATTTGTCTAAGAGTAAAAATATGAAGATTTTTATCCTGTAGGTATCTCCAGCCTCTCGTTTAGTACCAAATCATGTATGACCCTTAGTATCTCTTCACACACACATTTTATATCGGTTCAATAATTAGGGTTTATATATAAGCATTTGAATTGTTAGGTATGTATAGGAAGACAAAAGATGGTGAAATGGATGACGCCGAATATTTAATGATCTTCATTTCGCCTTGAACAAAATGGTAGTGTGTCTTATTGTCAATCTAAAATACCTCATTGCCGACACATTTGGAAATAATGCTGAAACAACTTACGTACAGCTGTAGCCTTTTAATACGGTCAACTTTACTTTAATAATTACTCTTTGAATTTACGGTTGTACAAGAAAATTGACGCGGGATGATGTGGCAGAAAGCACAGATCTGAAGATAAGAGTTATTAAGAAAGGCTGCGACAGAGTACGGTCTTTCCTATGACTGGGAGAGAGGATGCGAGAGAAGAAGATATCTCGTATATTTGGGGCAGAAAATGTCGTAGGTATGTTATTAAAATGTTCACAATTTAAAAGTGGAAAGAAGAGAGTAAATGGCGGAATTTGGTTGAGACTGTAGCTTAGAAGAAATCAGTGAAATAGAGCAACAAAATGGAGATGTACAACATTGGAAAACGCTCAGTGAAATTCAAATGAAATGGCAATGTAAAAATCAAAAAACGAAGCTTTTGTTAGAGAGTACCGGGGAATAGAATGAAAAAGTAAAAAAAAAAGAAACAAAAGGAAATATCATCCTTTAACAACAACAGTTTCAGAGTAGTAATGTGAGTAAGAAGACGGCAGTAGACCACTCCATACATTTAAAGAATCTATTCTCTGCAAGGATCGGCTGTTAAGCGTGCAATGATTCTTGTAAATAACGCACTAGAATTCAATTAATCATTAAACAAATTATATAAATAACCCTTTGAAGAATTATCGCCGCAAACTAAATATCTGTATGTATATTTCTTTTACATTTTCAAATATGTTTTCAGCAATTTATATTTTGGCAATTTGAAACACACTGCCTAACGATTTTAATAACATGAATTCCGTAGAAACTGACACAATTATTTAGACGAAGGTAAGACGGAAGTAAATATATTCTACCTTTTTTTATTATAAACATCGACACTAATCACTAAATAAACCACTCATGTATAACTTAATATCAACCATAACTTCCCAATTCATGAGTAATTAGAAAGTCACTCACTGCTTCTCGTAGTAGCCCTGCTTGTTAAAATATCGGCAGATAATTATCACATTTGTCATCAGCATTACAAAGTAAAACAATTCGGTGTGGGCAATATAAGACATGGTTCACGACAGCAATTTACATGTTTGTGTCAAATGTCAAAGAGATCTACTGGGACTGTTGAGACACTGGATGGAGTTATGTGAAACAGGCTATAGTTGTCCGCAATAGTACGCAAACTATAGGTGGTCTAGTGGTCTAGTAGCTGTCGGGTAGCTGCTGTCAACGAAATGTGACTATGGCAAACTTAGGGTTTGAGGATTCAGTGACTAAGGTAATGAAGGTTATATAAAAGAGCACAATTAAATTACATGTCCTTTACATTACATGACAGCACGCTTTTTATTTGGTGGTTGCAACTTTGGGCTCTGCTTTCCACGATCAACTGCTATGAAAACATCCAAATATGGACACAGATCGTGCTTTATGTGTGTTCAACATTCAGCTGAGTAATCAGGTTAGAATATTTAAAATAGTCATTACAAAGTATACTTTAAAGTTTTATTTTGTTGATCGCCTACCGCCATACATTTTGTAGCTGACATTGATTTTAATGATGATTATTATAAATAATAATATTAATAATAATGAGTGCTCAAAAAAGGGGCCGAAAATATTTTAAAATGTAAAAATCTTACAATAGAAATACAACTTACGTAGAGTGTAAAAAACAATAGTAATAGCAGCAATAACAGGTACAAATTGAACTATCTCAAAATCATTCAGAAAAAAAAATCTGGACAACATACCTGGAAGGGACGACTCAAGAAACTACAAAAAACAGCGATATTGGTTACTGCGCAAATACCTCTAAATGTCCTAACGTAAAAGAACAAAACATTTATCATGGGAAACGACATTACATGCACCATACATTGTAGCCACAGAGCACTCTAATATAATATACACTAGAAACATGGCTTAGGTACATAATTTAAATACCCTGTACAGAGGTAATAATAATAATAATAATAATAATAATAATAACCTCGCTCTACTCAAACTCTCCAAAATTCTTGCAGTAACTAACAACAGCAGTACTTCTGATAAAGAACACGCAAGTTTCTTCACATTTTTATCATCCAGTCAGTCCTGCTGAAAGATATTTCCTTTCTTCCCATGCCTCTTGTTTTCCACAGAACTTTGATTTTGTCTCGACACTGATATCCAAAGACTGGTCACCCCTGGTTTACAGTCATGCCGTGTCATTATTCTCTTTCCATCTATCAGAGACCCGTCTCCGTCCGTCCATCCATCGGTTTTCTCCGACTGTGAGTGGAGAAGTAAGCCTGTCGTCATCTTCTACATCTTTGTGTTTCCCTACCGAGTATTATGTACCCCGCCCGCTCTCCATCACAATATTATTGAAAGACTGGATCCTATGTGAGATTGCAACCATTAGTCGAGAGATGCGGTATGACGGATACAAATTACACCAGTTGTTTGAGAATTATGTGTGACTCTAAGGACGGCCGACTGCCAAATATAGAGTGGGTCCGTATACAGTCGTGCACTGAACCCAAGCAGTTTGGACAGACAGATGTAGAAGAATGGGCACAGGCGGAGGAAAAAGGAAAGAGACGCTGGAAAAAAAAATTGCATAATGAGAAGCCTCATGATTTGTATACCTCGCCAAACATTATTAGCGAGATCAAAGCATGAGATGGGCGGGACATGTGGCAAGCATGGGAGAAAACAGAAATGCATAGACAGTTTGGTTGCAAGACCTAGGCATAGATGAAAAGATAATTTTAACATGTATATTAGACAAAAATTACGCGAGGGCGTGGAATGGATTTATCGGGCTCAGCATAGGGACAAGTAGTAGGCTGTTGTAATCACGGTAATGAACACCATGTTCCATAAAATAGGGAGGATTTCATGAAAAACGTAGGATCTGTTAGGTTCTCAAAATAGATTCTGCTGCGTGGATATGGTTGATTAGTTAATTAGTTAATTGGTGGAAGAACATAATGAATTCCGTAGAATACGTCTGTTATAGGACCTTCGTTAGTTTGTATTGAACATCATGAAAACATTTTAAAATATTTCATTTTTATAGGGCACTCTTGTCAATTTGGAGAACAGGTTTATACCAACACACTAACATACATAATGTTGCCTTTCGACTTCTTTCAAAGTATTTTCCTCCTACATATTTAAACAGAAATTTGTAGGGAGAAAAACTGCTTAGTGTACTTTGAAGGGGAGAAACATTTTGCAAAATCATGCAAAAATATTTTAGTGACGTCGATTCAACTTGAGGGTTGTTTGACCGTGCATCTTCCTCATGAAAGAAAGTGAAATGCCAACTTGGTGCAATTAGGTAATTTTATTGATGTATTCTTATCTCGACATGTTTCGGGTACATACGCCCATCATCAGCAGCATTAGATGTTGAGTTGCAGCGTATGGTTTTCTGCACCGAGTTTGTGGATGGGTGGTGGTCTTGAGAGCCGCTGCGTAGATCGTGTATATGGTGCAACTCAATATCTAATGCTGCTGATGATGGGCCTATGTACCCGAAACATGTCGAGCTAAGAATACATCAATAAAATTACCTAGTTGCTTCAAGTTGGCATTTCACTTTATTTCACGTCGATTCAACTATATGTAAGTAGTGCCTCCTACCATTATATATACACAAGGGACGACAATACATAGTTCGTGTTTACTCATACATATTATGTGTCAAACGCGGCATCATAAGGCACTAAAGCATAATTTTTATTTCAATTACGTGTTGATCAGCCAAACGTGAAATATAAATATCAATATAAAGCTTGCTGCACAAGAAATTCAAAAACAGCTTCATTTTCTTCAAGCAAGACATCCCAGTTGTATATTGATCCAATAAAAATAGAGTGGTATAATATAGTCTGGGGACCGCGGTAGCACAGTAGTTAAGGTGCTGTGCTACAAATCGGAAAGTCGCTGGTTCGATTCCAGATGGGGTCATTGGAATTTTTCATTGAAATAAAATCCTTCCGATCGCACTATGGCCCTGGGGTCGACTCAGCCTCTAACAGAAATGAGTATCAGGAACATTTCCTTGTGGTAAAGGTGGCCGGTACGTAAGGCTGACAACATTAGCACTATCCTGTGCCGTTGTCATGTAATCTGGGAACCTTAATTTCCTGGAACACTCTGGGCCACTCCAGGCCTGTAACGGGACTGTTTTACCTATAATATAGTCTAACACAACTTTATTACATGAATATTTACGAGAACATAGCTACGTGTTTCGCCTTTTATAAGCCATCTTCAGGCTGTGACTTAAAAGAGAGAATATATAATTTACAACGCCTTAAAGTGACGCGATCTTGTTTACATTAAAATGTTAATAAAGTACATTAAAATATGAAAATGTAATATAAACAAGCAATAAACTTAACATGGATATTTTAGTTGGAGTTGCAGGTTTTGTATAGTTTGTGTACGCAGCTTGTGGATAGCGTGGATGTATATCGCTGACAATTATTTTTGCGATCTGTAATGATGTAGAGTTCTGTAGTTCTATGTGCGGTATATTGAATTTTTATATGGTGGTGTGTGTATTATTATGACACAATACACAATTATTATGACACAATAAAATAATTATATTTAATTTAATCATTTTCCAAGATGCGACTTATTCAGTTTATTACATTTCTGTAGGCAGCTTTACATGTTTCGGGTGTTGAAACCCATTATGAATCCGTTCCAACTCAACAACGAGAGCGGATGGTAGTAGATCCGGTTAATCAACACCTGAAGCTGTATTTACAGTTGTACGAGCTCCTGATGATGGGTGTCAACACCCGAAACGTGTAGAAGTGCCTAAAGAAATGTAATAAACTGAATAAGTCGCATCTTGGAAAATTATTAAATTCGGTTCACGATGCACGGACACATGTATATAAAATAATGATACAAAAAATAAAAATGACTGTCAACCTGTTCTGTTTTACTATCATTCGAGCCGGACTCAAAGTCAGTCGAAACACATCTATTATTTATTTCAATTGTTAAGCTACACGTTTCGATCCTACACACAGATCATCATTTGTCTTGGTATAAAAACAGTACGGAAAGTTAAAAAGTGCATTACGTTAACATAAAGTTTTGTACGAAGCCTGACGATAATGATCCGTGTATAGGATCGAAACATGTAGCTTAACAATTTGAAATAAGTAAAGCGTTGTCTCACTAACATAATCTCTTTCCTTCGGACTTTGTCCATTTTCTAAAATATTTTTAAAATGACATTTTTTACCTGAAGACGGAAGCAGAACCGGCTTCCGAAATGTTCTGTTTTTAAAAAAGTTTTAGTTTATAGACAAAGTCCAAAAAATGAGACGTTGTCAGCGAGTCGCACAGCATCGTCAAAGCCCTATAGTGTTGAATTAAATAAAAAAAGTTGTGGTTGGACTGATCTTCAGTTCGCACTGCATGATCTCCACTTCTACGTTAACGCACAGCCAATTCGGCAGATGATACCTTTTGCAAAATAGTACCCAAGTCATTTACTTAAGAGCCCTGCCTTAAATATATTCTGCTTTAAACATGGTGGAAGAAGAAGAATGATAGCCTTTGGGAACGGCAGTGTTGACATCTTCTTAGTCAGAAAACATGGCCCATTTCTTTACTTAGAAATGTGGCTCAAGAACCTGTCTGTAGCACAGCACTCAATCCTGATTTGAGACATTCCTTGTGCGTGCATTATAAGGAAACGATAAAACGGCTATCAAAGTAACCTGCTGCGTGAATTGTCTAAGCAACGCAGACAACGCGGAGCGAGGGGGCCCCATGGATCTGGAGTCTCCAGACGTGTAATACAGCACACCAAAACTCATTATGGTTTCCTTCAGTCTGGTTCCGCTCTTCTGAAAGAAATCTCCTCAGATATGGGCGTAACTTCCGTAATAAATACATAGGGGCCCCCCGATTATAGAGTTGTCACCGGGTCTAAAACACTCCCTTGTATGGCTGTCAGAAGGATACATGTTTCGACTCAAATTACAAACCATCATCAGGCCGACGTAAACAGCAAATCGTCCTTCTATACGTATGTATGCAATAAATGGTCTTCTTTACACACACATTCTAGTATATACACACACGCGCGCGAGCGCGCGCGTGCCTAAGAGTTGGTAAAGTTAAACAAGTATCTGCCCATTTCCCAAACTGAACACCACGCCAAGAAGAAGTATATTTCCACGTATTCTTAACACCGGTGACTCAACTAACGCTTCATATATGAATGGAGAAGAATGAAAAATCACAGTCTAAACACAACTTTATCTATAAACAACAAGCAGCTACCTGTTTCGGATATAGCCGAAACATGTAGCTGCTTGTCGCCTATAGATAAAGTTGTGTTCAGACTGTGATTTTGCATTCTTCTACATTTATATGTTTGTTTGAACACAACTGGAATGTCTTGTCTAAACATTAAAAAAAAAAACAACTAAGTCTTGGCTGCTTCAAAATAATATTTATGCCGGTAATTTTCCCTCAAATTTGACGACTTTTCTCTGTGTGATCGTGCTTTGGGCTTTACGCAATCGACTCTGACACAAGCCAAGCGAACTGTTCAGTGAAGCCATGTGTCCAGTGCTCAAAGGTCTTTCTGTCGTGTTTTTAAATAGAAATGTTAGCCTCTATTTCGAGCTTCTTGAACATGACGTTATTGTTTCTGAATTAGCTATCTCAAGACTGTGGTTTTCTCCCACTCTGTAACATTGTCTCGCTTCAGCGAACAATCCATGTTTGCTTTCCTTCCCACTCTTTATACCCTAATTAACGAACACCTCAAAGGAAATTGCAAGGTTTAAAAATAAGATTTCGCAATGTGTTAACAAATCCTTGGTGGAATAAAATTATTTTATTTATTTGTTGTACAATTCTTAGCTAATTGAACTTCATATTTACGGTACAAGTATTCTTTATAAACAATTGTAATCGTAACGAAATTGACAGAGGAGGTGCCAAGGAAATAAGTAACTGTCCAATCAATTATTTTAAGAGCCTTAGTGTCCCACAATTAAGTACCGAACAGAAGCTGGAGAGGCAGGCTGTACTGCCTAGCACACAACAGTATGGATGGGAACATGTCTGTGGACAAGCCCATGTGAAGACAAATTTGCACACCATACAGAAGTCGCGTTGTCGGCGGCTCGTGCAGTAGAAAAACAGTTCTCATCTCACAGTTTTCATTCAGGGAAACTTGTCTTCAGTGTCAAGACACTTTGTCTCTACTTTGTCTATAACAGGTAAATAAGATGTAAGATTTGTTACTTGAGTCAATTATGCGTGACATCACAGTTCAATACCCATGGTGCTGTGCCCGCAAAAAAAAATGTTTTTGGCAGTGCGGGGCAAATTAAAACCTTATTAACCATAAAACGGTTAGCTGACTCACTCTGACGAACCAATAATTACAGCCCCTCTAGTATCTCCTTTTTTCCTCCTAACATTATCGCGTGGTGTTCCCACTGACGTCAAACTTTACACAAAAACATGCCCAAATTTCTGCAGATTTGTGCTGTTAGTGCTGTTAGTGTTTCGCACAGTTTCCTTAAAACCCGTCTCTTCATTCGTTTTTAACCACTTCTTTTCCATAAAGTTCTTTTCCAATTTTTGTCTTTTCTTGGCATATAAGAAATATGCGAATGGCTGTCTCTTCATCTCGGCGTAAGGGACATGTTCCCCTCTCGACCTCACCCGTTAACACCCTCAATTTCCAAATCCACTTTAGAAACAAAGCTAACCCATTCCTCTCTTCTTAGCGCCAAGTACCATACAACTTCCAACCTTAATTTCCCTGTAACCAACTAATAAATGTCTACCCAGAATAACGACACTACATACACACTTCTGGTCCAGCAATAAATTAACCGTAATTCAGTACACATTGCGTTAATCCACAATCTGACTTGAGGGCCATTCTGTGTATAAAACTTAGTGGAGAAAAAGATCCTTAAAAATTCGACAGGAAAGTATGTATTTGTCCAGGCAGTCTGAAGACTAATGCCATCTGCCAGAAAATCAGGGTAACCGCGTCACATCGACCATCATCGAGTAAGACCTACTGACATTATTATCAAATTTTTGTGACAGACACTGTGATAAAGGTTGTTGGTGTGTTGATAACTGTAAATATAAACAATAGAACCATACGGTGTGCACAATGTAAACTGTAATTATAAACCGTTTCGTGATCTCTAACTAAGGAAACATTTCAACATTAAGGCAAGCAACGCAGTGACCTATGCACTTCGGCCATTTTCCGATCTTTTGTGTAATCCTGTCTGCTTATGCATTCAGTAGATTTACCTGGTTTCAGAAATGCTGGCCCAGGTGCCTATAAGCCAGTAGCAAGTCGCTGTCCTGGCGAATGCCAAGAGCACTTGTTCTTCCCAAGCGATCACCCATTCAGTTACTAACCACGTTCAGGTTTGTTTAAATGCGGACCTTAAATAACACATCCTACATATAGCACGCAGCACGGCCTATGGCATTATCAGCCCCTTCTGCAAAAATGGATACAGTTTAAACCAAAATAAAGAAAGTTTTCGTCGACATTTCATTACAACATCGATTAACAATTCAAAAATACAACTAATTTCATGGTGTGGGGGATTTCTTCGCAAGTTAACAAGTAGTCAAATACATAAGAGATGCGTGAGTCTCATGTATCCGACAAATAAATTATCCTTCCATCCTATACAGATGTTAACATTTCGAAGCGCAGCCGGTAGAGTGGCCAGAGTACCGGCCGCACATCGGCGGGGGTCAAGAGATTTCTCCAGAAAGTCTAGCGACTGTGGGGCCCACACAGTTTCCAATTCAGTGGGTACCGAGCGCTCTTCCCGCAGGGGTAAACTGGCCTAAGATTGCAGCTGACCACTCACCACCATTTAAAGCTGGATTTAAGGGTGATTGAAGCTGTCCCGCAATATTTCATGGCGTGCACATCAATATTTTCGTCCCATCTACGTCTAGGTCTCCAAAGCGGTCTCTTCCCTAGTACTCACTTATCATATAGATGGCACGACTAAGAATATACGAATAACACAGTGCTGCTACATATACGCACTCCAAAAAACAAATTCGAGGAATATATGTTGTTCAAACAGTAATAGTTTTCCGATGCTTTTGCTGCATGTGTAAATAATGAGTTATGGGTTCTGTGACCCGGGGAATCCCCGCTGTGTCTGGGTATAAATATAATCACCCCTCCCTTGAATGCCGATGTAAGGCAGGGAAAGAATGAAAGCAAAAGTTAGGTCGAGATCAGGTCAGGGTTTCATTACACACAAACACGCACTCACGCACGCACGCACACACGCACCGTGCGCAACGACTGCTCCGTACTCTGCTCGCGCATTGCCGGTTGCTGGATGGAGACCCATAACAACAGCTGGTCCCGGCATGGCTCCAACCAACAGTTTATTGTTTCAGTCTTGCATTTGACTTTTACAGCTCCATACAAACAGAAAAAGTAAGAAGGAAACAGGAACGGGAGAATTATAAAACGGTGGAGACAGCTTTTAGAGTCGCACATAATGCGGTAGACAGAACATGTGACAGTATCAGATTGGACAGAGCCATGCTGAAGCAGCAGACACAGTGTTAAACATAACAACGGGCAATGCACTGCTGCGAACTTACTATTATGGACACGTTTCGAAAGATAGGCCGTATTAATGCCATTTGCAAGTAGACTCATTTACATATGAAAACTTGCAATGGCGCCACTAATGGGATATTTGTCTGTCTGTCTGTCTGTCTGTTTGTGGTTTATTTAACTACACCATCAACAATTCAAAAGGTACCGCGTCGAATGGAATGACGAATAGTGAACCAAAAATCGAAATATTTCAGGGAGGAATCGATTGCGGCCATACTTGAGAAAATGAGATATGGCTATTAAATAAAGGGACTAGTTCCAGAAAATTACTTTATCAATGAAAATTGCTGTGTCTTCATTTTATTTCCTTCTCAGAAATTTCCGTCGCAAGCGGTGACATCTCCACATGAGACTTCCAGGCCTCAAAGCATCCCCTAGTCACTTTTTGGCTCGCTTCAATTCACCGTGCCGTCCTTTCCATATGCCTGACATGAACAAGTTAAATATTTTATAGCCGTTTTCTTTATTTTTTACAAGAAACTTGATTTTTACTTGATGCCCTACTTTTTATAAAGTACGATTACGACAAGTTAACAAACGTGTGTAAGAATTAGTCACTACGTCAAAGCAACGGGGCGTGGTTTGGCGCGCGACTAGGGGAGGTTCAGCGGTAAACTATGTATTAAATAGTTACTTCGTTAACAAACAACAGATGTCAGGATCTGTACTTACAGGCTCGTTTTTATAGACACAATTCGTTTTTAACTGAAGAGACTGAGGAAAACCATCACATGCCTCAGTCCGAGTAGCTTATTTTTGGGCCAAGACCTTGTTCTCGCACATTCCTCAATACGAAGCGGTAGTTCCAACTAACGCAACCGCAGTCTATTAGGAATATTAGACAGTTCTTCTCATATTCCAATAATTGTTAAAATTAAAATCATATTCCAAAAAATAAAACTTTGTGTTTTATAGTACTTCCATACTAATGTAATATCGAGATTCAAACAAAGCATCCTCCTTCTTCCTTATCGGTAATGTACTGGCTGAAGCATTTTGCTTGAACTGGAACGAAAATTGTTGTTTTAAATCACAAATTCCGTCCGCTCTTTCCAATATTTTCAACCACGCCGCTCAGTAACTGCGACAAAACCAAATCAGTTGACCAGAGTCCTTCCTGTGCAGCCAACAGTTTTGTCAGATAGTCAATAAATTCCTTGCTATATACAGAAAAAATCCATTAACACGTTTTCAAGCTCCCGGAATTGGTTTCTTTTTTTAAAATTACCCAAATAAATGCAGATCAAATATTCCGACCCAGCGTCTCCAACGCCAATTTGATTTCTCTCTACGTCTAGCTCTTCCACGCTGTCTGCTCTCCTCCAACTTTCCGACCAAAAACCTGATTATTTTTGAATGAATGAATGATATATTTAACTGCAATTGGGTGTAAACCCGGTGGCAGTGTTACACGTTTACAGACCGAAATTACATAAAACAACACCAATCAACACCAACAATACATAGAGCAAACCATTTACCCTACTCTGGGCGGAAGTCAGGATGCGGACCGTGCCCCGTCTTTGAGAGGAATACCCTAGCATTTGCCTTACAACCGAGGGAAAGC
>Ga0123352_10016208_pt1 | contig 11866 bp, 14 predicted proteins | sample TergutLab28metaG_FD_89700 | JGI IMG/M metagenome (GOLD analysis project Ga0123352, IMG submission 89700) | Labiotermes labralis P1 segment gut microbial communities from Petit-Saut dam, French Guiana - Lab288 P1 | ecosystem: Host-associated > Arthropoda: Insects > Digestive system > Gut ...
AAACAAACAACAACTTTTTCAGTTTTCCTGTGGCTGTGAACAATTCCACAGATGTAGGTCCTTTGGTTTTTCTGTTATAATTGTTTGTAATCATGGAGAACATTATGAAATGCCCTGTATTTATTTCTCCTATTTTAGCACAGATGTTGGCAAACGTATTCAATCTCAGCAATAATGTTTTATTTTGATCAGTAACATAATGTAACTCTATTAACAAAATGGAGCTCATCTTATAAAATGGCTGTGAATTATTTTCCAGAGCACAATAATTCCTGGCAAATGGAAATACAAATGGCGCTCTCTCATGTATGTGTTAATGTGCACCATATTTTCTTCAATACCCTGTGCACAATTTTCTATAAAAATGTGACCAAAATTGGGCCACACAGCTCATTCCCAAAAAGGCTGGCAATAGCATGTAGTTTTTTCAGTGCAAGTCTGTCAACAATACTCACTCCAACTTTCATTTTCTCTCACATCCCCATTACACAGCTGCAGGCTGCAGTGCACACAGATGTTACATGATGATGTAGCACACACTGAGTGCAAGTCATGAATTTAGGTCTTTCTAGGATGCTGGGGAACTTAAAAATAATTCAGGAGGCACAATAAATCATGATTTACGCCACTCACAGACAATTAGTTTCCAAAATACAGTAAACGTTTTGGAACACATCTGTGAGAACTTCCATCTGGACATGCCATGTGGCTATCACGATGCACAAAATTATTCCCATCCACTGCTGTTGTTTTGTTTCTAAAAATGTGTTTCACTGCTAGCATTTATTATCCTCAATGTGTATGAGGATGAAGCATGGTAGCATTGGAATGCATTTTTAGAAACAAAACAGCATTAAGTGCAAGGAACTGTACCAGAATTATATTGTACAACATAACAGAGAAGTGGCAATTCAAATGTATGGTGTCTCTCTTTCTTTCCTGCTTGCTTGCTTTGCAAATAATAATTTGTGTATTAGAAGAAAGGAAGTAACACCCAGTGGCAGGACTGAGATCCACCTTTTGGCGCCGGAATTATTTTTTCAATTTTAGCACACACTGTATATAAAATGTGAATAACACAAGAACCAAATAAGTTAGAATTATGAAACAAACTGCATTTTGAAGAGAAAAAAACGGAGAGTATATACCATGTTTAAATTATTCAGTACCTATATTTGTTGAATAAATATATAAAATGCAACTTTAGAGGTTAGCGGTGCAGTATGACCACTATAGTTGACATTAGGCATCAAAGGGTTAAGATTGTTGTGCAAATAAATGAAGAATATCACATCCCAATTTCAAGATGATGTACTTGATATATATTGTAATCCTTTAATATATTCACACAGACTTTTTGTGTGTTTTATTTCTTCAAACTGGGGCAAGTGACTTAGGACTGTGGGGTACTTCAGAAAATATGGCATAGCTCGCTGCAGACAGTTTTGCTTTCTTGCATCAGTAATAACAACATGGCTGATCGGCAGATTTTGGAAGTAGAAGCAGCATTACTCCTATTTACTTAACAGCTCTCAAATTACATTCAGCAATACATAAACAAAAAATATGCAACTTCTGTTAAGGTAGCGTTTCTATATGGTGTAAAATAACAACATGGTGACTGTGCAAACAGTTCCTTGAGTTTTCAGTTTTGACGCTGATAACTAAGAAACAACCGGAGCCAAGTGTATGAAATACCTACATGTTACGTATGAAATAAAGGTAAAGGTAAAGTGTTCCCATTACAGGCCTGGTGTGGCCCAGAGGGTGGGTAGAAGTATAGCTCTACTCCTCCATGACCGCAGCACTAGAAGGGGGTGAGTGGTCAGCAGCATGCATTGGCCACACTTTACCCCCCGGAAAGACCCGGTACCCATTTTACAGGAGAATGGGTGGGCCCCAGGGCTGGTCTGGATGGGCAGAAAATGTCATCCCCACCGGGATTCGATCCCAGACCGTCCAGCCCGTAGTCAGTCGGAATACTGACTGAGCTACCCAGCCCACATTATGTATGAAATACTGCATGAAAATCACCACTACAAACATGATGACAATGCAAGACTTTGAGGTTTTGCCCAACAAAATTTTACATATACAGAATCTGTACTTCAGTAAAACTGAATGAGAAAAACAGAAATACATGCAGCAGGAAAGAAAGCTTTAAGAATTCTGCTTGGAACTGCCTGTTAACCTTTTATTGGCTGAAGAGGATGCCCACAAGCCATTCAGCTCCTAAAAGGTTAAACTTACACTGATGAAACACATGATAAACTCAGTCACCATCAAATGTTGGTGATGGCATTGGTATACAAGCATACACAAGGCTACTGCAATTTACCTGAGGTGTATGAGGTATCGCAGCCACTTCTGAGCATTGTCTGGTTGTTTTTCAGTTGCGTTGGCAGGCATGTAAAGGGTGCGCTGGCGGAGGAAAGTCTGTGAATTGGCAGGCATGTCAGCCAGATCGTACATAACAACAAACATCTTGACAACTGTACCAAGTGGATTGAAGAGGGTCACTTGTATGGTACCACTACGCGGAACGTTGTAACCCTTCTTGCCGAGATTGATATGCCCCTGTAACATTTGCAGTTCAATATTTTAGGTTTCATATTTCAGGCCATATTCAAAGCCAGTTTCAGCGCACATCTTACAACAGACTTACAAGATATGGTGTGGAAACTTTATCATTGTCACCGAGTGTGTAGAAGAAGACGGTAACAGGCAGTACCAAGTGACGAGGACAGAAAGATCCGCTGGCACCCAGATCTGCAGTGAACCCCTGCACTGTACTCACTGGCTCCAACCGGCCATTCAAAACGGACTCTTCAAAGCTGCCTGTAACAGATCAAACAACATGTGACAGAGCTATATGCTGTGGATTGGTGTCTCTCCTGTCACTCCCTGTCCAGTGTTTACAGATTAACAAGCCTAAGGTAGGGCAAAATGATGTTAATCCAATTTGCATGGGTCCAGACAACTGCCAAATTACTGGATGTAATGGATTATCAGATGATACCTGCACTGATGTAAGTTCTAACAACTGCTCTCCCCAAATGCCAGATTATGAGGATTTCCAAGTATGGGACGTCAAATTAAAGGAATTTTGCTGTATTTAGGAGTCACCATCACTCTGTCCATGCACATTGCAAGTGGGTGGTGCACACTGTTGTGCAAAGTTAGCCTTCAGTTCGGTATACACATACACTGAGAATCCCAATTTAAGATTTCTCAATTTAAGATGTCCCCACATTTTAGGTTCTTTTTTGTGGTTCCCACCAATAGCCCATATAAAATATGCACAATTTTTCATGGTTTAAGGTTTCTATGTGTGAGTTTTGTGATCTAGAAACCCTGTGAATGAGGAGGTCCTGGCGCACGTGCGGCTGTTGCACCAAAAAAAAAAGTGTGATTTTTGTCACATTGAAAATGTACAAATTTGGTTCCTACACCTTTCTATGCCTCAATTTAGGGTTCTTGTTTACAACTTCAGCATTTGTGTCATTTCAATAATACCATAATCATGTGTGGTGTCAGTGAAGCGATATCAGAATTGCAAACTACTGCAGCACTTTTCTCTCAATTCTCCACAGTTTAACATGTTTGAGGGAGGTTAAAGAGCTATGGCCGGAGCCAGCTACATGTAAGCACGTTTGTAATTTAACATTGACCCCTTGATCAGGAATCATGGATGTATGCTACCTTATGACTGGTCACCATAACATTAACAAACAGTCTTGTGCAGTAAAACCAAAGTTCCCTTTTATTTTTCAAGTTTTTTTTCCATAATGTCCCAAAAAATAAACACAAAAATAAGGATATAAAACAGACTGATCCAAAAATTATTGGTTTTCATTCTTATAACCAAAGAAAAAACTTCAATGTTGACACAAACCACATTTAAGATTTTTCTTGATTAAAGGTACAAAAATTTTGTTTCCCCAGTGAACTTTAAATGTGGGTTCTACTGCATTTTGCACCCTTTAACAATCTTCCAAATTCACTTACTGCCAGTATAGATAACTGCAAACAGAACTAAATAGCTGTGGAGTTATTTATGCTAAAAACAAGCATTAATTATTTTCTCTGTCATTTATTTGCATATATGATATACTAAAAGAATCCTCAAACAAATATTTCATAACTCAGTGCAATCAACATTGTATATTAATTCTTTTCTCTTCCAAAGTGTTGTTTTTGAGACCAATAAAGACCAAAACTAAGCTGGCACAATGATTTGTACTACCTACTGGTTGCAACAAACTTCAGCACCATATGCTAATAAATTTTGTTAATCAAATATATCGATGAAAACTACTTCCACTCATTTCTTGGCTGTACAACAAAGCATACAAAAGAAATATATTTTCCTAACAAAGCTCTTTGCACTTTAATGCACCCAAACATTATGAGCCACTTTACTGGCCACAACATGGTGGCCTGGCACAACTTATTTACACATCAGTCTACAGTGATGGCAGTGGAGAAAACAAACTTCATTTTACCTAGTAGGGATGCATATGGTGCAAGCGTGTAGTGGGACCACAACGAGCACCCTAGTGGACAGAGTGTGGGTCCACCGATGCCAGGCGAACAGGGCGAGCGGGCCCCACTTTCACTGTCAGCATCATCACTACTCACACTCAATGCATCATCTGCAGGAGCTGAAGAAGCACTCTCAAACAGAGCACTGTAACATGGTAAATGTTACACAAATCCATCCAACATCATATTTGGATACTTAGAGTTTATGCGTGTATTTTACCTGCATGAAAGTGTGAGTTAATTCAATATGCCACTTCCAATGAAACTGCACCAAGACATACACGTAATAATACTTCTGACATATTGGAATAAGTTGTACTGTTTTTTCACATTTACTTCACAGCTAGACAGATCCTTTCAACATAAAATTACCTGCGAATAGCAGAGACTGAATTGAGCGTGCTGTCAAAGTCAAAGCAGGAGGTTCCCCTGCGAACAGGTGCAGGACTCGAGGTCAGTGGCAGTCCAGTGCGAGAATGAAACACCATAGACGCAGCAGAGTCCAGTGAGCGACGGAACTTGGCTTTGTCCAGGGCTGATGGAACTGGGCGTTCTGGCATACTTGTTCCCTGCTATAAGACAACATTTTGTTTAACATACACCACTCATGAACAGTATTAATTTGCACCTCACTTTATATGGTATAGTTTGTGATGTTCATTATAATAAACAGACATAAAAACTATAATCAAAACCCAAAAAATTGTTGATATTAATTAAGTCACTGCTTACATAACATGGAAGTAGGATGGTGACAGCCAAATGGATAATAGTACTCGCAGTGAGGTGGCACATGTATTCAAAGCATAACAATATTACTTGCAGTTGTAAAGAAAAAAATACCTGGCATCAGACTAGCAGCACAGGAACAGTGTGCTTCTCTGATAATCCAAATTTATTACACATTTACTGCACACATTCCTTCTACCTATTGCACTACAACTAGATGCCAGACAAGGTGTTACATCACTTCCAACAAACTACATTTTTAATTGGAGTGATGGTAGAATATAACACCCTTATCTGCTAACATCCTGTTACCCAGATATCCTGCACCTGTAAAATCATACTTACAGAAAATTACTGCATTTACTAACCTCCACATTCTCTTGTGCTAGTTTCACATCCCCTTTCATGAACTCCCTGATGCGTTCTACACTCCTGTTGAGGAATGGTGTGTCCAAGTTCTTCCTACCATCCACCTCTGGCTCTACATTTTCATCACAAATTAACTGCACCCCTTTCGTCCGATCCCCATTGCTAGTACACTTCAAAGGCACATGATCACTACACTTTGCAGCTGTGGCATTTGAAAGACAATGTGGGCTATGGGTCTTTATATTTGCACACTTTGAACTCTCCGTCCGAGTAGTCCAAACAAGAGATGAGGGAACGGTCCGTTCGTCAATCAGTTCGTATTTATCACAAGGTTTGCTCCTCTGGTTGCACTTTGATAATACTGAAGAGGACACATCATTGGTCTTGTTGCTGCGTAGGATGGCACCCATAAGCAGATCTGCTTTGTCTGATGCTGCTGCTTTTGAGGTAGATGGAAGACATGATGGCACACTGTATACAAAATCCTGATGAGGGGACATGTCTTTGCGACTTCTTGGCGTCAGATTCTTGCCAACAGTGTGGTTTGAGGGGGCATTTCGGTCCCTGCAGAACAAAATAATGTTATCATTCACTGTACAAGGTCATGTCCAAACAAAATTAACTCCTGTATAGGGAATTTGAAGTTATACATATTTTAATTCCTGTACCTTGAAAGAGGCCACAATAACTGAATTTGGTCCTCAAAAACTTAATAAAAATGGCTGCACATCTGTAGATTTAAACAAAAAGGTACTGTACTGTAGTTTGCTTTACTGTATTCTCTGTGGGAGGAAGTTAAAGTGGATTAAAGGTAAGGTGGCACCCAAGCTGGAATGAAAGGCCTGCTGCTGTGGCATATTTAAAACCTTAATAGTCAAGGTAAACAATAGCTGTTAATGATACTGACATACAGTCATTATCACAAACATTTCTCAAGTACATACATGCTAAAAACATATACATCGGAAACCTGGATACTAACAAAGAGAGATAGAAAGCAAATGAAAATTTTTGAAAGGAAAGTGTATAGAAGAATTTTAGGCCCAGTATATGACAATGAAAAAGAAAATTGGAGGATATTAATCAGTAAAGAAATTTAAGCAACTGTTAAAAAGCCTACTATAACAGAGACAATAAGGTTAAATAGATTACATTGGTTTGGACATGTACAGAGAATGTAAGTTCCCACAAGAGTATTATATATGAATTTTGGAACAACAAGATTGAGAGGTAGACCAAGAAATAGATGGCAAAATGAAGTGAGGGAGGACGGAAGAATAGTTGGTGGTGAAGGGTGCCATGTAAAAGTACATAACAGAGAGGATTGGAAGAAGGTCCTGAGAACGGCAAGGAATCATCGTATTCTGCATATGCCAATGGAATGAATGAATGAATGACTGAATTATACACTAAAAACGGAACTTCTGAACCAACTTATCACATCTAAATGGACAAAATTTATTTTGGTCAATAAGTGAAAATAAATGGAATGTTCTTAGTTATTTGTGTGCCCAAGGAGATACAGCTGCAACTGGTACTTGTATATGAACTTTAAACTCAAACTGGTAATAAGTGAAGTCCATAAGAACATAGATTAAGATGGAAACTAACACCACATCCTTACATTACCACATGTGTTATTAGTCTTCAAAGCTGGAAGTCACCACATGCATTAAAATATGAAATGTGACACAAAAACCCAGTGGGTCTGTAATAACTATGTGTGTTTACAAAGAAAGTCAACATAACCATGAGTAATGAACACACAAAACAGTAATTTTACATGTCTTGCACAGGTGTGAAACTTGGTTTTTCAACCAATGGAATGAACACAGATGAAGGTATATGAGAACAGATGCTGAGGAGACGGAAGTGAGAAGACAAGCCATTGAAACTGCAAAATTAGGAGTTTCTCTTCACCAGATATTATTATTATTATTATTACTATTATTATTATTTAATCTGGAAGAAGGCGGGTACATAGTTTAAATGGGATGGGATGTGCCAACAACATTTTATTAATAAAACCTGAAGAGACGAGACAACTCAAGAGATGTAGGCATATGAGTGAGTGGAGGTAGAGATCCACTCATTCTTAACATCAGAACTAGGAGGAGGTCAGCTGTCAGTTTCACGCCACAGCCACTTCACCCCCAGGGAAAGAGATCCTGGTACCCAATGAATAGGAGGGTGGGTGGGCATGAGAGTGTCTGGACACTTTGGGTGAGACAAAAATCTCTCACCTCTGCTAGGAATTGAACCCAAATTTCTCAGTCTTCCATTCCGCAGCCTAGTCACTACAGTGACATTCAATCTGGTTTACAGATAGGAGAATAATATTGAAATGTATCTTACAGACACAGCATGATACCATATGGGCTGGATTAATTTGGTTCATAATAGGGTCTAGTTGCAAGGTCTTGTGAATGTGGTAATGAAACTTGGTCTTCATGGTTGTTCCATTTATTAATAATATCAAGTCCTTTATTTGTCCCAAATAATGCACACAATGCATTAGTTGGAACAAATAAAGGAAATGAAACTTGGGTTCCATAAGATAGGGGCAATGTCTTGATTAGCCAAGTGACTGAGCAATATTATTTATTATTATTATTATTGTTGTTGTTGTTGTTGTTTTTGTTACTTACTTAATGCAACTGAGTTTTCACCCAGTGGCAGTAGTCCTTACACTTACTTACTTACTCCATGGTGCAGGGTCCTTCTTGAGAAGCTAACTGGTTTGCAGCTAGTCAAGAAATTCCCCGCATTTCACGGTACCCGAAAGTTCATTACTGCACTCACAAGCATCCGCCACCTGTCTATCCTGGGCCAGCCCAATCCAGTCCATATACCCACATCCCACCTCCTGGAGATCCATCCTAATATTATCCACCCATCTACGCCTAGGTCTACCCAGTGGTCTCCTTCCCTCCGGTTTCCCCAGCAAGACCCTAACACCCCCCTCTCCTCACCCATATGCACCACATGCCCGGCCCATCTCATTCTTCTTGATTTATCACCCGCAAAATATTGGGTGAGGAGTACAAATCATTTAGCTGCTCATTATGCAATCTCCTCCATTCCCCCGTTACCTATCCCTCCTAGGTCCAAATATTCTCCTCAATACCATGTTCTCAAACACCCTTAGCTTCCTTTCATAGTCCTTACACTAGTACATATATCTCATATACAGTGAAGAGTAAACTTTATTTACAGAAAAATGAAAAGCCTTTGTATGGTGAAATTGCTAATAGGTGATATAATATGAGGACCGTAGCAAACAGCTGTGCTCTCTCTCTCTCTCTCTCTCACACACACACACACACACACACACACACACACACACAACAGAATGTTAATAGTACTACTCACCGCAACACAGACAGCACTTCTTCAAACTCCCGAGGACTCAGTTCCAGGTTCAACCGACCCATCTTGCCCTCTTCAGATGGCAGTGTGCCCTCTGCTTTTGGTGAGCCAAGTTGCAGTTCGTCTCTATTCGGAGCTGGCAGTGCAGTAGTGCTTGTACTTGGCTTGGAAGAAGTTTTACAAGGCAATAGAGGTTCATGCATGCTTCTCTGTTCTCCATCCCCACTGGAAGGCAGGATATCCAGGTCTTCATCGAAAGCACAACGACAGTGGTGCTTCCCAGGCCTGGTGCATGGGTTCTGCATGCGGTCATCCACAAGACCTATACCAACGCAAAATCGACATACTGGGTCTGAATGTTTTAACTCACACACCACAGCAGACCCACGCACACACACACACACACACACACACACACACACACACACACACACACATACACACAATTCTGATCCCAGCTACCTCCACATCCTTGGTACCTGTTGTTCCTGGAACTATTTATTGATGAAGAACTGAAATAGCACTGGGTTTTCTTAGAACAAGCAATCCCATCTCATATTTTAAAGTAAAGATGTAACAGGAAAACACACTTGGCAGTGAAGGTATGGTTACATGAGTTCTCAATCTCTGATGGTGACCAAAATATTAACCCTTTAAACATATCCCTGAATCCAAGCAGTAAAACAATGTTAGAAATTAATTTCATATGTTCAGGCAACAAGGAAATCACTTCTTTTTAAGATGTGCTGTAGAATGTTTTATTTTTTACAAAATGCTGTTTATTTCATAATTTTATCTTTTTTTTTTAATAATATTCATGCTTGTCAAAAACAATACACCAAAATTTTAAATACCCACCCTGGTAAAAAAATGGATAATAATTCCATACACTTAATGTGCCATGTTTTATTACGTGACAACCTTTTCTTCAATAGATATTTATGTGCATGATCCCCGCATATTTAGTTATGATACCTATGTTTTTTGGTTCTTGAGGTTTTCATGGAGGTGTCATTTAGGACTCTTGTTCTTCTGGGATATAACAACGAGCACACCTCCAGCTCCTTCGGGATAAAGGCATTAAAGCATTATGTTTCTTCAAAGAGATGGGAAATTATCACCCATTGCTTTGGCATCATACTACAATAGAACTGAGACATTATGCATTCCTCAGATACATTTTTGGACCCAATGAATGGGAGGTTGAGTGGGTCTTAGAACTAGTCTGAATGTGACAATGCAAAAAAGCACTGTCTGAGTTAAATTATTACTACCATATCCAAACATATGTACTTACAATATCAGAATTCATGCTTATAATGGTACTGCAGTTTAGACATCACAACAAGCACAAAATATTCTCAATTAATATTTGTGTGCAAGAATATAGGAAATATCAGTGCAAAGAGGCAAATTACACCCTAGAAAAGGGTACACAGTGGCACAGTTGGTTGAGGCACTGTGTTACAAGCCAGAAGGTCGCAGGTTCAATTCCCGATGGTGCACTGGAATTTTTCATTCTCATAGTCCTTCTGGCCACACTGTGGCACTGGGGTTGACTCAGCCTTTAATAGAAATGAGTAACAGGAATATTTCCTGGGGGGTAAAGGCAGCTGGTGCGTAGGGCTGACAACCCTACCCACCTTCTTGTGTTGAATGTCTTGAAACCTGGGAGCCTCAACCTCATGGAACCCTCAACGCCTGTCCAGGCCTGTAATGGGACTTTTACACCCTAGAACAGGCCATGAAGGCCCAGAAAGGGAGCAGAGGTATAGTTCTATTCTTTCTTTAATTTCGGTGCTAGGTGGGGGAGGGTAGTGGGGGGAGGGTAGTGGGGAGAGAGTAGTGGGGGGAGGGTAGTGGGGAGAGGGTAGTCACCACCGCATCCTGTCCGCTTTACCTCTGGGAATGACCTGGTACACATTTTATGGGAGGGTTGGTGGGTCCTTGGGCTGGTGCGGATGAGTGCAGAAAATCTTACCCCCACAGGGATTGGACCTTGCAGCCCATAGCAGGTTGATATACTGATTGAGCTATCCCTACCCACAGTCATTTCTTTATAAGATACAACAAAGAAAAGTACAGTAATCATAGCTGAGTGACACAGTGACCATCAGTACAAAACAAACAGCATGTTCAGCACTAACCATACTTCATTACTACATATGGAAGGAAACAAAAAGGCCCTTGTTGTAACATAGTAATTTCTGTGGTTAAAATAATATCACATTTGTTTAATTCATACTGTTAACAGTACGAATTATGCGAGAGCTGGCAGCCATCCTCTGACCACTCCATACATGGGATTCAAAATCTGGCCAAACTGAAGTGTAACAAAAACGTAATGTTCATGTATTCGTGCCCCAGTTACAGCTTCTCTCTTCATTACAATGGTTCGGTGGTCTAGAACAGAACTCACCCTGTACACTATCCTATTGCACATTTTCCCAGTCATGTGCTTTTCAGTAACACATTCAGGTGACAAACTTACAATCCAACAATATAGTACAATTCAGCTCATGAATTACCAAGCTAATATCATGTATGGTCCTTGAATAAAATTCTACTCGAGCCAGAATTTTCATATTGCTCTCAATTTTAAGAATATTATAGATTACTGTCTTTATTACTGAGATTATTATTTCATTTTTGGAATTATGTCCAACAAATTCAACAGAATTTGTTGGACATAAAGTCACACTTTCACATTATAATATTTGCACAGATGGACACCTAGCTCAGACTGTCTGTTAGTTACTGCTGTGAGCTGAAAGCTAATGGAAATTTACGCACAACCACCATATTGTTTTATAGACTAACTCACCCACCCCACCAAAAAAAAAAAAAAAAACAA
>Ga0123352_10016209_pt1 | contig 11866 bp, 10 predicted proteins | sample TergutLab28metaG_FD_89700 | JGI IMG/M metagenome (GOLD analysis project Ga0123352, IMG submission 89700) | Labiotermes labralis P1 segment gut microbial communities from Petit-Saut dam, French Guiana - Lab288 P1 | ecosystem: Host-associated > Arthropoda: Insects > Digestive system > Gut ...
CCTGTATATATTTATTTATAAACGTAACATGATTTCGGTTACGCTCAACACTTCAGTAATAAATTTAACGTTCGCAATAAATTTCAGAAGGTCAAAAAATGAAATTGCTTCTATCTATGTTTGCTACTTACCTCGAACAATGCCAGCGAGGAAATATGGCCGCTTAACGCACGGGATCTGTGCGTGCGACTACCGCACTTACTGTCACCTGCTGGTCGGACTATGGAAGTACGAGCTATTAGTTCGATGAACTCTGCTGTGAGATGTCGCTGGTGCATGTTCCGTTCGTGTCCATTAAAGTTGCAACGGGTGCTCGTGGTACATACGTGATGTGTGCATGTAAGTGACGATGGTGTGATGTGGTCTGTTGTTACATGTTAGAATCCGAAGGAGAATTTAAAACGGCTCCGGCATGGAATGATAAGGTAGTGTTCGAAGGCTGCTCGGTTCCTGTTTTCTTCATTAAATGGTGAAACAAGTTTATCTGCAGTAAGCATAGAAGGAAACATCCGCAAGATGGAATCTTATTTTGTTGGAATAGACGTGGGAACTGGCAGTGTTAGGGCTGCCCTAGTAACAAGAAACGGTAAACTGTTGCATATGTCATCAGAAGAGACAAAAACGTGGAATCCAAATGTAGGCTATTTTGAGCAGTCCACAGATGATATATGGAAAGCTGTCTGTCGTGTAGTGAAGGTAAGAGAATTTGTGTTTGCGGGTGCTACTGCCAGTACGGATAATTGTCAAGATACAAATAAGGAAATGCTTTTCACTCTTTACGTCTGTACGTTATGCTGACCCTAATGTGAATTGTACACGAGTATGTGCCTGTAAATTTACTGTAATAAGTAATGTAGATTGATACGGAAGGTTTTCGTGGGACTGATGTGGACCCTTCATTGTAGGATGTAACGAAAAATGTGTCGAGTAGTGCTGTAAAGGGTATTGGGTTTGATGCTACTTGCTCTCTGGTTGTGGTGGATGTAGATGGAAATCCTCTGTCTATCAGTACTACAGGTAAGAACAGCTGCTGGTGTCACATTTTTGGCACAGTAGACGTACCAGCATTTCTTTTACAAGTCATCATTCGTCTGTACCTCATATTCATTCATCAGCACCTGTAGACGTGGTGACCTGTTTCGCTAGTTCATATCATAGTGTGTACAGTATATCAGTGCGATACTTGTGTCTTGTTTGTACAGCACTTCAAGAACATGTGATAGTACTAGTAAAGTTAAATGTATTTTGAAGATTCAGAGCTTTGGAATGTCAACACCATGTCAACTTTTATGGTATAAAAATCCCAGTAGACCTGCATCTTGAACAGTGCCATTGTGAGATGCCTAAATCTCACAGATGTATTTGCATGTATTGGGACATAACTTAGATGCTGTCCCTTATAACACTTAAATTTACCATTCTTTATTTTCAAACAGTTTGAAATATTTGTATTTCTTAAACAGAAGCAGTATTAATGACTGAAAGTGTGTAATGTTTTTGTTATGTGTACTTCCATCTGTGGAGTGGTATGTTCTTACGTCTGATGTAATTGAAACACATAAAGCTTGTGGGTTACCAACAAGGAAGATGGAAATAGCGTAAAGGTTAACCATGGAAGAGTGGTTTCTTTTGTATCTGTATTAAATTGTATAAGTAAGGTGAATGTCAATTAAATGTGACTTTAATGCATGACTTGTTTATTCCCTGTAATGCATAAACATTGTGTGCTGGCATATAAGATCTGAATGTCTGCATCTGAAATGAAATTTCAAAGCCTAACTGAACATAAAGCTCACTGAAGGCGATAGTGGCCCAGTCCAAAAATTAATACTGTGTTGGAGCTCAAAAAGTAACCACTGCATCCAAAAATACCAGAACACTTCTTTTTTGAAACATACCCTGCTAGATGACATTATTGTCAGATGTAGTTGTTATATTTTTCAGCTCACTCATTGTAATACCTCCAAAAGGGCTATTTTGGGATTTTGCCACTATTGCATTCAGTGTGAGATATTTTGGCAACCATGACTTCAGTTTCTGCCTTCTATAAAAACACACTTTAATGTGTTCTTTTACCTTTTAAAATTTATGCAGGAAATAATGAGCAGAATGTGATTCTTTGGTTGGACCATCGAGCCTTAGATGAGGCTGAGTTCATTAACAGTTTGAAGCATCCTGTCCTGAAATATGTTGGAGGCAAGATTTCACTTGAAATGGAGACACCTAAACTTCTTTGGCTAAAAAAGAATCTGAAGGAACAGTGCTGGAATAAGGCTGGATATTTCTTTGATTTACCAGACTTCTTGACATGGAGAGCCACTGGTGCAGACTCACGGTATGTGTCTCTGTGTGCATCTGAATTTCATTGCCCAGGGCTGTGCAAGAGTTAATATTGAGAAATATTTGTAAGGAAAATTATGTTCATAATGTGTATGTGTATGGTGATGCATGATGTGTGATTACTTTTATTACGGTTATTTTTAGCCAATTCAGAATAACAGTATGGCAACTGCACAAAATAATGTGATTTGATGGTGATAACTGATGAAGTGTTGTAACTTAGTCATCACATTCACATGGAAACAGGTCTAAAATTTTGTGTATGAAGCATATGCATTTTGATAGTCTTAGACTGTGATAGTGTATATAGAATCCTAGAATCCTAAGAAAGTGATACAGGTCTAAATTGTCATACTCCTTGTATCCAGAATGCTTTGTTGTGGAAAGAGTGAAGGTAAAATTGCCTTGTCCACCCCATGTTGGTATATGGGGGAGAGGCAGTTTAGCTTTATGCAGTCTTAACCGTGGCATTAGGTGGATGTGAAAGGTGAGCACCCAGACCACTTAATGCCAGAAAAAGAGTCCCCTGTTACCCATTCAGTAGGAAGTTGGATGTGCCCCAGATGCAGTTTCAGTGTTTTGGAGAAGTGACAAATCTGTTACCCCTCCCAGGGATCATATAATAATTCCATGTTTGTCCAGCTCGTAGTCTAATCACTGTGCTGACTGTCATTCTGGCTTGTTGAGGAGAAAGAAGAACAAAATAAATTAAAATGTTAATTTTATAAAACCGCACAGAATCATAACTCAGTATAGTGTAATCCAAATTTTCACCACATTTAACACCTCACATTGCATGTAATATCTAATTTTGGAATGTTGCACTTGCACAAAACCAAAGTGATTTGGTGTTAGAGAATGTAATACCTTTATTCCCCCAAATTCATATACTACTTACAGGTAAAGTTACTGTGTCCCCAAGCATAGAAAGATAAAAACTCTTCATACATCTGCTTATTTGCCAATGCTGGCTGTAGTATTGCCTCAGAACTATGAGAATGAAACAGGCACTTTCTTGTTAGTATCCTCCATTACAAATGTACCAAAGATGGTCTCAGTATGCTTTTGTGGATATTCATCTGTTCAAGAAGTGATCATCTGCGGTACTTTTGCACACTCTACAGCATTGGGAAAATGTAGTTGGTATTTTGTTTAAATAAAATCTGTCATCTACAGTGCTGTACAAGAGAAATACACAAAATAATTGATTTTTGAATTACAGGTTCAGTGTTGAACACAAAACAAAAAACTTGCATTATTCACGGATGAGCCATGGTTCTCATACAGTAGGACTGTAAATAGTCTAAATAATGGATATAGATGTTCTGAAAATCCTCATGCAGTTTATGAAGTTTCCTTTCTGTGACCTTAAAGTGCAGACAGTATGTACAGTATTATATGGTCTGTGTGGTTTGAAGAAACAGATTTGGGCCATTGTATTAAATTAATCTTGACACTGTAATTTGAGGAATGGACTGAGAAAAGTATGACATTCTACCTTAATTACAGGAAGTCAAGGGCAGCTTTAGAAGGCAATTTGTTAATTCCAAGACCAGAGCTTCATCATGCATCAAAAAATAGTATCATGGAGTGCAAGGTCTGCTTAGAATCTGGATGTCAGCATTGAGACACTGTGCCATGGAATATAGCAAAGGTGAACTGCAGGAGGAAAATGGATTTGAAATTTCCAGTGGATCCAGGCTTAATATGCAATAAAGTTGCTGCAACACATGCCAAGCTTGTGGACATAATGATACGATCTGTTTGTAGAATTAATTATTGGCATTTTCTCTGCATTGGATATATTGGTTTTGCTGCCATGGCCATCTTCAGGATTTAAAGTATCTGTTAGGTGTAATGTTGATCCTGCTGTGACTTATGTATGAAAACGATGAACACATGTCATTAAGGCACAAGAAGATTTTATCACTTCTGATTGTTGCAGGTCACTGTGCTCTGTGGTGTGCAAGTGGACATATGAGGCTCATCCCAGTGTGAACAAGGGTTGGAATGAGGACTTCTTTAGGCAGATTGGGTTACTGGACCTAATGGAGCAGAACTGGAAAAAGATTGGTTCTGTGGTGAAGGAGCCCGGTTCTCCCTGTGGCAATGGGCTCAGTGAACAGGCAGCAGAGGAACTGGGGCTGCAGTGCGGAACTCCTGTTGGAACATCAATAATTGATGCACATGCTGGTGGACTAGGCATGATCGGTTGCACAGCAGGCTCTGTATGTCAGGACTTCCAGACCAGGCTGAGTAAGCTATTAAGTTGGCAGACATGAATTCAAAGATTGCAGTTCTTTAGTACTTGTCCTTTTTACACCAAAATCCCACAATATATATAATAATATTAGCAGTTATGTCTGTAGTGCATATAACACTTAAATTTCTTGTAGGCAAAAATGAAATTGTCATATCAGAATCAGATGTACAGTGCATACAGTGTTGAACAAGGGTAGTTCAGTTCAGGTGGGTTACTGGCTGCAGGCTGCAATTTGATTTGTGGTGAGCCAGGGATTTTTCACCTCTCCGCAATGTTAAGTCCACCTTTGGTACTCTCACATTCTGATCCAGTAGGTACCAGTGGCTGTTTCTGTGGGGTATTATGGCTGGACCATATTGCCAATCAGATGGCTGTACAGTTGCATAGGCAATTAGTCACTGGCCTTTCGCTGAAGAGGCCCTGGTTTATTTCCAGTTCAGTCATGTTGTATTTGTTGTTGACAGTGTGGCACTGCAACAGGTCCTTAGATGCATCATCCCTGTTGTGTTTTATGCATATTAGGAGGGAGTGGGTACATCAAAACACAACTGTCTTCGTATCCTATTTATTAGGCTGACGACGTTTTGGCCACTGTGGGCCATCCTCAAGTCACAAAAATATTTATTTTGTGACCTGAAGGTGGCCCACAGTGGACGAAACATGTCGTCAGCCTAATAAATAGGATACAAAGACAGTTGTGTTTTCACGCACCCACTCCCTCGTAACTGCAACAGGTATTGTTGGCAAGTACTTACGTTTTTCTTTGTCATTGTCATTTCACCAATGCCCCTTATTCATATTATATTTATCTACCACCCACACTACGTAGTCCTGCCATAAGTTCCATTATAACTTGCATGTTGCCCAAAGCTGGAGACAGTGAAGTGGGAAGGTTGTAAGGATGGCTGTTTTTTGACTACTGTCTCTTCAGGTACTTGTGCCAAGGCAGTTTGCTTGAGTCTGTTACAGCATCAACATGGAGTGGCGTGTCATGAAAACCACATGGCTCTGATTGCCCTTCACAATTGCGGGGAATCCTATTCGCAAACTTTCAAACTCTTAAAACCATTGAAAGTTTCACGAATGTACATCTTTCAGGCAATTAAACATTATGAGGAACTCTGGTGGGATGAAGACAGGGCTCAGTCAGGACCCCTGAAAAGTTCGAGGCCTGAAGCCGCTATCAAAACAGTGTGGGAGCGGATTCACCGAAATCTGCCCTGGAAACAGAACATCTTGTCCCAAGAGATGAGCATATCGACCAGATCGATGTCGAGCATCATCAGGGACGATCTACACATGAGTGCACACCACTGCTCAAAGGGACACATCCTTACTCCTGCTGTGAAGGCAATCTGACGGACAAAAGCAGAGCACCTCCTCCAGTGGCACGCCAAGAACAGGCACGAAAATATCCTCTTCGCGGATGAGAAAATCTTCACCATCAAGGAGCAGTACAATGACCAGAACAACAAGATTTATGCTCAAACATCCCATGAGGTGAAGGAAAACTTACTAAGGGTGCAGGGAGGCCCTCACCTTTCCTACATCATGGTTTGGTGCGGGGTGTCCCATCAGGGGGTGACACCTTTTCATTTTTGCAAGAAAGGGGTGAAACTGATGCCCGAGTGTATCAAGAGGACATGCTACAAGGAGTTGTGAAACATCTTAACATGTCCTTCAGTGGTCAGGAATGGGTCTTCCAGCAGGACTCAGCTCCTGATCGCAAGGCCAAGACAACTCAGGAGTGGCTGCGGAGGAACCTTCTGGCCTTCATCAGCACCAAGAATTGGCCCTCAGGGAGTGCAGATCTCAAACCCCTGGACAATAAACTGTGGATGGTTTGGAGGACATGGCATGCCAAAAGCATCACAACAGCCTGGAGAGCCTGAAGAGATCCCTTGTGAAGGCAGCAGCAGACATCCCCCTGGATACGGTGCATGTGACAACAGCAGATTGGCTGGAGCGTCTCATGGCTTGCATTGAGGCAGAGGGCAGCCATTTTGAGTGATATTATTATAAACGAAAACCTAAAACTATTGCAAATTAATTATTTGACTAAGAAAGTGAGCTTTTGCTTAATTTTCCTTCAGGGTCACATTGTATTTGTAACATAACTTATGGCACGACTATGTATATAATCTTTTGCAACTGACAGCTTTATTAAATAAAACACTTATTCATTCACCTCTTAGCCTGAAGATTTAGAATATGTAGAGATTCACTCTGTGCACCATGTTTGGCTTAGTAGTGTAGGCTGTAACTGACAGGAAACTTTACATTACATTTGTAATGCATGTGGGGTTTTGTTAATGCACAAAGAGATGGTAGTGACTAAATGTTGCAGTAGTGTATAATACCCCCATCCCTCCCCATTGAATTCACAAGTATCCTATTGAAATCTTTGCCATCTTCAGATGTTTAAACAGTTTCTCCAATCCTGCAAAGAGATTCAGTTTACAGTCATGTGGGACATAACACCAGATACTTTGATAGACAGGTTTCAGCATTCTGGAGGATGTACTGCCTCTTTCTGCAGGGTAGACTAACGATGGTATCTAGTATTTGGTAGTTGGTCTGCAATCAGCATTTTTCACACTTAGCCTAACTCCACTATCAGTGGTGTTTCTTGAAATGTTTTAGTTGCTGATCTAGTAAAAGTCTGTCTTTTTTTTATGGGTGGGAGGACCAAATCTTCACTCCCATTTGATAGAAGCAGTCATTGGACACCAATGTCACTTATTTGAATTCATTTCACACATTCATATACACTTTCTATAAGCTTAATTTTCATGTTGTGCTGCTGTGCATGCCTTGGTTTCTAGAGTGGCCCCTTCATATAAGGTCAACTGACTAAAACTGTGTGTGTGTTGTATTCCTCACATGTGTTTAATGTGGCCTACCAATCTCATACAATTACCGTTTGTAATTATTGAGTGTGGATTACACCGTATTAGTTACATAACATTCTGACATATGTTGATTTTATGTGTTTGTATGTATGTATGTATGTATTTACCAGAACTGCTGGAGGATTATAAGATAAATTTTGAACAACTTCCAGGTAGACTGCATGTGTGTTATATTAGTTTAAAGTGCCATCTCTATATATAAGGGACAAATACTGGCACCAGGTCACCCAGGTGACAAAATCTTGTATGGTAGTGCCCATTGATGTGGTTTTTCAGTGTTCAACTTGCTGCGTCATGCTACCCTCCTGGCACCCAGAATTTTGAGGTGGCTTCTAGTTCTTTGGAAAATCTGTGAGCCAGGACCATGTAGGTATACATTTCTGTGTTTAATATTGTTCCCATTTGACTTGCAGGAACAGGCATAAGGATATCATGTTGCCCAGGAGTGAACATGTGAACAAAGTACCATTAAAGCTGTCTCTCTTTTATTGCTGAAGGTTGTTTCTAAGTATAAACTGTTGTTTTTCATGGAATCTGTTTATAAATTTGGAACTGTTTTGTAGGCCTGATATGTGGCACCTCCACATGCCACATGGCTGTGCACAAGGATGCATTCTTCGTGGAAGGTGTTTGGGGACCATACTACAGTGCCATGGTACCAGGCTACTGGCTGAATGAGGGTGGTCAGAGTGCTACTGGCAAACTGATTGATTACTTAATAGACTCTCATCCAGCCACGGCACACGTAAAGGCCAAGATTGGGAACAACATGTAAGCTCCATGGTCATACCAATTTAAATTTTAAAAAATTGTTACTTTTCGGTTCAGTAATTATATCAGTGGATATAATTTAATTACCACTCATTTAAAGTCACTGTCTTATGGGAAGTACTGCCATGTAATGTTGTAGAAATGTATCGCTGTTTTGGAGCAACCTACAGCCACCATTTCAGGTAGAAGAAAGCCAGATCAGCCCTCCAAAACATTTGTTCGTGACTGCCCAACTACATGATGTCACATCACAAAAGATCTTCATAGGTAGCAACACAAGAACCTCAAATCTCACAATTAATTGATATTTCCACCAGGGTGGGTCATCATTTTTACATAGCAATTACTTGACCCCAGTTTCTAGGTGTAACAGGCCTACCCCATTTTCTAATTCTGTAAGCATTTGTCCTGTATTTTTATCCACTCTTTCATGTCTGTACTTCTTCTTTACTTGATCTCTCTACAATACCTTGGAATCCCTAGTGGTCATTTATTCAACAGCTTATTTTTGAGTCTCTCAAAGGAAAATAGTTGATTATGAACTGTAGTTAGAAATTAAGTACTGATTTTCATTTAGACTGGAGAGTATCTGTATGTGATGGTTGTTTATTTGTTTAGGCACATTCAACAATATTTGAATAATCTTCTTGAAAGTATAGCCAAGAAGCAAGGTACTGATTCAGTCTCCACCTTGACAAGGGATATACATGTTTGGCCAGACTTCCATGGGAATCGTTCACCTCTTGCTGATCCATCACTGTTGGGAATGGTAATATCTTTGTCATTTAGTTTTTTGTATAGTTAAAAATGGGCAAGGTCAGATATTCAGTATCTGAAAGTGTAGGAGAAACCTCCCTGTGAAAGGGTTATATTAACCTGTCTCCTTCCCCTATCAGAACACTTAGACATTACAAATTTCTCATGCAAGTCCCCTGTTGAAAGCCTTCTGCTACGAAATTTACAAACCTTCCACTACAATATGAACATGTGAACATCTTATCTTTGTTCTTTGCCCATTCTTTGATAGTACCCTTTAGGAACAATACATGATTGGAATTTATATATACCAAAGTAGGCTTTAATTTCTCTTTCTTACTGTACTTCCATGTGTTATGAGGTTGGACCACTGACCACAGTTTGTCCACCTGTCCTCATTATTACAGCAGTTTATGCTTTTCCAACTCTCAGCAGAATATGTAGTTCCTGGTTGTAAGTAACTCAGACCAAGTATGAAAGGCTGATGTCATCAGGCTTCTAACATAGCAATCATAACAAGCGTTGCTACAACTAGGAGACAGAAATGCGAATGCAGCAAAATTGTCCTCTAAAACCCCAGGGAAACAGCAATTCAGGGAACACAAAGCACTGCTTGGGGATGCCAGTCAGAGGTTACGGAGTGTGGTCATAATGTACCATCCTAAGCAACACCACATAATGGCTATTGCCATCACCATCACCTGTTGGTCTGCAGTATGTCAGTTAGGAACCATCTCACTGTTGTAACCTGCGGAGTGTGGAACTAGTGCTAATGGACCTTAAGGCTCTGTTGCCCCTTGTAGAAGGTTTACTGGGAAGTCAGCTTATGAAAGAACTTGTGTAATATTGCTGCAGGAAGTAGTATGTAAATATAGTTTGTAGTAAGAAATGAAAACTTAGTTTCCCCATAAGACTACCCATGTTAGAATGTTAGGCTACACTACCCAGCGTTCTGACATGAAGCCAAGGAAACTGGGATCTAGCTGGAGCTAACAGGATTTGTTCCTCCATACACTAGTTTAATAGGTGGTCGGTAGTGGACTATCATGTTAGTCTGGCCACAGAATTGATGATGGAAACCATTACTAGGCACCACAACAGCACTTTGTTCTTTTCACTTTCCTGTCTCACCTTTCTTGTTTTTTCTCTTTCCCTCCATTCCCCACTAGAGTAATTTGTGGTTGGTTGGAGTGAGGGTGAAAGTAAAAGTAAGGGCTGAGTTGCCATAGATGTGCATGTATGCAACATTTTGCTTTCTTGTGAAGGTTTTGCTAGTTCCTTGGCCGATGGGCTACAGAGTTCTACCCTTCTGCTGGGTGTCAGCTTGTTGTGATTGCTCAGGGGCTCTTGCTAGGTAAGGTTAGTATACCAAACAGCTGAAAGCAAAACATAACTTCACATGCCATGCTTACACTAATCTTGTGACTAATTCTTGTGCATGTGAAATTTGCAGTTGGTTTATTGAAATCCAGACCAACCTGAAAAGAATGTGTGGTTTTTGTTACTGTCTGTTAGAAGTTGTGGTCACACTCAAAGGGTTTTCTAATTTTGTGCATCCACATACACATTCTAGTATCTCTCATGTTGCTAGAAATAATTTGCTGAAAGCCCTTGCAATACTGCCACCACATCATTCCGAATATCTTCATTAGATTCACTGAAGTGTTCGGTTTTGGAAAAATGAAAAACAAAATGTCTGGGCACAAGAACTGCTGAGTAAAATGTGTATAACAACACTAGTATGTATTATTTTCAAGATGCTTCTTTACTGATGGAACTGTATGGGAGCATCATCATCGTCATCACATTGTAGATACAATTTTCCAGAGAAAGTTATATATTTTTCATCAAATATACAGCTAGCAGCACTCCCAGACAAGGGTAGAATGCTTCATTGACCATTCATTATAAAGGAACAGATCTGCAATGAACAGTTCCTTTGATATGAGATTTGAGGTTCTCACAGCCGTGTTGATGAAAATTCAAGATTTGTGGGATGTGATTATACGTAGATTGGCAAATATTGTAGTTACCTACCTCCATTTTCAGGGTAGTTCAACAAGACCACTCTTCTTGGACTATTCAGAAGATGGAGTCAGCTAGCTTCTTCATAATATCAGGAACTGGTTACCAGTCTGCATGGCATTATGTCCCAGAAGGTTTGAATCTTTATCATTTCCTTTGATGCTGCAAACAGATTGATATGAACCAGTTCTGAAGGGTTCTGATGTGTGTGTGTTTTACAGTTAGTAGTGATGAGTTTCTGCACCTTTTCCATAGTCTTAGTGTATCGAACAGAACACAGCATTTTTGAAAATTGGATCTGTATGGACAATAACTGAGATTAGCACAGCAGAAGTTGGTTCGAGTAGTAATGCATATATGACTTGTGTGTGGGAGGTGTCTGGCATCTCAACCATGGCACTGACCACTCTGCCTGAACTATTAAGTGTTTTTCCATAGTTCTGCCAGGAAAATTCCTGGATATTACCTTACCCTAAACCATGACTTTTTTCTGCATTCTTTACAATTTTTTGTCTGTCAACCAGCCATTTTTTGCTATATAGCCAGAGTTACCAACTTACCCACTTACTTACTCCATGGTGCAGAATCCTTCTTGAGAAGCTAACTGGTTTGCAGCTAGTCAAGAAATTCCTCGCATTTCACAGAACCCGAAGGTTCATTACAGCACTCACAAGCGTCTGCCACCTATCTCTATCCTGGGCCCGCCCAATCCAGTCCATATACCCACATCCCACCTCCTGGAGATCCATCCTAATATTATCCACCCATCTACGCCTAGGCCTCCCCAGTGGTCTCTTTC
>Ga0123352_10016210_pt1 | contig 11866 bp, 9 predicted proteins | sample TergutLab28metaG_FD_89700 | JGI IMG/M metagenome (GOLD analysis project Ga0123352, IMG submission 89700) | Labiotermes labralis P1 segment gut microbial communities from Petit-Saut dam, French Guiana - Lab288 P1 | ecosystem: Host-associated > Arthropoda: Insects > Digestive system > Gut ...
ATAATTCTTCTATCTCTGTAATCTATTTTAATCATCTTTACTGTCTTCGTCATTACATCCCACTTTACGTTGTCAAAAGCTTTCAGTAGGTCTACAAAGGCAATATATGCCTTTTTGTTAACATTAAAAACTTTTCTCTACAATGTTTTGCAAACACAAAATGGCTTTTCATGTACCTTTATTCTTTTGAAAGCCAAATTGGTCTTCTGCTAGGTTTTGATCAATCTTTTTCTGTATTCACCCCAAAATAATTTTTGTATATATGTATCAGGATGCTCAAGGTTTGGTATTCTTCACATTTTGTTAGTATACTTTTCTTTGCTAACATTACCATTATACTTTTCTTGAAATCAGGAATTTTTCCTGTTGTATATATGTTATTAATAAGACAGTATAAAGTATGTTTCATCCCTTCATGAAGTGCTTGCAGTAACTCTGCTGGTGTGTTATCTACTTCATATGTTTTTTTTTTTTTTTAAATTTCAATTCATTTAATGCTTTTTCAAATTCTGGCTTCATTATTGGTGGACCCAGTTCTTTGGGGGTAAACTCCTCTTCTCTTTCCAATTCTTAAAGCTCTTCTGAATCATTGTATAACTCTTCAACATATTGTTGCCATCTCTCTGCTATTTCTTCATCTTCTACAAGAGTTTTTCCTTCTTTTGATTTAATAATGTTACTTTTTATTTTGGGTTTTCCAAAAAGCTTTCTAATAAGGGTGTATGACTTTTCAGTATTTCCCCATTTAAGCTGGTTTTCAGTTTCTTCACAGTGTTGTCCAAGCCATTCTTCTTTATCTTTCTTAACTTTTCGATTTATAAGATTTCTATTAGGATTATGGTTTTTTTTCACTTATCCACGGTTTTCTAGGTTGTTACTTTTAATTCCCTAATGTCTCTTTTGCAGCTGTTGTTATTGCATGTTGTAAGTTCTCGCATTGTTGATTTGTATCTGTTGTCTCTGTTTCTGTGTAGTTCAAATTTTTCTGTACCCTATTATTATATTTTTCTATTTCCCTTTCTTCCTTTAGTTCACTGCCTGCTCATTTTGAGTTGTGAAGTGTAGGTTTTTTTATTTTCTTTTTACGTTGTAATTTATATTTCACGACAGCTATGTTACGGTCACTGCATGTGTCAGCTCCTGGGTACATTTTGCTCAGTTGTATGTGTATTTTATATTTTTCTTTTTGCCATGATGTAGTCTATTTGGTATCGTGCTGTATCAGTTGTCAGTTATCCTCCATTGGGCTCCTCCCCAGGTGGCAGATCAGGGAAAATGTCTAGATATAGAGGGTACTGGGGAAATAAAATACCCAGGGCTGACCTACAATATGCTACCCAGAAGTAATCATGACCTAGGCCAAAGTGGTAACTGCAAGTGGGAAGCAGCTCTTGCAAAAGTGACTGTGGGTGGAGATGGAGTAATCGGTACAGCTATAGATCAGAAACCGACAGGCGAAGCTGGGAGCCATTATATCAGCTGTTGCACTCTGATGTGGAAGGAAAGGAGCAACCACCACATTATGATCTCAAAGCAGCAACCAAAGTATTATGAGAGTAATGATATGGGCAATAAATACTTCTGAATTTAACTTAAAATAAGTTTATTTGTATGTACAGCAATAACATTGACATTTACAAGTCAACCAAATATTCAGTTTATTGAAGTACAGTGGTATTGTAAAGTCACAATTTTTGTTTCAGGTTGTTTGCAAGTGGAAAAAATGAACAAGTTAAAGAACTTGCTTCACTACTACAGAGTCTACATAAGTTTACACTTCAACTGTAGTAATGATTAGCAGCAAATCTCCCACAATTGGAGACAGTGAAAATGAAATATTCTAGTTCAGGCCATTGCTGCGTTCCAGCAGTGGACAGTGTTCGTAATGAATACAATGTCTGTATGTCAGTCTGCTTTCCATTATCATTTGTTTGTATTCCACTAGTAGTAAAGGGGCAACATCCATATTTCAACTCCAACCACAATGCAATTTCAGAAATATTAGAATAATAGCAACCATCTGTCTGTTAACAACATTCTAATTCCTCCAACAGCACAGCTTCAATTTATCAGCATCTTGGTACAGTAGGATACTTAGTCAGTATCCAGGCACTAAACACAAAACCTTCTGGACATCCACCTGTGGACAGTTCCCTTACTAAGTACTCTGTAAAGAGAGACAGATACTAAGTCCACAATAAAGTGGATATCAGATTTGTACTGAGGGCAATGTGTAACCACACTGCTGTACAAGAAGTAGTTTTGAGTTTTAATGTACAAGAATTACTTTGTGAGAGTTATTACCAGATTCTGTGTTGCTGTCTTTCATACGTCCAACTTCTACATCAGATTTCTTTATATAACCCACATTATGTGTTTACAGAGCAGAATTATTTCAACATCTGTCTGGCTCAAAGTAACAAGAATTAATTCTGAGATGAGGACCCAAAATTTGGCAATATAACTGAATAAAATGTAAAACTATAAAGTTCTGCAGTTGCTTTTTCTGACACTAGTATCAGGTTGACCTTTAGAGGACACTTTTAAATGCTAATTGTAAAACTTGATAGCCTGAATTTTTCTGGCTTAGCATGGACATTTAAATTCATGCCATGCAAACATACAGAGACCAGAATATGATCTTGTAGGACAATAAAATTTAAACAAAGATTGTTGGAAGGACAGGATATGTTTCATGACACAAATTTGTTGTCAATTTGAGCCTCGTGGCAAGAGCCAGAGTAGCGTAGTCAATACAGTAGTATGTTACCTCACTCACGTCTTATGGTGAGTGTTTTGGACAGGTCAGACAAAATTATCAAGGATTATTGCAGTTCATTCGACATTTTGAAGGGTATTAAAGACATCAACATAGCTTGTGAGGAAATATCAGTGTACTGTTTGAATGGGGTGTGGCACTAACTTCTCCCAGAATGTATGCACAACTTTCCAGGATTTGAACCAGTGGAGAACATTATTAAAAACGTTAGCAGGCTGGTGCAAGAGGTGGGATTGGACTAGGTTACATCTGAAGATGTAACAGAGCTGTTGGATAGTCATGGGCAGCAGCTTTAAAATGAAGACTTGGAAAACTGGCTTAATAACTAAGCCAACAGAAGGAGGAGGAGGAGGTTTTAAAAAGAAGAACAGCGTCCTCTAAAATGTATGAAAACAAGCAATCTACAATGCATCATTCCAGTGAAGAAGAACCTTAGTGAAGAGTTCTGTGACGTTGACCATGATGTGAAATGAAGTGTGGAAGTGAAAAGCAGGATAATTGTGTACATTGGCTCTTATTCTGAGAATCTCCAAGTAAGAAAGAAAGAAAGAAAGAGGTAATCTCGACAGGTAACACTGCATGCTTTCTTAAAAAAAAAAGATCCTCAATCGGAGAGTTCATGAGAGATATGAAATTTCTGCATTATACCATGGTCAAAAAAGACAAATGCTGGAGCCTCGAAATGGCACCTGCAACTACTTTCCATCTTGGACTTTGAACATATATCAGAGTAAATTTACCATTTTTTAAATTTAATTAAACGCACCGTGGTTTGTATTTTACACATTTAAATGATTTATATTCATAAAAATGTTGTGTTTATATTCACATCATTTATTTCAGAGCTTTAAATATAACATTACTCATGTCAATTTTGAGAGGGGTCTGGAATGTAACTGAAAATTTTCATTCATAAGGATTATCAGACTACATGGCCAATAGTTGAAAATTTAGATGCCAGCATCAAATGCACGGTTTTTTAAAACATGATATATTGGAATGTAGTCCATGAAGATGGTGCTTATTCCTTGTATTCATGCTGTGTATAGATGAGTTGGAACACTTTCATGATTATTGGAAGTTAATTATGAAAGTGTTTTCCAGCTACAGCTGCTAGTGCTGTAAATCAAACAATGACAATTCCGTTAGTTCCAAAAGCGGTTTTTAATTATTTACTAAGACCATCTTCCAACTAAGATATACTGACGCAATGGCACAGATTGGTAGCACAGTTTGTTACATGCATCCGTGGTTTAATAGTTCGCCACCCGGCTAAAGGTCACTGCTCGCTCTGCCTTCTTCCTGTGTCTCTATGGTTATGCGCCTCCAACGAGAGTCGTGGACGCAGCACAATGTATTCCGTGGCACAAACTATCCCCAAACGTAGATAATCTGTGCCCCAACCGCCGCAGAAGTCGGTGATCCTGTGGCGAGATCTACATGAGGTGTGAGCCGTTGAGGTGAGGTATATGTAATCTGTTAATTTTATTGACATCCGTAACGATACGTAGTGCAGGGTAGTTTATTGGGATACATTTTTACTGCCTGAAGTGTTGTAGTCCATATTTCGATATCCAACAGTATATATTCCATCTGATTTTGAATTCCTTGAAGGGTGATGAGGGCCATGTGTTAACTCCACATCTGTGCGTTGTATCGTGGATTCTAAATTCATACAGTGAATATTTTTTCTCGAATATTCTGGTAAAGCATTCGTAAACAAGAAACCAACTTGGGTGATTCGAGATTTATACAGCGGTGTGATTCAGGATTCCCGTCTGCGGCATATGGCGCCATGTCATTGGATTACTGGCTCCATACGTTCCACAAGGAGCGTTTTGTCGCTGTTCCCAAGGGGCAAGTGGAGAAGACGTGAATCCACATGTGACTATCGTGTAATTCATTCTATAATTCTTTTCCGATTTTGAACTCTGCTTATTTGATTAACATATCTCTTGTAAAATACGAGTTGAGGTAGGTTTCTATTTGAATGTTCACTGTTTTTTTGTGTGCTTTTGCTCGTGTAGAATGGGTGTTTTGTGACATATATATGGGGAGTTACAAAATGTGAAAGAAATGTTTGTTAAAGGTGTTATTCTTACAGCTTCGTACGTTGGTACATTCTTTGTTAGAAGTGTTGTACTGTGTTGTAAAGATCCTAATAATTGCACTGCTCTTTTCAGTCCTTAAATATCTCTTCTGAGAAGTCCTTACACACACAAGATGGGTAGGGAGGACAAAACAGCTTGGAAATCGAGCTATTTTACGAAGTTGGTTGTAAGTATCAAGAGTGGGAATCTTGTTTCTAATTTATTGTCTACTATTAGGAGGTACTGATGTGCAAAAGTGGACATGCAAGATTTTGCACTTCCATGCTGGGCTGTTACATTCTACTGTAGGTCAAGCAGGTGGGTTCTGCAGTTTTAATTTTACATGAATGCTGTAATGCTTCACATATTGTAAATATTAGGTTTAGGGATTGGCTTTAGCATTATTATGACCTGACATGGGCATTATACCATGTGACTTGCATTAAAGGTGAAGGTTTTGGGTTACATTCAGTTGTATTGATCATGTTATAAATATTGTAATACAGTCTTATCAGTTATATTGGGCCGAGTTCAGCTGCAGAGATAATGGACTATTAGAGTCTTATGAGAGTAATGGTGGGGTAATGTTACAAATAGATATTGCCATTGCAGTGAAATCAGTTACTGCAGCTAGCTGTAGAGACGTCTGTACCCTTGTTGCACTGGGGAACTGGTATGATGTTTGGAAGAACTGAAATGTTTTTAAATCTATCAGGTACCCTGGTGGTTAGGATTATTGCTTGTGAAGCCAAGGATTGGAGTGGAGATTGCTAGAGTATTGAGTTTGACATCCTGGGTATCCCTAGGAACTATCCTATAACCATAAACCATGATTTTCACTTTCATCTCTCTCTCTCTCTCTTTTTTTTTTTAAAGCTTGGCCTGTTAATATAAGATTAGGTATGTCACAGAACACAGCACTATTCCAGTCACTTCTGAATATTCTCCTGCCAATGGTCTCCAGTGAAGTGATAAGAACTAATTGTCCCAAAAAATGGCAGACAGACTATGTGACAGAAATATGTTGTGAAATCTTTTTTGGGGTCCTATATGCTCATAGGGGTTGGGGAGGGAATATTCTGAATAAATTTGCCTTCCCCCTCAAATGGACAAAGGTGTACATGTCATAGCAATATATAGCAGCTAAGGGCTGTACCAGAACATGCCATAATTCATTCTTGGCAATGGTTTATACTGACCTTTGACATTTTCAGCATCTCACTGTATGTCAGCTAAATCTGGCTTTTGGCTCCTAAGCATTAGTATTGGAAGATTACAGCTGAGATTTCTGTGGAATATGTCTGTGACTGTGTTTCACCCCTGATAATCGTGTCTGGCCTAGTGTGATCACTTAAAAAACTAATGCTATCCAGGAGTAGGACATTAAACTATTTAAATCATAGAGAGCTGCAGTTTATGGATAGGGGAATCATTTTCAGTACCTCTTATGATTGGATAATTTGGTGGTATTCTTTCAACTGTGGGCTGTCATTGTTAGGTGGAAAGTGACAGCAGCATGTATCTTACATCAAAAACAGTAGAATTTTTATGGTGAAACCTGTTGGGAAATGTGTCCACTTGGAAAGTTAGAACTCTTATGGTATGATAATGTATAATGTTTGGTGGGTATTAGGCAGGTAGGTGTATCAGAGGTGGCCAGTACTAGCTGGGAATTGCATCTTTTGATGGACTTTGAAATTATAGGTGTTGAACCACCTACATCAGTATTGACTGTGCTAAGTTGCATTATGAGAAGAGGGATAATGTATTTGAAACCATATTTGGTGGAAGGGGTGGTAATATCTGTGATTAAATCAAGAGATCTTCTACATTATTTTGTCATTAGCTTTAATGTGTTATGAAAGGAATGTGTGTATTGTGCAGCAACTTTTGGATGACTACCCAAAGTGTTTCATCGTGGGTGCAGACAATGTTGGCTCTAAACAGATGCAACAGATCCGAATGAGTCTGAGAGGTGTGGCTGTTGTACTTATGGGAAAGAACACTATGATGCGGAAAGCCATCCGAGGTCATCTAGAACGTAATCCTGCGTTGGAGAAGTGAGTGTGCAATGGATTTATTGGAAACCTTTATTTTCAAAACATTCATTTAAAATGGATATGCTTAAATGACAGTATTTCTTATTTCAATTTGAGTTTGTTCCTAGATTGTGTGGTTGACATTAAAAGGATAGGCATAGTTTATTACTCATAACCTATGCTTATTTTAAGGGTTAACGCAAACGTATTAGTCATAAGTTAGAGTTAACTCTTTCAGATATGAGTGGCTCAGGTTTGGAACATGTGTTGTAGGGAAGAGTAGTGTTTCTCTTGGACCAGCTTGAGTGACGTAGCTTCACATGAATGACCAGTGATCTTATCGCATTATTGGAGAATAGTGCCATCACGGGAATGGTGGATCTGTCGGCGCGACTGATCCACAGAGACTGGCCAGTCATTACTCTCCCTAATGGCTGCCAGATGGACACAAAATGGAAATATTTGGAACTTTGTGGTTTTACCTCGCTCTCCTCTTTTCATCTTCTCCACTTTCCTTATTCTCTTCATTCTTCGTTCGCCAACTCTTCAAGCATCCACGCCATACTCATGTACAACGCTGACCTGATTGACACGACACAGACTCGAACCACCAAAGTACAGAACAACAGACACCTTAGCTGTTCAACCAATTTTTGGAACTTCCTCATATCTTAACAATGGCAAATGTGCCATAGGCATCACTAAAATCACCACGCGTGCACACTCACATTCATCCATTGTGTTGAAATGTGCACATGGTGTGCAAGACCATTACCACCAATCTGTGAATGCCATAACCTGAAGCTACCTTCACAGTTTTCCATTGGACAGTGCGAGTGTGTTCTGCTGTTGAGTTTTGTGCTAATGTGGAGTTCAAATAATTTCAGTGGTTTTGGTCATCAAAAAAAAATAATCCATGACTGAAATGTTATCAAACGTGTAGGTACGGTAGTTTCTTGTTCATTTTTATGTTAGACACTTTCCAAAACTGTGGTAGAACTTTCGTACCGCTAACATGGTGCTTTCTTTCTGTATGGTAGTCAAGGCTTAACCAGGACGAAATGAAGAACTTGCCTTTCATCCCGAAGGTATCCTTCTGACGCAGTGTAGTGGGGGCTGATGGTTTTCCGACCAAAATTTTTTTGGGTTCTTCTTTTCAGACCATGAAAAAGGCGTGAAATTCTTACAAGAGTGTGGGCTGTTAAAAAGAGAGATGTTTTGTCCCAAGTGCGGCAGTAACGTGTCCATCTGGAGAACTGAGAGCGTCATAGACGAATATCGATGGAGGTGCGGGAAAGGGAAGCAAGGCAAACGATGCAACGCCACATGGAGCATCAGGCACTCTTTGTGGTTTACTAAAAGTAAACTCACTTTACTTGAAATAATGCTTGTGACATCAACATAATGCAGAAAGTGCCGTCTCAAGTAATTGAAAAGAACACCAGCTAGATCAACACACTACGTGTGACTGGTTTAAGTTTGCAGTGAAGTCATACTGGACTTCAGCGAAAGCAAATCTGAAATGATGGGAGGAGAGAGGAAAGCTGTTGAAATCGTTGAAAGTAAGTTCAGGAAAAGAAAATATCACTGGGGTCATTATGTGAAAGGCCGTTGGGTGTTTGGTGGTGTAGAGAGGGGTACCGGCCGAACATTCTTAGTCATAGTGCGTGACAGATCTGCGGAGACTCTAATAAGCTTCATAAAATAGTGGATTCTGCCCGGTACCAAGGTAAATAGTGACTGCTGGGCGGCCTATAGCTCTCTGAGTGACGAAGGATACACACATTTAACTGTTAATCATTCCATCATGTTTGTGGACAAGACTACTGGGGTTCACACTAATACGATAGAATCAACGTGGAAGCAGGCCAAGGCATTACTGAGCCCGTACAATCGCAAGGCAGTTTATGTTTACTTCCTTGCTGAATATATGTTCAGGCAGAAATGCAAGGTGGAAGATATAGATCCCTTCTGCAAGTTCATTCAAATAGTTGCAACAATAGACTGGAGGAACACCGACTCCACTGATGCACAGTGATATTACATTTGTATGTGCATGTGTATGTGTGTGCAATACCCTACTAATGACTGATCCCTCCTCCCGAATTTACCATCCCCTTGTGTACATAGTGTATGATCATTGCAGTTACACTGACAGCATTTAGTGACACTACCAGTGTATGTCTGCGTGTTTCATGCCCTCCACATCTGACCATGTACATAGTGATTTATCATTGCAAAGCATTTTCCACTTCTTTCGTATATAAAACTGCAGCCACACCAACAGCATTTAGTGACATTGACACCACCAGTGTATGTCTCCGTGTGTCAAGGCATGACCACTTCTGTACATAGTAATACATTATTCACTTCAGTGCCTACTTAAACACTCTGGGAAAGCAAATCAACAGACGTAAGTAGTTCACTTTTCCCTTCCCCGCTTATACATCTACCAAATTACGTGCTTGTGTGTTTCCAAACTCTCTTCCATTTCTTACTGCACTACAGCCTTATGCAACGAAACATACACTTCGTGATGTATGCCTGCTGTGAAGTGTCTCGTGTCTCATATACACAGTGAAGTGTGCCGGCTGTGCTACTGACTGTTTTCACTCGCTGGCCGCCATGTTGAACGACCGTGACAGCACTATTTTCCGGTAGATCCGATCTTATATTAATGCATTTAGGTTTGGGTATGTCAGAAATGCACAAATTCTGGACACCTAACAGTGGCATTTGACATTTTCAGAATTATTATTGCAGTCCCCCCCCATTCTTCCATTACACACAGAAATGTGTCAGTTCGGATGCATCAGTGAGAATGAGAAAGTGCCAGGGGTGCATCTGTATTTTTGGGAAATTTGTGGACCCAGTGGGTTAGGTTACAGCTTGCCATTTCCACTTTCCATTATAGTTATTTCTGGTGTCCAGGTGTTTGTCATTTCATTCCTTCCTGTGGTGCATTTACTACTGGTCGTACAGAACCCACTTATCCTACTTATACTACCAGGATGGGTATTTAAATTTTAGTGCATGGTTTGTGAAGAACCTGTTATTTGAACAGAAAGAGAGAAAATTATGAAGTATGCGGCATTTTGTGGAATATAAGGTGGAGGTTATGTGGCATTGCTTAAAAATGCAGTAAATGTCATTGTTGCCTAAATATATAAAATGAATTTCTAGAGGTGTTTTTCTGTGTACATTTGCATATGTAGGTCTTTAAAAGGTTAAACAGCCTGTATTTTATAACAAAACTTATTGCATGTTAATGCAGCTGTTGGAAATGAATGCCTACAGCTGTCAAACATGCTGGACACCTGGTGAATGTATTAAAGCTGTGTGAAGAGTTCTTGTATAGAAATTGCTGTTACAGCATGCCAGGTAATTTCTCTAAGCTCATCCTGTGGGTATTGATTTTTTTTTAAAAAAAAACAGTCTTTGAGACATCTCTAGGGCTATTTGTCTTTTGAAATATGTGAACAAACAAAAGGATGACAAATTATATGGTTTCCAATAATAGTATATAAGGTGGCTATTGGACTGATTGTTGTGTGGTCGGTTCTGCTATTTTGCTTCGAGAAATCATGTTTCTTTTGTCACTCAGATTTTAAACTAGAAAGGCATTGTGCGTGGAACGTAACATTGAGGCACATTCATGTAACCGTTGTTGCCATGGAAAAGTAGGAAATATTACATGTACTGAGTAACAATGAGGCACATTCACTTAACCATTGTTGCTGTGGAAAAACAAGAAGTATTACATATTTTGAGTTTTTGTCTGTAGCCCTTGTTATCCAGCACACAATGTGCATGCGCCGTAATGTCATCTGTGGTATGTCTGGTTCTACCATTTTTATCCACATTATCTCATAAAGGGTACGATTTTCAGGAAAAAGGTTATTGACACACAAAGGATCTCTACAGCTTTTATGTGAAACATTTTTCATTCTTAGAAGAATTTTGAGAATTGTTATCAAAACATACTAACATCTTTGTAAAGTACTCATTATTCTTGTTAGATATTAATGAAACTTGGGGTTTTTTCAATAAATTTTCAAAATGTATTCAGATATAAAATTTCATAAAAAATCTACCCAGTGGGATCCAAATTGTTCCATGCAGATGGATGGACGGACGGGCACGATGAAACCAGTCACTTTTTGCAATTTTGCAGACATGCCTAAAAATGTTGCTAGAATTTGCCAATTTATTTTTATAAATTTAGAGTGTCCAGAAAGAAGGTGGCTTCCAGCTGTTTTTGTTGGAGTGACAGTTTTTTGTACCCAAATTTTGTCATGTAATGGTACTTCATATATAGGTCTGGGATTTTCTGCCATCTAGTATGTGTTATGTTCAGTATGTATCCTTTTTTATTGATATCTCTGAAATAAGTTTTCATTGGGTCTACCATAGGTTTGTAGGGACATGCCTCAGAATGTACTGCAGTGTTGTCTAACATTGAAAGAATACATGTTCCCTGTTATGTCTTGTTTAACAAAACCTAATCAAGAATTGTATGGCAGTTGCTGTATTGTAATTTACAGAGGAACTGACATACCAGGAAACCACTTATATTTAATATGCTCTTCCTTATACAGGGTGTCCCAGGAGGAATGTGCCAGACTTCGGGAGAGTGTTCCTTATGTTATAGTATACCGATATAACCCAAAACACCAATATCCAAAGTTGAACGGTTACAGAGATAATGGCCAGAGAAAAGTGGGGGCTTCTTGCGGTTCCAAATACTGCAACCTGCACAGCTGATACGTCACGTGACAATGCGAGCGTCCTTGACAGTGGAATGCAGTGTTCACTGTGCCTGCGTGACGCTTTGTGCAGTCAGCCATGTTACGTCACCGCTGGGCTTTCTCATGTATAGTGCTTGTAACCCTAAGGACAACTATGACATGAGTGCGAGTGTTTTTGTAGTTCAATTTAATGGCTTTATGTCACTCACA
>Ga0123352_10016213_pt1 | contig 11863 bp, 8 predicted proteins | sample TergutLab28metaG_FD_89700 | JGI IMG/M metagenome (GOLD analysis project Ga0123352, IMG submission 89700) | Labiotermes labralis P1 segment gut microbial communities from Petit-Saut dam, French Guiana - Lab288 P1 | ecosystem: Host-associated > Arthropoda: Insects > Digestive system > Gut ...
ACAGAACGACACCATGCTCACCTAAAGTAACATTAAACACAGCACAGAACGACACCATGCTCACCTAAAGTAACATTAAACACAGCACAGAACGACACCATGCTCACCTAAAGTAACATTAAAGCAGATTTTTTTTTGTGTTCTTGTTTCTTATTTTTTGTTGTTGTAAAGTTTTTTATTAAGTATATCTTTCTCTTTTTTAAATTACCCAATGTATAGTCTTTATTGTTCAACTGTATATTTGACATTAATGTAGTTGTGATACTTTTTATGTTTAGAAGATTGTAACAATGCTGTGTTTATTCCTAATTCAGTTTCCAATGTTGTAGCTCAGTGAGTTCTCGAGCGACATTCTCGATGATGTGCAGTCACTGATCAACCCGAACAACAGACCCGACAACGTTCTCACGTGGCTGTAGAGTGCCATACACAACGTGTAGCATGATCTCTAGAATGTGCGCTGTGGATGCTGTTTCCAATGCCTCTACAAATAGTTGCTCCAAATTTTATGTGTCATTTGTTTAGAGAATCAGTATGTTAGTGCCTTTTCTAGTATCACACCATATGGCCTGAAACATTGCCCGACTGGTGAATGCTGGTTCTGAAGTATGAAAAGATGACATTCTGAAACCTCTTTATAATACCATGTTGCATTTGATGGGCACTTTGTCTGTGTTAGGAATTGATCCTTTTTGGTCAACCACAAAGACAGAGTTTCTGCTTAACCCTACAAGCATGACCTAAGCCCTGCGAACCACACTGTGTTCACAGGGTGACATCATTGACACTATTGGGATTTGTGTGTTTTGGATGGCATGATATAATGCATGCTTGAGAGGTTAAACACAACAACAGTGAAGGTGTACAGGTGAGGTGTTGAATATGTGACCTCTGACTTTGAACAGTAGTGTTTGAATCATTGCACATGTCCTCATGCTATTGTAAATAGGCAGTTAGGCTGGATTATGTTAACAGGACAGAAGCTTTAGCCAGAGATGAACATTTCAGTGTCACGTCAACTAGTGCTGTGAAGACGCTCTGAGGTTACTGTTTAATTAGTTTGTTCTTTAAATCAGAGGTCTAGGAATTCTAGGCTTTGCATTAAATTTGTTAGCCCACTGGTGATCAGCTGCTGAGTTTGGTGAAAGGGAAAGCTTTTCAAAATGTAAGATTATTATGATAATTTTGTGCTTTGTAATTTTCATTGCCACTTGGCAAAAAAATACTAAGTTGGTAGGCTTATCATTGACATATGAATAATGCATGGAAAAATCAGTGGTTTCAGTGATGTTGATTGTGACAATTTCAGTCTTTTATTGCAAATCTGAAATTGTGACAGTTTTGTTCCAAAATGGCATTTGTCCAGCTGGGCAGTGTTCTCATAGTGAAAGTTGTGATGTTGGCATATTTGGAGCAATTAGGGTCATATATAGCCGTGGTTTCGGCTGTAAAAAATAGGCATTGGAAAAGAGCATTGTTAACCTTCACATATGATGGTGATGAAAGAAGGCTACAATGTCGGTAGATGCTACATGGACATGACAGGGAGAGGTTGGTGGCAATCTATAAATTTGTGTCAGCAGGGCAAAGGAGTTTTGTCTCAGCACAGAAATGGCAGTTTTTTGCAATTCACGTGGAATTACATTATAGCTCTATAATAGTAGAAAATAAATTCATGGTTTTTGTGGTACATGAACGGTTGGCCATCAGAGATACGTGATAATAAGTTGCAGACCAGAAAAACTTACCATGGTGCCACAATTAAAAATCTGAACCTCAGTCTTGTAGACATCAAACGAGTTAAATGTTTTGCTCAGATTTTTTCTCTTTGAGAAAGAAGCAACAGGTCGTAGAAGCAATGGGTCTAAATCTTAAGCAATGATTAAACTCTGACAATGGACTGTATTTGTCAGTGGTGAGAAGGAATGATTATGATCAGATCTAAGCATTCTTTCCCAAGTAAGGAAAGAGTTTCTTCTTGACATGACCGTACAATATTTTGAAACTGTTATCAAGACCGTCCACTTTCTAATGCAATACCTAATTACTGTAGTCCATTTTTGTATAATACTTAACAATCACTTAAAAGTTATGGATGAATGTAGAAGAGTCTTTATACCATCATTTTCTTCAGAATGAGATATTTTTTACACATAGTTTATGAAAGTTTTAGATATTGTACACACAGTGTTTATAACATGTAGTTATGCAAATGTGTTTTAACTCTGTATAACATGTTTTATTTTTATGTAGTGCAGCTGTAGAAGTGACATTGCGTCCTGTGCATCTGTACACAGTTACAGTACTTTTAAGTGGGGTTCAAATGTTATTGTTAATAAAGTGATTGAAATTTCATCATATTTATATAACAAGAACATATTTACTGTGTGAAAATTTTCATGTCATTTTTTTTTTTTCTATTTAGAACTGTTGATTAATGCAGTGTGTAGATATGATCAAATGGAAACATGAAAATTGTTGTTCTGTAGCTTAGAAGTTATTACAGCTTGCAGTTTAAACATGGGTTTATATCAGAGTATTGAATGCAAGACTTGCATAAATTAAACCTTACCTGTTTTTGAGTGCTACATTTGTGTTACTGTTAACCACACTGTCAGTTACATTTGACGTGTTAAATTTTTAAAAACGTTAAATTTAATTCAGATATTTTAATGCAGACTGTTATTTGGACCGTCCTTCTATAAGTGAATTCTTTTTACTGATTCAGATCTGCTTTTTGCAAGATTCCAGCATCAAATTGAAAATAAAAAAACATGTTTTTGAAGGGAAGTCCTTTTTCTGACATTAAAATTGTTACATTGGGTTTTGAGTGTTCTTGCCATGTTGCTTAATGTGAGCATTTGAAGTACAAGTTGCCTTTATGAGGATCAAATAATGTAAACTATAATTCTTTATGTTATTGAAGATGATTTGAGAGCTATTTTGGCAGTTCATATTTTTTTACTGGATTGAAAGTAAAGTTCACTACATATAAGTACAATATTCAGATGCCTTGAAATACTGTACTGAAAATTTTATAAATATCCGTCTGTACATGCATAAAGAAAGAGAATTTTGAGGATGAAGATCCAGGGAAGTATGCTATATTGAGTATTTGCCATTAAAGTCAAACCTAAGGAGTTTCTTGTTATTACCTTTTTCAGTTTGAACTGAGGTTATGTTTTGGTGCCAAGTTCTGTCTTCAAATGCAGATATGGGTAGAGACATGAATGAAGCACTGGTGATACTGTCTATGATAATATATGTCACAGCTCTACTCCACTATTACCCTACCATTTTTAGTCACGTTCACATGTTTGCAGAAAGAGCCTTCGTTATGTCTGTCCATCTGTCCATGTGTATCATTGCACTTCCCACTGGACAGACTTCTGTTAAATTTTATATAGAGGGCTTCTATGAAAATGTGCGAAGAAAATCCAGATCTGTTGAGAAAATCCAAATGTGATTAAAATCGGGTGAAAAATCTGGCCCTTTACATGAAGCCCTAAGTATGTTTTATATTATTTTCCAGCAACATTAAGTTCCAATAAAAGTCCTGTTTTCGAGTAAAATGCTATCAGGCTATTTGGATAGCCGAGGAGGTACACACACACATTATGCCAGAGTGCCACAGTGTTATATGTAAATGACCTATTTGATTGTTATTACATTTGACTGCATCAAGTGATCACAAGTTGATTAATGCCACTGAAAATATATTGTAACAAATTTTGCTTTAACTGTTTGGCTGCATAAAGTTCTTGCATGTTGAATGCTGTCACCAATATATTGCAACAGTATTGTTTGGTGTCATAGGTTGAGTACTATCACAGGCTTTTGTTTTAATAGGTTGTGTTTTTACTGATGTCTGGTGTTTATTTATCACTGTAATTTTGGGGGTTGGGGGGGGGGGGCTATGTTTCGTGTATGACAGGTTGGTTAGTGTTCAGTAATGTTGCATGCCTGCTCACTTGCTAAAGGACATCTGCTAGTGTTAACTCCTGATGTTCTTCATTTTTATTCATGGTTACCAGAGTAGGTTTCTGAGCTACTTCGTGTAAATATCTTTGTATTTTTTGGACTTATAATTGTTTGTGAACATGTATTGGGGCTAGGTAAAATTTGGCATTCTGCTTGTGTTTAGTGATGCTTTTAGATGTCTCAAAGTGTGTTCTTTGGTGTTTGCATGTGTTCCCTTGGTTTCATCAGTGCAGGTTATACTCTGGGTTACTGTTTGGTGTGAGTACGATTCATAGGGATGTTGAAACAATGGCCAACAGTCACAGTGGTTGTTCCTGGTAGTAGGCATTTAGGCTGCTTATTCAGTTTTCGACTGTTTGATCATGAATTGCGGCTAGGACTGTTTCTTTTCTCCTTTTATCTCTTTTCCACTCCCCCTAGATATCCAGTATCCTTTCACACAATGGTTTTATTTATATTTGCATTGGCCATATTTGCTTTCATCTTATTTCCTTCTCCTAATTTCTCAGATGTCTGTTTAATGTTCTACTATGTCTCCATGGCAGAACTGGAATTGGTCACTTCTCTGATGTTATGGTACAGAGGTGCTGTAATGTCTTTACTTATCTTGCACGCTATTTGTAGTCTTGAGGCAGTGTGAGTTTACATTCTGTGAACTGTGAATTGTGTCTTTTCGTATACTTGTAGTTGCTTCGTGGTGTTCCTTGTGAGCAGTCTTACATCTCAACCTGCATTTGTCACTTAGTTTTTTGGTCATGTAGATTTTCTTCTTCTTGTCAGTTTTGGACATTTAATTTATTTCTGCATTAGTCCTGTGTCATTTAAGAATGTTAGTGCTTTTTCATAGTCTGTATGTCATGCAGACTTTCTGTTGGTTTTTCATATTGTACAGTGAATGTTCATGTTATCCTTTCAGTAAGTGAGGCATTTTTCTGAATTCTTTCTGTTATCTTTCCATCGCTTCTCAGAGTTCAATGGTTTGACATGTTTTTACATATTTCTCACATTTTTTAGAGTGCATGGATTCAGAGTGTTACATGTTATAATTTCTTTGTTTTCTTTACATATGCTTTAGTGTACCAAGCTAATATTCTACGGTAAATGGTACAGTTATATGTTGGTTTAGTAGTAGTTCCTTTTGTAATTATTTTATAACTAGTACAAACAATGTGTTCCCTCCCGTTTTGTGATGACATACACAGTGCTATATCATCAGGTACTTCTAGAACTGTTGCCAGCCTGGGTGAAGAAGTCTTGTCACAGTTTACACTTGTGTGTGCAGGTGCTTGTAGTGACACAAAGAGGTGTTTAGGAGTAGACAGGATGCAAGTGATACGTACGAGAGAGAGCGAGAGAGAGAGAGAGACAGAGAGATATGAAAGAGTGTTATGTGAGAGAGAATTCTAGTATTATTTTCATTTTTTTAATATGTTTTATACTTGCTGCCATCTGTTATCAATTTACATTCTTTTCACAGCATGTGCTCTTGTTATTTCATTTATCATCATTGGATCCTCTAAGGTTACATATTTTAATGGCATTACACTGTTAGGGTAATTGTGGAGTGGTTCCTTGAAAACGTTATGATGTACTTTTTAACTTTAATTAAATTTTGCATTTACCATAAGATCATGCTCAGATTTTGCTGTTTGGAATACATGAAATGTTTATATTGTACCTCACAAAATCATGTTTTTCTTATTGTTCATTTTCAAGTCTGTTAATATAGGCAGCATTTACATCACAGGGAATATTTCAAGCTGTTCGGCTAAGTATGATAGGAAACATACAGTGCTGTAACATAGAGCGAATCATTTGGAGCAGTTAATATGAATTTGTGAAACTAGTGATTCAGGTTTTCTTTTCCTGTAAGTGTTGTGAATGTTGTTATGCTAGATAACTTGGATGCACTCTGTACTCCATGTATATGATGGAGCAGTGCTGTTGTTTGCATTCAGTTTTTTTGTAGAATTAGTTAAATTCACACAAATCCTTGCTCTTGCTCATGTGTTTAGTTTTGTAGTATTGAAATATGAACTGTACTGCTCAACTATTTTTATTTATGTACGTTACACTGGTGCCTAATCAGTCACGTGAAGTGAAACAGTAATGAATTGAAGCTGAGTTGCATAAAAAACCACAATATTTGTTAATGGAATTAGATGATTATTCTGCAGCTAATTATATAAGAAGATTTATTTTATCTTTAACAAATTTTTTTTATCATGTCATATGCAGTTACAGCTGCCTGGTATGTAGGAAGACAGTAATATGTATGCGATTACATACTAAGCAGGAACACATTTAAGGATCTGACATATAACACGGTGCCCCCCCTCCCCTTTTTTAAATCAGGGGAAGGTTATCTATAGATTATATAATTATCTGATAAACTGCTAAAATTTGTCCATTCAGATTCCAGTCAAATTTAATTTCGTCTTTTATTGTACAGAGAAACCGTTTTAACGTTTGAACATCACCAAACCAGCTGCTGGATGGTACATTTTTTGCCTTGAAGATTCAGGCAGCACATTCCTTGGAAATGTTGGTACCTTTTTTTCCAGTTTATGTCCCAGAAGACCAAAATATTAATATTTGCTGCTATAAGAACATAATTTGCACTTTGTATTTTGTAATGATCCTGCTGTGTAATGTAACCGTATGTGGTGGGAATAATTTGTGTTCTTCAACACGTCTTTAGTATTCTAGTGCTTAATAAAAGTAATAATTACTTAAATTTTTGTTTTACTGAAATAGAAGATACATGTAACTGTTAACAAGATGTTTGTAGTTGTTGTAGTGCAGTTCAGATATTCTGGTGTCCGTTGAAAATTAAATGAGAGTTTGCAAGAGCACTGGGATTAACCAGCACAGTGGTAATAAAGTATTGTTACCCATAATAACATTCTGTATGTGAAATGAACTTCATCTTGTAAGGGAAACACAAGAGTTTTTCAGTCCTGCTCAAAATGAAAGCACATTCGCTTTTATTAGAAACAATGGTCCATCCATTATAGGTGCCTTTTGATACATTAATGATATTTATCATGTTTCTATTTCCACAATAAGTGTGTATGTCATGCTCATGCAGTAGATGTAAGTAATGCACCTGTATTTCAATACTCCACCACCACGAAGAGCAATATAAGTGTATAAGCAATATGGTTAATCTTGACAATCAGAATGTATTAATAGTGCCTTTGAAATATGCTATTTGTAGAACTGTAACATAGAAACAAAGTAATGAAGTCTTGCCCCCCCCACCCTCCTACTGCACAGACGAGATCAGACACTGCTGACTACTTTCTTGGTGAAATATTAAAACCCCAGTCTTGCCATCCCAGACCAAGAATGCTTTTCTTATTGAATGCCTGTTTTGTAATGTGTCAGTTTTTTTACTTAAAGAACGATTTTATTGGTGGACAGCAGTGTTAGTAATGTACAGTTTTACCTTCATTTACATTTTGAGCTTTGAAGGAGGTCTGACAAGTAAGGCAAACACAATTTTTTGTGACAAGACTTTTAATTTTGCCAGTTTGTATATTGCACAATAAGGAAAACATATTTGTGCTGTTTTTTCCTTTTAAACAGTCACCCTGCCCTTGTGGTATTTGTTCCACTGTATAATGATATTATCCATACCCTCAGGAGCAAAAGCCCGGCGTCAGCCCAACAACCTTGGACATGCTGTCCAACATCTGCATTTTTGATACTTTGTGAGGATCCAGACAGGTGGAAATTGAATACATAATGCTTTAGTTACAAACATGTTTGTTATGTTAAATGAAAACATGAAGCAAATAATTCTGTTAACCTTACTTAATGGCCTGCTTGTGTGTATATATTCTGTAAATGTACCTTAGAGGTCATGATATCATAATGACCATCTCACATACAATGCATGATTCGCTGGTTGGTGCCACTTACTCAATTTGCAAAATTTATGTGTGAAACTAAGACTTAAAGAAGCAGATAATGGTATTGTTACTGTTTGAGCTATGTATTACAGTGACTCCTTTAATGTCCATGTATACTTTACTGGCACTGAACCATATGAAAATGGCAGAAGTCTGTTGATATTTCTGCAGTGAATCGGCATTGTTTTGCATGCAGGAATCCCAGACAATATCTCTCACTAAAATGTGAATGTAAGTTAATTTGCGATTTTGTAAAACAAAATAATTAACTGTATGAATTTTTATCATGTTACATTAACTTGTTTTAAAGAGACGTACTTTTGTAATATGTTGAGTTTTTTTAATAATGAATTAGTGGTTTTTATTATTGCAGTTATAATATTTTTCAGGTGTTGGGTTAATGGTAATGTCTTGTTTAGATGTGTATCAGTATGTTATACAAGACTATGAAGTTATGTCTCTTGATTTTCATAACAGTGCAGTGAAAGAAAGATGATAGTACACAAATTAACATCTGCTGCTGTATCTCCTTGCAGACCTAGGCAAGTGGTCTCCAGATACGCTTGTTGCTCTTTGCTCTCACATCTGTCTTCCACACTTACCAGTATGACTTCCACAAAATTTCAGACTTATTAGAATTATGTAACCAAGTAAAATAAGTGATTTTCACTACAGCCCTCTACACGTAATCGCCTGCTTGTGTGGGTATGGCTTCAGTATTTTTTAACCTTGTCTCTGGGTAGATGTGAGTGGTTAATGTCATGCCCCAGCAAGTTTTTGTTCAGGGAAAGACCTCACATTACCTGTAGGATAAGAAGCTGGGTGGGCCCCACAGTTTGTCTGGATATGGTAGCCAAAAAAGGGGGTCTGCTTCTGCTGGAACTGAACACCATTTCTCTGGTCGTCCATCCTGTAGCTTAGTGACCATAACAAGAGAGCTACATATGTAAACATCTAACTTCTGCAGTATAGATTGTCCATGGACTAACAGTTTGACCAGCGAACTTTTTTTTAATGATCGATAGGCAACTGCTGTGTTTAAAAAGAGGTGGCATAAACTTCAAAGGGCAGAAAGAGGCAAAATTGTTAAAAAAAGTTCATCATTTCCCAAACTATGTTCTGCAAAACACCGGAACACTGGTGTTCTGTGATAATGTGAATAGGTGTTCTGTGAAAAAATGGAGCAACAAAAAATATAGATGTTATTAATTTTTTTTTTACCTTGCATTGTGATACAATTATGTAACATAAACCAACATATGCACACTTTTCAAATTAATGTTTTAATTCAATTCTTGGCATCTTGTACACGTTTTGAACATCATGTGTTTATTGTCAGGAAGACCATTTGTACATACAGTTTTGTATGGTATGTTTTTCGTGCATTTATGTAAGAAGTGTAGCAGGTGGAAGTATGTGCTTGATACATCCTTTACATCCTTCCACCTTCCAGACTGCTTATGTGAATGTATAAAAAACATACCATACAAAACCACATGTACAAATGGTCTTCCTGATGATGAAAACGCGATGTTTGAAACGTGTAGGAGATGCCAAAAATTGAATTAAAACATTAATTTGAAAAGTTTGCATTTGTTTATGTTACACAATCTTTTATTAAATGTGAATGTAGCAAATTTGATCACAGTTAAGATACCGTTTATATAAACATTTTTATGAGAACCTTTCATTTGCTTATTAACAGATCTCGCACTGATTTTTATTTAATAAATTAGGGGCCACAAAACATACATATTCTGTAAATGTTTATTAAATTAAAAATTGTTATGTGACCAGAAAAGTTTGGGAAATGCTGCATAAGGAATGGTATTTTTATTAGTCACATGCAGTGTTGACATATACTTCTAGAACATGCTGGTTTCATAAACTGTATTGAAAAATGGCAGTATGATTGACTCTGTACAGTACAAAGGAGCTAAATGTGTGCCATGTACATTTCATGAAATTGTCTAAACAACCACTTTTTAAATTGATAACTGAAACTTAAAGAAGGCCCAGATGAGGAAGTGCTGGTGGGTATCTGCACCAAAGTTTGCTTGAGAGAGAGGATAGGGGTGTGTTGGACTGTACTTTACAGCAAGTGTAGGGGTTGCAGTGACCTTGAATGCATTCCTTTAGTGTTCTGAAAAGTATGTGCATATGAAAATTTAAAGAGTTCCATAAAGTAATTGGCTGGCAGTAATAATTCTTCACTGGTGTAATAAACTTTTATACAGAATAAAGAACAACTGATAAAGTCTCTTCTAGACTACTACTGGTGGACTGATGTGTATAGCTTATGGGCAGGATCATAGCTGTTACACCTACTGGAGTGCTTGCTGGAAAACTTTGTTTTGGGGTATCAGACTTCATTTCTGTATCATTCTCAAGTTCTGGTGTTTCTGCAGGAAGTACAGTTTGCTGATGTGGAAGATTATGAATTGTGAGCCCAATCTGTTACAAATATTAGAATTTGCTCAAGTTTAGGCAATTGCTTTGTACTGTAGCGTCCTCTTCTGAACACCAAACTGTACAGACTGAAAAAACTTCAACGTAATGGGGAAGTTGGCAAGCATGGCAGCTGTGTTCATCATGAATTGGAGCTGACAGGTGGAACCTCTCTGTATAGGAGAGGCATTTTTATATTAGCCATAAATATTAATTATTACTATTGATTAGTGTTTTCTTTCTTTTCATTTGTATATATTTACACAGAAACTAGAAAAATTTTGTATAGAGATATTTCTGTACAGTGTCATGCAAGTCATTGGACAGTGTGCCAGCTTGCATTGTGGTGTGTAGAAATGTCCCTGTAATACATTTATTCATTATATTTATGAGCTAATCCAAAGTAAAATAAATATTGCTGAAGATTAGCAGTCCATGAAAGAGAGCTTTGTACTACCAGTGTACAAGAAGGTGTCCTTGCTGAATTGTATGAATATGTAACTGCAGCCCATTGACTTTCATATTTTGTGTAAATACAAGGAATGTAGGAGATGATGATGATGTCATTTATTGGTTTTGAAGTTAACGCTCATTAAATCCCAGAATATAATTTTTGTTAACATCTGCTGAGAACTGTGGTATGATGGCTATACAAAAGACTTCAGAAGCCCGCTCGGCTTGTCTGTGATGGGCAAATAAAAAATTGAAGTTGACGAGTGGAAAAAATGAATTCACGTGTTCATATTCTGCCATTTTATTGCTGTACAGTGTTGGACAGTAAATCTGAATATGCTACTTAACCCTTCAGCGTGGAGTGACGAGCACTGCTCGTCATGGCAAAAACATCACCTGTCGTAGAGTGACGAGCACTGCTTGTCATGGTGCACGCTCTCACTCATTCGTCTATATCTCGACAACATAGGGAGCAAATGTAACTGGGCTGCTTTGTGCTTGTTCGTGAAGGAGCTGGCTCTCTTATGGTGTTGGAGACAGTTGCTAGAAATGATTTCTCTATTTTTTTCTCTGCTCTCAAGTTTTGGGTTTTCTTTTTGCAGTCGTGGAGTGCCGAGCACTGCTAGTCATGGTGCACGCTCTCACTCATTCGTCTATATCTCGACAACCTAGGTAGCAAATGTAATCGGGCTGCTTCGTGCTTGTTCGTGAAGGAGCTGGCTCTCTTATGGTGTGGGAGACAAGTTACTAGAATTATTTTCATTTTATTACCATGCAATGTGATAACAGTATTTATTAAGACCAACTAATTGCACATATTTGTCAAACCATTAAAATCACATTATCTGATTAAAATGGATTTAAAATATCTCCTACATGTTTCAATCCCTCTATGGGATCATCCTCGGGGAGCGTAAATTAGTGTAGGAATGAAGTTACTAAGAAAGACTGTACATGAGGTTATCTGGTAGCATGCCTGTGAAATATACAAAAGTATGAGCTGATTTTTATTCCCCAAGAATTTTGGTGGATGTCAAGTAACCTGGAATGAGTGAGTCAGCATC
>Ga0123352_10016216_pt1 | contig 11862 bp, 5 predicted proteins | sample TergutLab28metaG_FD_89700 | JGI IMG/M metagenome (GOLD analysis project Ga0123352, IMG submission 89700) | Labiotermes labralis P1 segment gut microbial communities from Petit-Saut dam, French Guiana - Lab288 P1 | ecosystem: Host-associated > Arthropoda: Insects > Digestive system > Gut ...
AGTACAGTACAGTACAGTACAGTACAGTACAGTACAGTACAGTACAGTACAGTACAGTACAGTACAGTACAGTACAGTACAGTACACATTTACACACAAACAATACGTAGAACAACACGATTAACAACTTTGGTTGGAAGGCTTTCTGGGATTCGAGCCCCGAGTGGTCAAGCTAAAATTAACGATGAACTAACCGCGTAATAATTATCGCCTAATTGGGAAGAGTGCGGGCCGTGCCCCGTCTTTGCGAGTTATACCCTGGCATTTGCCTTACAACTGAGGAAAAAGCACGGAAAGACCTCAGTCAAGATAGCTGAAGAGTGCCAGTTGGCACGATGGAAACAGAATACACAGAACATAACATACATAACAATAAGATTACATAAACATAATAATAAAAGTACATAATTTACAAAATTAAACAAAAACATACAAAATATGCAACCATATGCACAATGATAAAAAATGGAACCAGAAGAACACGAAAGACTGTGATAAACGAAAAAGCTATATAAGCAGCAAACTTCATATGATCTATACATCTTCTAATATTGTTAGACACCCTGTTACTAAGACCTTCACTACACTTCACCCAACTACACTTAACTCCACTTCACTACACTTGTCGACACGTCACTTCCTCTCATTTGAACTTCACCCAACTACACTTCACTAACCTCTCATTTGGCTTAATTACAATAAAATTTCCTACCGATCCACTCACCTCACACCACTACACTTCACCTCACTTCACTTCACTGCACTTTCAGTTGATTTTCGCCACATTTCTATTCCTTTCATTTCACCCCGTTTATAATCGCTTCCCTAACTCTGTTTCTAAAAACCGTATACACATACAGTGTCTTTAATTTTGGTACATTTTATTTCAGAATGGGAACTCTTGTTACAAATATCTACTTATAGTCTACTTTATACATAAACAAATGTTCCATCGTGTGTTATTAACATCAACATTCAGCGCAAATAAACCAACTGTTTCTGTGATAGTGCAGCTGCAGCAGGTCCGTTACAGTATGCCTTGATAGCATTTCTTAGACCTATTGCTCCTTTTGGGGACCGATTGGACGATCTAACTCTGACATTTGTTTAAGCCTAACAGGATCCATGAATTTGTGAAGTTTCTTGAAGAAAAGAAGGATCATGTTTTGTTCCTTCAAGACATATGATGCTGTTATGCAGTAAACAGATACACCTTACTGTTCTATCAGCTTTATTGACGTTCGTTTCTACTGTTTTATTTAACAGTCGCCATTTTGCTGTTAGGATACCAAAGACACACTCAGCGCATCTCCTTGCTTGCGACAACCTGTAATTTAAAACACGTTCTTCACATGACAAATCCTTTCTCGCGAAAGGCTTCATTGAGTATATCTATAAAGGACAGGCCTCGTCACCAAGGATAACGAAAGACATTTCTGTTCCACTTCCCTCAAACCTTGCAGGTTTCGGCAAGGTAGACTCAGTCTTCCGAGACGTGACATAAATTGGACGCAAAAATTGTACCACCATCACTTTGCTTACGGTAAGCTCCTATGTCCATAAAGATGAATCTGCTTTCAGAATATGCGACGCATTGTAACACCACAAAAAATTGTTTGTAATTGTACAGCAGTGATGCAGCTTTTGTAAGACATTTAATGCGAAGTTGCTTTCCATCTGTGCAGCCTGTAACATTAAAAGAGGGCATCATGAAGTGCTCTAACGCAATAAAAACAAACGGAGTAATGCACGTCAGCACAACAAATGTTTATTGGAGTGTATATGCTACATCATATCTTATGTACAACGACAAATGTAAATATTAGGATCCCAATATCTAAAACAGCACCTGAGACTTACTTTGCTCAAGACCTGATGAGGACCTGTTAACAGGTCGAAACATGTAGCCTGTACACTCTAATAAACATTTGTTGTGCTTACGTGTATTAGTCAATTTGTTTTTATTGCTATAACATGAGGAAAATTCTATCTTTCTTGAAACTTAAGCAGCTGTGTCCAAAAACCTGTCATGGTCCGGGAATGTCAAGTGCTTCGATGACAGCTTGCTCCAGAGAACTTCACTAACTTAATCCACTATTTTTCTAAAAATTTTAACATTTTAATAGCTATTTTCCGGTTACTACTTAAGAATAGATCTGGTCTCAGGTGCGTTACCGTTACGTTTACTGATCTGTGGTGCACAGTGACTAACAATAGGTCTAGATCAAGTGCTTTCCTGTACCTGAAGACGGAGCCAAAGACGGTCTGCGCAACATAGTACTTAATTAAAATTAAAAGGCGGACAAATTCCAAAGGAAAAAAATACAGGGTTATTCGAAATGATGTCGGTGTTTTAACAACTTGCCACCTCGTTCTCTAGATGCAACCCCATGTGATTTCTTTCTATGGAGTTACGTCAAGTATCAGGTTTATGTTCCTCCTCTTCCCGCAAGTATCCCGGAACTGAAGATACGAATCAGAACCGCCGATGAAACCACCACCGCTGACATGCTACAAGCAGTTTGGAACGAACCCGATTATCGTGTTGATGTTTGTAGAATCACAAAGGGTGCAAATATAGAGCACCTGTAAGCTATGCAAGAAAAACTTTGTGTTTTTTCTATTAAATAAAAAAATACATATACTCCTATCTCAAATGTATTGTGTATGACAAGTTGTTAAAACCCTGACAATCATTTTGAATAACCCTGTACTTCACTAAGTCACATACATCGTCAGATCTGTACAAAGTTGAACGATACAGGGCCACTATCAGAATTTATTGCTACAAAAATATTTGAACGAGAACAGGCGTCGCCTTTTTTTGATATTCAGAGGACCGTGCATCGGTTGTGCTGACTGCTTGTAGCGGGTCCAGGATCCTGATCCCGCTAGCAAGCAGTCAGCTTAACCTGTATGACATATACCTATTGCTGTGCTTACAGTACTAGACTGATGATGATGGACAGAAATTCTGTCCGAAATATGTAGAGTTCTATTCCAAAAATAAATTTGAGAAATTAGTGCATCTCGTTGGTTTTATTATAGGAAGAAGCCGTCGCCTATTGGATGCCATATTCCAATATTTGTTAGATGTAACCAAGGAAAAATACGAAAATCCTGTCATAATAATCAGTGTCCCTGTCGATATTCGAGCCGACAACCTCCCGAACACAAGCCCACAGCGTCACCGCACTAAAACTTGCCCACTCTTTCACTGTGGGACACACGCACTGCCGGCAAAGTGATAATTATGCTGCAGTCAAGACTAGCGGCTTCTCATTACAGAAAAGCCGGTACAAAAACGCAGCTTTGTGTTTGTGTTTGTATCTGCATAGTGCAAACGTTTATAATTTGGACGACATTTACAAAAATTACTAGCGATGTGTCCGTAATACGAAAGGTTGGCGTAATACCTAGGCAACATCCCAGATCAATTTCATCATTAAATGCGGAAATACGGCTATTTTAATCGCTGCTTTCACTTTTTACACGATATTGTTAAACTCACTAAGCTTACAAGCCGAGTATTAGCAGCTATATACTTCGTTTGAAGTTCTTTTGAATTTCAGACGTCCTTTACGAAGTAAACAAGTCAGACCATGTACCAATAAACGCCATTCAGACGCGCTCGTGTAACCAGCGTGTCTGTAGCCTCAAAATACCCAGTATGCAATGCACACGCGCCCTATTCTATTGCCATCTGTGGCCAGGCCGGCTACCGCATTTTTCCATATTATCTCACACATGACATGACATGACATGACATGACATGATGTTCGGAAAAAATAAAATTTTTTAATATAAAATTTTTATTTCGATATTTCTTTTCAAATCTTATCTGAAATATTTCTCATTCGAAGAATTCAGCGAGATATTGTAATAATTGTTCATCCGTCTTCACGTAAAGTAGCCGTTATTCTTGCCACATTTTAACGAAACTTGAATTTTCGAAACAGAATTTTCGAAAAATCCTCAAGTATCACATTTCATGAAAATTCGTACAGTGGGAACCGAGTTCTATGTGGACGGACGGACAGAACCAACGACATGAAGAAGCTGGCCTACTGTGAAAAACGCTGTCCGTCCGCCGGTCTACGGCATAGAATATGGGCTAAATATTTGGTCGGATTTTCTGAAATTGGACATCGGAAGTTCTTTCACAAAACGTCTTTGAGGAAGTGCAAGTTGGCGAAAATCACCTCTGTGACAGTGATGATTGTGACTGGCAACATCGGATCGACGTGTGCATTTCCATCACAATTCGTGATTTGTAAGTGTCGGTGAAGACGCAAATCAAGATGATGAAGATGACTGTTTTATTCTATTGCAATTGGAAATGAAGTAAAATTGCCTCCTATCCTTTTGTCTCATCAAATATTCACGGAATTTGCAAACAACGCCGAAAAAAATAGCTGAAAGGAAGCTGCTGATTTACTCATTGTAGAAACTTCTCGGAACTTGTGAACTCCTCTCAGACCACCGGGAAATGAAAGAAGGGAAACGAATATGAATAATCACAGAAGGCGTATGGATAGGGCCATAAAAGTTCAAACCCGGAAGTAAGTACCTGTACCGGATGTAGTCCGCATAGAGCAGCAGGGCGGGGTAAGACGGACGCCTGAATCACAATGCAGCTGTAGTCACCGAAATAGTCACGAACCTACCGAAGATTAACTGAACAAGAAAGTGGGATGTAAATTTTACGACGCTTCTGTGATGGCGTGAAAGGGCTTTATTGCACTTCATGGACGTTAATGGCTGCGTCTTTGTGTGAGAAGTGCATAAAATAAGTCGTTCAAAGCAGAAGGAAGAAAATAGTTCGAATCTCTTATGACCTGATGCTAGATTTTAGCTACACATTTATTATCGTGAATGCAAATTAGAAATTGTCCGGCAAGCGAACTTTACCAAGTGCAATGGAATTCAAGGTCCAGCGTAAATACGTGTTATACGATCAGGGTTTTCCTCACGTCGGCTCAATGTAACAAAATACAGCCATGCAGCAATACAGCAGACGACACTCCTTTATACCTCAATTCTGTCACAATGTTCTTATAACTTTTAATTTTAAATAACAATATTCTGATCCCCACTTTCGGCTCAGTAAGTTTAGGAACCCATTTTTCTCTTTCGTGACGCCACAGACCTTAGTGGGCCAGGGCACCCTCATTATGGGGGCTTCACGATCACACTCAGACACACCACAATCTGTAGGAATCCTCTGGAAGAGTGATCAGCCCGACGCAAAGACCTTACCTGAGAATACACAACACTCAAAAGAGAGAGACATCCATGCCGCCGGCGGGATTCGAACCCGCAATCCCAGCAAGCGAAGGGCCGCAGACCCACGCTTTAGAACACGCGGCCATCGGGATCGGCTGGGAATGTAACGGGCTGAATTATGTGTTCCTGTTGATGGAACTAAAAAATACTATTGCTATTATCATCATAATCATCAACATCTTTTAACAAAACACAAGGATAAGTTCGTCAGACGAAGTAACAACACAACTTGCTTACTCAACAAAGATGAAGCAGCGATATGTTTGTAAGTAAATGACAGCTTTCTTTCAAATTTCTATCATTTCGCCTTTCAAGACAACCTATGACATACGTAGAGAGTGAGTACCCTCTGTAATTGGAACAGCATCATTAAAAGCCTACATTTATATGTGCCTACCTAATTAGAACATTCTAAGAACATACAATAAATATTTCTATATGAGAAAATCTAGTAAAATGAAATACGTAATGAAGAAATAAATTTATCACGTGGGCTTTGATTACTCGTACAAGCGCCAAATGCGAAAAAAATTCCTCGTGGGCAACAAACAAGGAGCGATTAAGAAAGGGGCGCGGGTGAAAGCCTGGCCTCAATAAAAAAATTCTCGACTTATTACACAGACATCGATATTTAAAGCAATGTTTTGAACGATGGAAGGAAATAGTGTCATTCGGAGAAGGTAACTGCTGCAGACTTTACTTGCTAAACCAGAACGGCACAGATTACTTGGCAAACCTAGGTCTATGTGGGATGATATTAATATGGATTAGAGAGTAGCATGACATGATGTTTTGCAGATAAATGTTTTGGTTCAAGGTAAGGAGTGGTGGCGCTCTCCAATGACCACGTTAATGAGTCTCTACCTTCCCACAAATAGCGGAAAATTTCTTGACCAGCTACGCGACTCTCCGTTTACCTGTAAGTGCTCCACCCCACTTAGTTTGTTGTAAACATGCGTTAAGAGTGGAGCACAAGAAGATCTGGAAAATTCAACAGCATTCGCGCTCTAAACAAATAATCTTTTCTTGTGTACCAAAACCTTTTATTTGATACCATTCTACACTTTACAGCAAATGTAAGAACTATTTTTGTAGCCTGCTTTTAAGGCTCAGTGGGCGGAAAAGCGCAGTCCGTATAGCTACACGCTAAGAGCTGGCGGTACGCGGATCGAATCCCAGTGTGGGAGAGATTTTCCACACCCGTCCATACTGTTCCTATGGTCCACCCAGTGTCCTCTACATTGGGTAGCGGGTCTCTTTCCGGGGGTAAAGCGGTTGGAGCGTGGAGTTAACCACCCACTCCACCTAGCGCCGACGTTAAACAAAGAGTACAGTTATATTTCAACGTCCTCTCTAGGCTTTCATGGCCTAGGGTGAACTGTATCTTTTACTTTTTATATTTAGAAAGCTCAAACTTGCAATTTACTGGTTTTGGAAACAGAGGAATAAAGCAGTTTCCTGAATATAGTGGATTGATTGAAATATCGGCCCACAGTTCTCCGCCTCGACATGCTAATTTGTGGGTGAGTGATGCTGCGCCGAGTCCACCTACGTAGAGAGAAATGAGACATTCCATATCCAACGTCCTTAAAACTAGGCCCATGCATAATTCGTAACTGGCGCCACGATCGCTTTTTATAAATTCATTTACCGTATTGATTTCACATACCGTACTGTGGAAGGCTTACATCTGCAAAGTTTACTTTCAGTTTAGCACATCCCTAAAACGAAGGGATGTCACTGACAGGCTTCAACATCAGACAAATCCGTTACCATAATCTACTGTTCTTTGTGAGGTCTGAGGTTACATACCGGACTTCTGTACCCTTACAGATGGTGGCACGGCTTTCCTTCGAACTTTGGGAACGGACGATCCTGTGACGCGACGCCACATACTTTTACCTGAAGGCATCAAAAGTTATGCCGCATACATTAGCGCTAATTGTTTTACAAAGTACTGTCACGCCACGCTCGTAATCAATCTACACATCCTGTAAGTGAATCGACGAAGAGAACAAGACACGCGTTCTAATTAACAAGACACGCGTTCTAATTAACAAGACACGCGTTCTAATTAACAAGACACGCGTTCTAATTAACAAGACACGCGTTCTTATTAAAAAGACACACGTTCTAATTAACAAGACACGCGTTCTAATTAACAAGACACGCGTCCTAATTAACAAGACACACGCTCTAATTAACAAGACACGCGTTCTAATTAACAATACACGCGTTCTAATTAAGAAGACATGCGTTCTAATTAACAAGACACGCGTTCTAATTACCAAGCACTGACAGATATGTGAACACAGTCTTGTAATTTAATAAAACTATTTGGCGTGTAAATCATCAATCAAGCTTTGTCATATAAAACTTTGTGTAATCCAGTTACATTTAAAGACTTTCAAGAAAGCAGAGGCTTAGGTAAATTCACTCCTATCATTTCCCGACAGCTCCTAATAGTGCACACGTGTTGTTTTCACAAATATTACCTTTACAGATTAGGATCGACGAGAACTATTTACTCTCACACGTTGTGATACACACACACACACACACACACACACACATTATTTGGTCTTACACGTTGTGATGAAAATAACTATATATATATATATATAAACTGATACAAATATTGTACAAGTTACCCAAATTTTAGTAATTGTTTAATAAAAAATATCGATATTTTAACCATACAGTTCTATAACCCAAGTGCAATCGACGATGGTATGTATTACCCTCAAATGCTCCTTTGTGTCAAGAGTCTCCTTGAGGATGGCTATTATTATTATTAGCCCAAGCATGTGGCAGAAGTAACAATATGCATGTTAACCAACACACGTACAGTCAATTGGCAGTAACGTATCCTTAGATGTGTTGTAAAAATGTTCACATCACAGTTACTAGTTTCAATAGCAAATCTGGACGCTCAGTAGGTCTGCAGCCGCTCGCCTGCTGAGATCGTGGGTTCGTATCCCACCGGGGGCATGGATGTTTGTCTGTTGTAAATGTTGTGTGTTGTCAGGTAGAGGTCTCTGCGACGAGCTGATTACTCGTCCAGAGGAGTCTTGCCGACTGTGGTGCGTCGTTGTGTGTGATCTAGAAACATCAAGAATGAGGAGGCCAAGGCCCGCGTTGGGCAGAAGCGCCACAGGGGGGAAAAAGTAACACAGAGAACACAGATGAACAAGATTATAAACACAACGGGGTGTGACGCCGTGTAGTCTGGTAGACTTTTCACATGAACGTGCTGCCTCCATCGCCAAGGTAGAAGGGTTTCTTGCAACCTTCAGAGAAACTTGGATAATTTATACCAGACTATAAGGCGTCAAGTCTCAGAATGCGTTAATATTCATACTCTCTGTCATGCTCACTTCACATATCGCATTCATGAGCAATTGCCCTATGGAAATGTTATTATTCAAAGCTTCCACTTTAACATATTTAAAGCCACATTTGACATTCAAATAAACAGAGCCGTGGAGTTCGCATTGGCTGTATTTATGTGCTGCACAACCATTCACAGCAGTACACATTACTTCTCGTGTAATACCGTCTGACTGGTCTTCGTAACGGAGACGTGATGTTTACTGCCAGACAGGAAATGAATCCAATTTAGCTTAATTTTAGTCTTCAAATTGTAACAATCCCCACAACCATCTGGTTCATCTCGTTTAGATATGGTGTAGCTGCTGTGTATATTCCTTACACTTAGAATAATAATTACATTATGCAAATGACGAATAACAAACACAGGCTAGAAATAATAACAAAATAACTGAATGTCTTGGTGGTGGGCTTGGCACACCTGCTTCATATACGAGAGGCCGGGGTTCTAATATCGATAAGCAGACAAGGTCTGCGTGGTTTTCTTCAATTCCTCCAGGAATCGCAAGTGACTATAAAATTGAATTTCTTACATGTGAAGTAAACTTTTCACCGATTTTCTCTCATAAGTGAAAAGTAAATTTAATTTCCAAGCCTGCCATGACGATCCTTAGACATATAAAAATGAACATTAATAAAACAGATACTCTCCATTCCAAAAAAAATGTAGACTTACCCAGTCAGTGGACATCAAATTTCTTCACTTATGCTGGCATTTCTGTTCCATCGATTTGGAGTATATCTGAAAGATAAAATTAACTTCTTTATTACGAACTCTCAGAACTATACGATTGTAAATGGGATCCCATGACATTGACCAATAACACATTGTATACACCGGCATTTAAGTATTTATAAATACTTTGGCCTGATGATTGCCTGCACAGACCGCAACTAGTCGTCATTATTGAAATTAATAAAGCATAAGATAGTTGTATTCGACGAAGTATGTATTTTATTTCATTTGAATATTATATTTGAACACAACGGGATGTCCTCTACTAAGATTACCAACTCTCCCCTGAATATGCTTGACATTTAGTACATTCTGGGGATTCAGTATTACTCTATTAGTCTGAGCAAACTAAATCGGAAGCCACTCTACAAACCAGGCGATTTCTGGTCCTTATGCGTTGGTGGCAAAAGTTCAATAACGTGTCTTCATTGCACCTACGCTGGAGAGAGCCTTTTAAACCGAATGGCCGGAAGTCGACTCAACTCTGTTAATATTTTTTGTTACTGCATACGCATGGAATAAGTGAAAACAAACTTTTATGATTATATACTAATAAATGTCCAACGAGATGCAACACAAAGCAGTCTATTTATTATTCTACGAGGTCATTCTACATGTTTCGGGTGTCAACCACACCCATCATCACAAGTACACATAACTGTAACTACAGCCTCCGGTACTGGTCATATTTTTTGCGCAGCTACTTCCCTCCAACGCGGCCAAGTTAGGACTGGTATACCATACCAGTCCTAACTTGGCCACGTTGGAGGGAGGTAGCTGCACAAAAAATATGACCAGTACCGGAGGCTGTAGTTACAGTTATGTGTACTTGTGATGATGGGTGTGGCTGACAACCCAAACACGTAGAGTGAACTCGCAGAATAATTTTTTTTACATTCATTTTTCACATTCATTTTTTACATTTTAAAGAATCGCAGAATAATATATAGATTGTTTGTGTTGCATCTCGTTGGACAGTTATTAATACAGATCCACGATGCACGGAACCATGAACATAAAAAAGCTTCTATGAATTACCTAACTACATAAACTCAATATTCTTGAAGTTATTTATTGCAGAGAAATAAACAAATGGACTGTCAATCATACAATATCGTTTATTGTTGAAAACGTGTTATGGCTTTTTTTGAAAATATGTTTGTGACTGATGTTTGATCTCTTCATTTTTCTATTCACACATTAGAGAGGGTTGTCTCATTTTAAGATGATTTACTTCATATTAGCTGCAAGGGTAACACTATCATGAATTGTACCCAGAAAGACACAGGCAATGTACGTACAAATTAACACTTTAGCGCGTTCGTGTAACCACTGTTGCCGTGGAAAATCAATAAGTATTACATATTCTGAGTGTGTGTCTATAGTTTTAGTTATCCAGCATATAAAGCGCATGCGCCGCATTATATAGTCATCGATGGCCTGTTCGTCTCTGCATCATTTTTCCACATCATGTCATAAACAGCATAATTTTAAAAAAAAATTTAAGGAATATAAAACACGTGCTTCTTCTCTATAGTGTTTGTCTGAAACATTTCCCACACTAAAATGAATTAAGCGATAAACTAACATAAATGTACACAGGTCTTTATTTGAAGTACGCGTTATTCTCTTCAGATTTTAATGAAATTTGAATGTTCTCAAAATATTTTCAAAAACACTCGGGTATAAAATTCCACAAAAATCATTCCAGTGGGAGCCAAGTCGTTCCAGGAGGACGGAGAGACAGACGAATGGACGGACGGCGAGACATAAGGAAGCTAATAGCTGCTCTACGTAATTTTGCTAATGCATCTAAAAACGGCAGAAAATGTGAACCGATTCTTCAGACTGCATGAAAAATTCGTAGTCTACGTTTGACATTCAACGAGTTCTTCAGCCTGCAGAAGTATCCTATATTACTCTTAAATATATAAAGAGGAGAAGATGGCCGTGTTCAGATAGACGACCACTTGCACTTCCATGATGAGAAATAACCTTCTGCATGCTTATTCGTCTTAGTTAAGCTTTACAGGATAACCATCACACTTCTGATTGACCGATTCTAGTCACGTCGTTACTTGAAGGGGTCTTATGGGATCTCACGGTCGCCACTACCACAGCAACAAGACTAAAGCTCTCCGCCATGCAGACGAAGAGTTGCTACGCAAGTCTGCTCTTTGACACTGCTCCACAAAACACAGAATTCTGTTGTATCCTTCATAGGTGTTTATGATGCATGTACATGTTTTTAAATTAATCCCGTTAGAGTGCATCATATTTGGTGGCGCAGTTGGTTGAGGCACTGCGCTACAAGTCGGAAGGTTGCGGGTTCGTTTCCCGATGGTGTCATTGGAATTTTTCATTGACATAATCCTTCCGACCGCACTATGGCCCTGGGGTCGACTCAGCCTCTAACAGAAATGAGTACCAGGAATATTTCCTGGGGGAGG
>Ga0123352_10016222_pt1 | contig 11860 bp, 10 predicted proteins | sample TergutLab28metaG_FD_89700 | JGI IMG/M metagenome (GOLD analysis project Ga0123352, IMG submission 89700) | Labiotermes labralis P1 segment gut microbial communities from Petit-Saut dam, French Guiana - Lab288 P1 | ecosystem: Host-associated > Arthropoda: Insects > Digestive system > Gut ...
TATAAAAAAAAATATTTATTTTTTTTTTTTTTTTTTGTTTTGTGTTGGTGTTTTAGTGATAATTTGGGTGGGAGGGGGGGGGGGGGGGGGGGGGGGTGAATGGAGGTGAAATGTGTTACAATTTTTTCTACAACTCTTGTTTAAAACATTTCTCACTCTAAGAAGAATTCAGACATTATCATACATGTACATCAGTCTTCATGTAAAGTACCCATTATATCTGTCAGATTTTAGTGTAACTTTAATTTTCTTGACAGACTTTCAAACAATCCTCCAATATAAAATTTCATGAATATCTGTCCAGTGGGAGTCAAATTGTTTCATGTGGATGGACAGACATGATGACACTAATATTCACTTTTCACAATGTTGCAAATGTACCAAACTAAGCATGCAACATAATGATCACAACTATATGTCACAGCCTCTAAGACCATCTTCAGGAAAGCTGTCTTATAGGTTGAGTACGTACATGGCGATTTCTTATCCTTCCCCAGCTATTGTATTGTGGCAGTGATAGTGGAATATTTACCACAAATTTGCTTATCAAGTAACTGGGGATAATATGTTAGGATACTTTTATTCACAACATGTCTATGGTAGTTAGCTTATTGATATTCCTCATATAATTGTAAGTTTTACCAAACATCATCCTACTTTCAATTTGAGTGTAAAATAGTGACATTAACAATGTACATTTAAGACATTATTAAGCATATTTGTAACAGGGGTGAAAATAGATCAAACAAGATAGCCAGTGTATGTATTACATAACATTGTGCTGCATTCATGCAACTAATGTTGCCATGGAGATATAACAGTGCATTCCATTTGCAGAGTTTAGCCATGGATACACATACAAAGAATCCGTTCATACTGCGCAGAAAATGGTGTTTCCAATTGTAATGAAACAATGCATCTCTTTAGTTCTGTTCACTAATGTTGAGCTCCATGTCAGTGATAGCAATGTTAAATGTATTTATTTCTTCTTGTTAAGTGTCAGATATTTTTGTCCAATTTTAAGCAAACTTGGATTTTCTCAACAGATGTTCATAAAAGTCATGAACATTAAATTTCATACAAATCTCTTCATCTAACTACAGTTGTCCATACAAAGATAACAACTCCTACATGTTTTGGCTATTATCTAAAGCCACCTTTGTGGAGCATTATTATATATTAAAAGATATGTACAGCATACACATAACTTTGTCAATTGCAAATGGCAACCTATACAGTACATACCAGATACCATTACAACAGAAATTTGTAATATATAATATGTAACATTGGCTGTGTTAAAGTTGTGTTAAAATTATAATACTGTATGGTCTTCAAAATCTTGTTCATCCAAACATCATGAAATTGTAAGTTCCCTTCAAGTTAAGTTCAATGGTAAGTTTGGGAATGCAAAATAAATTTGTATTTGTCTATTATATAATCTAGCAATAAATAAGTAAATTTAAATTTGATGATAGGTACTGTACATATCAGTTCATTGCCAAACTCCGAACACTATGAACAACCACTCTGTACTCACTGAAGTAAACAGATGCTGTGCAATTGATTCAGTGTTGAACTTACATGCATGAGTATTGTAGCTGCACGTTGTGAAATATTTTGTATAGGGCATTGAACCAATGCTCTTCATCACTCAACAAAACTCTTTCTTGATACTGTTGACAATTGACAAAGATATGTGCCAATCCTGTAGATGTCTTGTAGTATATAATGATGATCCCTGAAGATGGCTATAAATAATAGCTGCAACATGTAGGAGCAGTTATGTATGGATGAACAAGTACTCTGATGAGGTGCATGGTTTAGTATGCGGTTTATGGTTCAATATAAAGTGGCTGAACAGTTTAAGCATGTTTCCCAATTTGTTCAATGTATTTCCCACCCAAATGAAAAGATGTTGACTTATGGGAACACTGTGCTATTGCAGTGTGTCTATGTTCTGCCATATGAACTTTGGACCAGTTCACATTTGCTCAGTTTCGTAACAAGTATTAAGCTATTAGAAAGTACCACTATTTAATTTAATACAATATATTTCATGGTGAATACACGAGCCTGTCAGGTAGAAGTGAACCTAGCCCCACCTTCCAGGTTGTGAAATTTAAGAAAGTAATAGACCTTACAAAAGAATGCTATTTCTGTTCAGGTAATATTTTATGCTGTGTTGTGTGCAAAAATGGTGGATGTATTGGTTTTTGTAAAATAAATGAACAACTGTAGTCAAGCATGTGGAGTGTGGCACAAAGATGGATTATTAACACAACAATTCCTTAGGAATTATTACTTACTTCTAAAGAAAAAAATAAAGATGTACACAGATTTTGGAGGTAATCATTTCCCTGATGAGAACAAAGATGATCCTTGATATGTTTTACTCGCCAGTCAGCCACCTGACTCAGCTGCCAGCCCCAGAATATTTTACTGACTTTAGTCATGAAAGTTGGAAATTATATATATTGCAAAATAGTCTACACACACAGGTGAGCTATAGATACTGTAGAACAAACCACATACCAATGAGTAGCGTTGCTGAAGGCACCAGAAGGGGCATTAATTTGTACCAGAGATACTGACAGTACAACAGCGAAGATACACGACTGGATCACAGTACATAACACGAGAAGTACGTAACAGTGACTAACATTGCAGATGAGGTGACTAACAACGGCCCTACTTTTTGCTTGTTTTTTATAACTTTTATTCTTTTGGCATCATATTTTGTTTCTTAATAATAATATATTATTGGTAAAAGAACTTGTCAATTATTACAACACTATCACCACAGCTTTATTATTGATAAAAAATAGCTTGTCATTTACTTTAGGAGGTTTTATTGATAATAAAGTTGTGTTGACAGTGTGAAAGTACTGTTTGTCACAACCATGCTCCTTTGGCGATTGTGCTGTACAGCCAAATGGGGAAGAGAACACTAAGTTTTTCACAATTTGATGATGTCATTTCCCTCAGCTGTTGAATGTTCATGGGGTTAATGAACAGAAATACACACAGCAGAACCACCTGTGCCTCAGCCGAGCAATTTGAGGTCAAGATGGCTATTGAAATGCTAAAAGGGCAACAATCACCAGGTATTGATCAAATCCCAGCAGAATTGATTGAAGTAGGAGGTAGAACAATTTGCTCTGTGGTAGATAAACTTATTAATTCTTTATGGAATAAGCAGGAATTGCCTGAGGAGTGGAGAAGTCGATCATTGTACCTAATATAAGAAGGGTGATATAGTAGATTGTAGAAATCATAGAGACATATCACTTTTGCCAAATATGTACAAAATTTTATCCAGCATCCTGTTGTCAAGGTTCACTCCATATGCAGAGGAAATTATTTGTGATCATCGCAAGGATTTTGATGAAAAAGGTCATATACTGATCGTATATTCTGTATTCATCAAATACGCAAGCAAAAAATGGGAATACAATGAAACAGTGCACCAGCTATTTATAGGCTTCAAGAAAGCCTGTGACTCAGAAGGGAGGGCTTGTATAATATTCACATTGAGTTTGATATTTCATGAAACTGTCAAGGCTAATACAAATGTGTCTGAATGAAACCTAGAGCAGAGTCCAAGTAGGCAAACAATTGTCTGATACGTTTCCTATTAACCCTTTAAATGCCGAGTTAAACCCCATCTGCCATCTGCTGGCATTCTTAGAAGCTTACCTTATTCTCCACATTAGCAGGATATTTCAACTCTGCTTTAGAGTACGCCATTAGGAGGGTTCAGTTAACCAGGATGGATTGAAATTAAATGATACATATAAGCTTTTGGTTTATGCTGACTGAAGTTGGTATATTGGGCAGAAGTGTACATACTATAAAGAAAAACGCGGGTGCTTTAGTAGTTGCTGCTAAGGAGTTTGGACTAGAAGTAAATGGTGATAAAGCTAAGTACATGGTCATGTCTTTAGATAAGAATGCAGGACAAAGTCACAAAAGAAATTAAGTGCAGATTGAAGTCAGGGAATACTTGCTATCATTTGGTGCAGACCTTTAGGTCTTCTAGGTTGCTATCTCAAAACATAAAGATTCAGAAATACAGAACTATAATTTTGCCTGTTGTTTTGTAAGGATGTGAAATGGCTGCTCATGTTGAGGGAGGAAGTTAGGCTGAGAGTGTTTTGAGAAGAGGGTGCTGAGGAGAATATTTGAGCCTAAGAGCGACAAGGTAACAGGGGAGTGGAGAAAACAACATATTGAGGAGCTTAATGATATGTATGCCTCACCAAATTGTATTTGGGTGAACTAATCGAGAATGGAAAAGGCGCGGCATCGAGCATCTATTGGAGAAGGGAGAGATGGTTACAGGGTTTTGGTGAGGAAACCTGAAGGAAAAAGTCTACTTGGAAGACCGAACATAAATGGGAGAATAATATTAAGAGGGATCTTCAGGAAATGGGATGGAGGGTCGTATGCACTGGATTGATCTGGGTCAGGACAGTGAAAGATGGCGGGTTATTGAAAATGCGGTGATGAAATTAGTGTTCCACAAAATTTGGGGAATTTCTGGACTAGCTTAACTTCTCAAGAAGGACTCTAATCCATGGACTGAAAAAGTAAATATATAGTTGTGACGGTGATAAGACTGGTTGTGTGTTAACTTCCTCACACTATAAGCAACAGAAAATTTAGTTAACTCTTACGAGATGCAACTTAATCTGTTTTATTTAAATAACAACTGATTTCCGCTCAGTAAATACACACTAATTGATCCAAAACACGAATCAGTGAATGTTGTATAGGTTGCTATTTGTTCTGAGTAATCATAAACTGTATTATTATATAACCTTACTTGACTAAATTATAAATTATCCTTTTATGTGTGGAAGATTAAATCTGGAATATATAATTAAATCAACAATAAGCATTTATTACTTTTATTCTGTATCCAACAGGTTTCCCTTTGACGCATTTGTAGTATGCAAAAATAAATAAATTAATAAACACATACAAAACACAGGAACTGTGCGCGCAGAATATAGACATTTTGATGTTAAAACTGTTTGTATACAGAGACTTTAAAATGTTACTGCTGTTACCGAAATTACGTTCCAACTTATCTGGACTTTAAATCAGTAATACTTTTGTGTGGTATAAGTTTGCATAAACCTCATTGTTTAATTACGACGTACTTTACGTATATGCTTGTGTAATTTAAACCCAAGAAATTTATCGCAGACAACTAAATAGCATAACACGTAACCGCCCAATGACGATACTTCGCGGAGGTCTGTGCGCAATGTACATCTCACGGATAAGAAAAAAATGTTGCCGAACGAGCAGAACGCGTTCAAAAACGATTGTATATTTGGCGCAGTTTACTGTAAAAATATTCGATCCGATGAACTTATATTAAAGTCCGAAGTTTCAGATTCAGCGTATGACCTCTCCTATTCTACGAAGAATGCAGGGATTACTAATTTTCACAAAGTAATGATAGGCTGAGTAACAACTTATGTTGCTGTAACAGTAATAATTGCGCTAATGCTTATGCTGCATAGGAAATGTGGCTGATATTAGAGCCGATTGATTGATGTGGTATTTTCAAAGGAAGTTAATTTATGTAACTATGATTCAATCAGTGTGGAAATTTTTGTGCTACTGGTACTTTCGTTACTTAATGGTAACGGAGCTGTACATGGTAGAAAGATGGGAACGTGCGGTGATAAGTATCCTTGAAGTGTTAAGTTAGAGGTTAGAATGACATATTCAATTAAGTAATGCAGTGTTTTTGTTTTCAAGAAACAAGCGCCGTGGCGGTGAAAGTTTATGCTTTAGGTTATGAATTGATAAAATAAATTTTATTTCTGAAGGCGTTCCTACATCAGGTTTAAAAAATTGCAGTTTTGTTTAAAAAAAAGGCCTTTTTTGGGGGTTAGGACCCAGGATATATTGTAAAAAGTGTTGTGTTGTAATTAAATATTTCATAAGACCAGGTGGTCAGTCTATGTTTTAGACTGCGTGGGCTTATAACAGATAAAGCAGGTCCATTAGTAGTCCAGAGCTGGTGTGGAATCTCTAGAGAAGTGAAAAATTAGTGGCCGTTGCCACGCGGGGAGCCGAGATTTCTGAGTTTTCCATTTCGTAGTTTTGCCACTGTACCAGTGGAGCGTTCTGTAAATAATATTTAATAATTTGTATATACTTACTCACCGCAGAGTGATTATTGGAATGAGTGAATATGATTGCCATATTCCATGTTCCCATTTAATATTTTGAGCTTTCACTGCGTGTAAAATTTTATTATTACTGTTTAAGAAGCTATGAGAAGTGGTTTATTATGTTTTCAAATTTCCACTCTTAGTAATCAATAGAAAGGGCCTAAAGAGGTGTTTGTGTTGGAAGATGGCTACATCATGTCTCGGTGCCTCCCCTGCTCGTAATTCTCTTCTACTTTGTCATGAGGGTTCTGAATTTGATTATGCCTTCCTTTGGTGCTGAAGGAATAATTCAATTTTGAGCCATAAATGTCATTTAAACAGAGTTTAGAAAAATGAAAGAAAAAATTGAGTTGGCGTGTTGATGTTAGGGTTGTTTCTCCGCAAGTGAAGCAGCTGTTCCCATTTGAACTGTGTTGTGAGAAGGAAAATATGACCAGCCTGGCAGTAACAACTCTAATTACAGCATAAAGACCTACAACATTAATAATGTTAAAAAACACAAAAGTTGCACAGTAAATATCTGCTAAGACAAGTCATCAATTTTATGTACAACAGTTATCCTCACTCAGTAAAACCATTGGTGTGAAATTTGAATTCATTCATGTGTCTTTACATTTGATTTGCAGTTTTTTAATCACAGTGCAATCATCATAATGCCATAATGCTGTATTTAAACATCACTGACTGTAATGTGGTGTCAGTACATAAAATATTCTGCACTGATACTGCTTAATGAAAATGTTAGCCCACATATATAAGTGCAGTGTTTCATATGACTGAAGTGTAACAGTAATTTTTGTAACTTTGGATTTATAAAAGTTTGTTTCCTTAACACCTTCTTATATGTTGCATTTCTGCTTGTGTTCCTTATGCTGTCATATTTTAATTATGCAGTTCTCCTGTATGCAACATCATCAGTAGTTAGATATACATTAATATAGCAGATGCCAGGTTCACTGCCACAGAACCATTGCAATTATTGCACAAATACTACCCACCACCAGAAATGGACCAGAAGGGCAGGGTTATTTCAACTTGCTTCTCTTATTGGAACACAAGAAGTGAATTCTCTTTGTGTAATTGCATTGTGTATTCTAAGAATATATTACATTCCTGTTGTTGTAATGTGCATCAGATAAATTATTTACAAGCTTTTATTGCACTGTAATGGTAATTTATAATTTTCCATTTGATTTATTTGGTCTGTATGAACCAATGGAGTATGTACAAGAAATATATCTTACCACATAAATTCCATGTGTTTTTAAATGTCAGTGCCCTGTTGAGATGGTTTCCTGGTGTTTTAACAACAAATTTTGAATGTATATGTATGTATGTATGTATGAATGAATGTATTCCCTCTCTTCCCTCAGGTAACTGCCAAAATAATACCCCTTTTCAAGGACTGAAATCCACAACCTATTCCCAGTCTGTATTCAGTTGTTGACCTTGAAGCTAATATGGCCATCCTGGACATGTTTCGAATTTACTATTTTCCAAGACACATGTTGTATGAAAATGTGCTGGTACCAAGAAATCAAAGTAAAGGGTGTAAGAGGATGAAGAGGGGCAGAAGAAAGTAAAACAAGTGACAGAGGAGTAGAAAAGTATAACCCATTTACTGATGAAACTTGTCCTACTACAGTTGTGCTGAAATTATTCATTGCCTCCACCATTACACAAGGCATGGTATATGGACAAGTAACATATTAAAGAAAACTTTATATCCAAGGATTTAAGAGTACTGATAGAAGGGTTATTTTGCAGACAGGTTGTTCAATGCAGGACCGAGTATGAGGGAGCAGGGATTGTCTTTCAGTTGCTGTGGAGTGACTACAGTCTGCGGCATGTGGGCCTCCTTTAATACAGGACTGTGTACCGTGGGGCAAGCAAAGTCATTGGTCACTATGCAGCTATGAGTTGATTTGTAGCAGGCACAGCTCACCCATAAGGGCTGCAGCCCTCCCAGAAATTTTGAGAAAATTAAATATCCGAAGAAAAATTTTTGTTGGGATACATGTAAATTCTTGAGAACAATATGAATGAAGTAATTTTTAATTCAGATACTTGTGACGGACTCCAAGCATTGGGGAGAAGAGAAAATGAGCGGGCTGTGCTCTGCCTGTACACTGCGTGGTGTTGTAAGCACAACTCAGGTGAGTGGTGGGAAAGGCACTGGGCTCTAGGCAGTGCAGCCCAAAGATTGTTTCAAGGAGGATTTTGTATGTCTGTTTACCTTTCCTAACATTTCAGACGCTGGCATTTTGATAACATCTTTTAACCTAGCTGTTATCAAAGCCATATTTTTTTAATGCTTTAATTTTAGTAGTTGCAGTTTTAAGACAAACATGAACAAGGATAGTATGATGTATTTATAGGGCATCAGTTTTACTCCTTGTGGTTAGTAATAATACGCACGTCTCATATTACACATTCCCATCATTCAAAATATCTGCTTTTACTCCACCTTTCTCCTAGATTTCCAAATGTGTTCCAACAAGAAAATTTCCTTCTCGGTCTAAGAACTAAACAAATGCTTGCCTGAATACCAAGTATAAGTGATAGTTCATTGTAACGATGTTATGCATTATGAAATTTGTATTTTGGGAGCACATGATTTTATTCTCTTCAAACTCTGTTAGAAATATCATTATTTGTGTGTAGTGATTCTGTCCAGGAAACACAAAGGAAGTGCACAAAGATGGTGATGAGGTTGTCATAATGAGGCCCTTGTCCAACCAGTGTCAGGCCCACTGTTTTACAAATGCAATGTCCATTTGGGTATGGTTTTAAATGTGCTGCACAAGACACTACCATCACTTCTGCAGTGGCATTTCATGGTCACTCATAATGAAGGTCACATACAGCACCAGTCCAGTAGTTCTACAGGTTGAAACTGATGGCCTATATGAAGTTCAACAATATACATGAGGGCTATGAAGTGAAGGACAATTTTAATTACCTTTGAACTTTATGGAATTATGCATACAATGCAGTTCTACGTGGTAAAGCTTTAAAATTTTCAAATTCTTAACATAAGCTGAACTCGCAACTTGAGTAACCATATGACTGTGTTTTTGCAGTACTATGTTGCAGCCTGTTCTCACTGATGAATACAATCTCCAAATGCACAGCCAAACTTACATAACACTCTATAGGGCAGTAACTTTCGCAAATACTGACAAAGGCATTTCCAGTATAGTATATCTAAAGAATATAATGTGGAAATTGCTACAAAAAAGATTAAGGTATTTGGTTTCGTTGGGGCAGATCACCTAAGAACAAAAATTATTATAAATGGAACACTAGAACAAGTTAGTCAATTTACTTATTTAGGTTGCAGTATATCTTACCAATTTTTCAATGATGTAGAATCCAAATTGGCAAAATTTTTACAATTAATAGGTACTATTAAGAGAACTATTATTAGGAAAGTGAGAATGGAAACTATTTTGAAAATATACAACACTCTAGTCTTACCTACATTTTTATGTGGGTCAGAAAAACTGGACTCTAACAGGCTCACAAAGATGAAGAATTGAAGTGGCAGAAATGAAATTATTGAAACCTGTGGCAGGCTACACCCTTTATGACCACAAGACAAATGACTTCATATGCCATGAACTGCAGATTACAGGCATACTATACAAGATAGATGAATACAGACGGAATTGGCTTCAACACTTGCAAAGAATGCCACAAAACTGAATCCCTTTGAAATCATATTACTACAGACCACAAGGAAGGAGTACAATTGGAAGACTGAATAAACATTGGAGAGAGCAGTTGTAACTTTGGAGATGGAACAGATCAAAGGGTCCAACCCTTGATGTTTATGATGACGATGATGAACACAATCATTTTTTCTGGCACCATGCATTGGGAAACATAAACCAACAAAATGCACACTTTTCAAGTTAATACTTCTTCAATTTTTTACAACTTTTATATTTTGAACCTCAGAGGTTCATCCTTGCACCAATGCATGTAAAACATACTATACAAACATTGTGCATGCAACAGTCTTTCTCAGGATGAACCCATGAGGTTTGAAACATGTAGAAGACATAAAAAATTGAATGAAAGTATTAATTTGAAAAGTGTACATCTCAATGCTTTATGTTGTGTAACAATCATATTTATTTGCTGCTGTTTCTAAAACTGTCAAAGTGCCTGATTTCTTTCTTTTCATAATCTAGCTGAGATTATGTTATGAAACTGTGCTGTAATACCTGTTCCTCTCAAGCACATAACATTTCAGTTCTGAGTACTATAAACATCATTTGTGACACACATATTTTAGGAAAAAAGTCTCCATTTTTGCAACTTCAGGTCGGACTGCTGTGGGTCCATACGGCCTCCTATTCAATGGGTAATGGGGGGCAAAAAAGCAAATGTGTTTAACTGAACAGTCACCCCCATCTACTGCTGAGTTGTATACCTGATAATGGAACTGAGTAACCCTTTAACATGGAAAGCTGAATTCACTTAACCAGCCAAGGAAAGCATGTAATGAATGAATGAATGTAAGCATATGCATGGTATGAGAAACATGAAATTGGCAAGTTGAAATTGAATAAATACTGTATATTGTTTTTGGGACTGTCTTTGGAAATGCTGACTGTAGAGGTTGAAACAAGGCACCCTCAAGATGGAGGCAGCAGCTTCCTCTGAAATGTTGGTAACCACCAGTTAATAACTTCTGTCGAACCAGGAAGACCACAATCTACAATGTATATGTGGCTTTCCATCTACAGAAGTTACACCTTGCCACAGAATTTAAAATGAAATTAATGTACTCAGTTTTGTTTGGAAAAAGAAAAACTGCATAGAAGTAGCAGTACTATAAAAATACTGGCATAGAAATCAAGGTTTGTTTCTTACGTGCGTCATCCCCGTCGTGTGTTGTACAATCGTTTGGTAATGTTAGTGCGTGGCACTTAAGTCTAACACAACTGTTTTATTGGCTATTATAGGAGGTTACTACATGTTTTGGGCCATCTTCAGGTTGTATCACGAGACTTAAAGTAAGCTACATTAATATGTTATCTTTTGGTAACAGGAAGTTTGGAGAGCTCTCCTTGTTGCTATGGGTTATGGTTAGTATATTTTAGGTAATTTCCTAATGGGTGTAACTGCATAGCTTATAACACTTATTGTACTTATATGTACAGTTATTCTATATCTTGTATTGGTTCAGTTAACTGTCTGAGTCTGATTATGCACTTTTTGTCAATTGTGTTCTTTCATCTTCTTTCGTGTTGGTGCACGCGTGCTGTATGGTTTCAAGATGGCGGAAGTGACTGGTTGTTTTGTTTTATACTCTGGTTTGTTAAGTCGAAATGGTGAAATAGATTGTTCAAGTTGTAACGAACTGGTGTGTGTACTTAGAAAGGCGTCTGAAGAAATAAGTTCATTGAAATTAATAATCCAAATGTTGATAAACGATTGTAAAACTGAAGATGACATACCAGACACTGATTCTAACCTAACATCTTTAGGTGCTCTTGTGAATATTGGGAAAAACTGTGATTTGACCACTAATGATGCATGGTCTACTGTTACATCGAAGTTTGGTGAATTTAACAGAAGCAATAGGAAACCGCATGCTATCAAGCAGGCAGTTGTTCCGACCTCAAACAAGTATTTGACTTTAGCTAATA
>Ga0123352_10016225_pt1 | contig 11858 bp, 10 predicted proteins | sample TergutLab28metaG_FD_89700 | JGI IMG/M metagenome (GOLD analysis project Ga0123352, IMG submission 89700) | Labiotermes labralis P1 segment gut microbial communities from Petit-Saut dam, French Guiana - Lab288 P1 | ecosystem: Host-associated > Arthropoda: Insects > Digestive system > Gut ...
ATGATTTGAGGAAGATGGGAGTAAATAATTGGAAACAGAAGGCACAGGAAAGGAAACCATGGAGAGGAATAATTGAGCAAGCCAAAACTCACAAAGAGTTGTAGAGCTGAGGAAGAAGAAGAATACTGTCTTAGGTGACCACACTCCCTGACTACTGTATGCCCTAGTGCCTGATCACTGTTTCTAATTACCAATCATTTGGATAACTCTCAGGTTACTGATTTACCACCTTCAGATTACTTTCCTTGCATTCTATCTCTTCTTATCTAATTTCTGAGTCCACTCTGCCCTTCTAACCATCCAATTTTCCAGGGTAACATCTTTGACACATTCTCTCTCCAGTGACTGGTCAGGCAAAGAAAGCAGGTCTGCTTCTGTTTGCTTACTACTTAAGAAGAAAACTTTATGTAATTCTCATAGCTTAAACTTAATTAATTCATGACTCAAAGCCTAAAAGTCATTAAGTGTATGTTTTGAGGTTAAAACCCTAAATTTGCCAATGCATATAAAATGCAGTACTAAACGTCCAATGATCTGGTGTTTACAACAAGTTTCAAAGCTATCATGACCAGAGGGAAATGGGTGAAATGCAAAGGGGCTGAGGGTCAGAAAGTCATTCCTCAGTTAGGATGCAGACACAAAGAATGCAGACAAAAGTAATTTGTCCCTTCTTCTCTGGAGGATGGTCCAGCTGGGACTTGAACACAGTCAGTGTTTAGCTACACTAGAAAGCCACATTTACAGTTCTCCTATCTCAGATTTATCTGTGTTTTGCTTGAAATTATCAGTTATAAGCACTGGGTAAGGATGTGAAGTGTAGCAAGGATCAGTTACTTAAGACTAACTTAGGGAAACTAGGGTTGTATAGAGTAGCAAATGGTGTTACAACAACAATTAGTGTCAATAGAAATAGTGGGAATGAAGAGAACCATATTGAAGATATCATAGTTTAAAACAGAATGCACAAAAATGTGGCTGAACAATGACTTCAAACACCAGCCTCATCTCAAGCGATAGCATCATTACAGATAATAATAGACATGCTAAATAAAGATCTTAAGAATGCTTTAAGTGAAATAAAAAAATTAACAGTTGAATATGAAGAACTCAAAAACAAGGTAAACAAGAAATTAAAAAAGGATAAATATTACTTGGCAGGAAGTGAAAATGAATTAATTCAGGTTAGGAACTGTAACAGCAGTGCTGAGGCCAAATAGCTTTGCCACAAGAACCTACATATTATGCTTGACAAGTTCAAAACGAATCCTTTCTCTCTGCAATAAATACAGTTATTTAAGTAACATAACCTTAACAAAGTTGAAGGAAATGAAAAACAAAAGAGTAAATCACAGGAGCATGTCAGAAAAATTTTAAAAGTGGTTTTCTTGGGTGACTCCCTATTGGTGGGGAGACATGTATGAGAAATGGTTGTGATGTTCATTGTTTCCTGGGAATTAGGTTAGAATTGTGACATCCAATGGAAGATTGATTTGAAAAAAAAAAGTCCAGATGTTATTGTGATACATGCTGGCACTAATGACGTTAGACATAGAACATAAGCTACTGAAATGGTGGTGGATATTGTGGACCTAGTAGACCATATAAGACAAGAAGTTCCTAAAACAAAAATTGTAATCAGCAGATTCCTGTACCAGAGAAATGTTATAATCACTTTATAAGAAGAATCAACACAGAATTGGACTGGTTATGTTCTGTATGTGATTGCCTCATAGTTGTTGGCAACTGCTGGATTGGGAAATTCGATGTAGCCAAAGATGGGATACACCTAAATAGGAGGGAGACTAAAAATTTGGGTGTCTTCTCTGTAAAGTCATCCACACTTGTTTTCAGAGAAATGTATATGGGGAGCTGTGAAAGCGGCTTAGAGAAACACTCACTCGGGGTTGTGCAAAAATATTATCCTAACAAGTGAAGTACAAAGTTCCAAAACAGAAATAGAAAGAGACAATTAGCATAAAAATATGCAAATATGTGAAGTGCAGTGTCCCAAAGTAATACCATTTTCTTATTATATAGACAGAGTATCACTTACAATGGCATGTTTATTTATAATAAACTATCTAATGAAATATGTATAATGAAGTTCAAGAAAATACTCATTAACTTTTTACTTCAAAATAGTTTTTATTCTGTGGAAGAATTTGTGACCATAGAGCCTTGATCTGTAAAAATTATGTTAATGATATATTTTACACTGTAACTACTTGTACTGTCTATCTGTATGCTGCACTGATTATTATTATTTGTTTTATATAAGCATAAAAGTGATATTTTAATTTCATGTATTATTATTTCTATTATAAAATCTTTCTTGATGTGTCTATTATCATTTTCTGTAATGATTTATTGGATGAAACAACAACAACAATAATTTACCATGGCCTAAAAATAAGCATTCACAAATTGAAAATGTAGAGTCAATAACAGCAAATATGCCAGAATTGTTATGCTATGTGTACAAATCCAATCTTATTTATCTAATGACAGAGACAACATTAGCCTCCAAAATATTATACAGTGCAGTGTGTCCAAAGATGCTTCAGTGACATTTTGAACAGGTCACTGCAGTGTCTGCATGTCTATGTATTTTCATTAAGCCATTAAATACCTTAAACCATGCGAAGATATCAGGGCTGTTGATCTCTGAAATCAAGTTCCATGATAGGTCCAGTTCACACAGAGAAGCCATAGCTGTAGGTCCAAGGCTGGATACTGGTGGGTGCCTCAGAAAATTGTGGGACAACATAAGCTGCTCTAAGCTACTCTCTGTGAAGAGCATGTCAGGTAGTGAGTGTAGTTTGTTGTGAGAGAAGTCGACTATTCGCAGGCCTGACATGGATTTAAACAGTTCTGTAGGAATGTTGGTCAGCTGGTTGTGTGAAAGGAGCAACACCTGCAAGCAAGTGTGTATTCAGTTGCTATGCATTCTGTGCACAGAAATTCAGAAAAGACAAATGGATAAATCTGCATTGGTTTGTAACACCCCTTTGCAGTTAAAAGCACTATATTACTTGAAGGTCAAATTAAACTTTTTAAAGATGGTACTCATCATATAAAAAACTTGTAGAATTGCTTGAATTGTGCATTTTGTTGGGACCTACAAGTTTTATATGAAACATAATTTGCTCTAATAAATATTTAAAAATGTAGTGAGTAAGTAAATAATTTCTGACTGCAGTGTGATACCTTTTGTGCAGTTTAGTTTTGGAACAATGCATTTGTATGTGCATACATGCATCATGATGATAGAATATAGAATTAATAAGTAACTTTTAATATTGCAGATCAATGAGAGTAATGAAATGCACTCTGCAGTCCTTGTATCTATTGTGGGAAATATAATACCACTCACCAAATGACAGGCAGGCCTGAAATTGCTGCTTTTATCAATCTGTGGTCATTCAGGCCTTAATTTTCATAATTGCTTTATTCATCCAAGTGATGTAATAGTGCTTCGTCATAGCATACGACTATTTCTGTAGCAATTCTTTGTAGTTCAACATATATCATCTTCTGTCCTACTTCACACTAGAAGAATTTCATACTTTACCAACCATTATTAAATAATCTGCAAAAGGCTATGAACCTTGAAGACATAGATGTTGAAAAAGGTAATGTTATATGAAAATGGAGTTCGAATGAATAAGCTGTGCCACTATGGTGTCATAAAATTGCCAACCTGCAAGGTTCTGGTGTTGTGGAAGGTGTCAAAGTCTAGCTCCATAAGTTGGTTATGACTCAGGTCTAGCCACTGCAGATGTATCATATTGCCAAAGACTTCACGTGTGGTGTTGAGCAGTCGATTATTTGACAGATGCAAGTGTGTGAGGGAGTGCTCCACAGGCCACAGGTAGCTGTGTCCAATGTGTGAAATGTTGTTGTAGGACAGGTCCAGGACCTTAATGTTTGACACCAACTCACTGCCACGCCCTGTTGTGGTGTTAGTTTCCAGCCGCTGTAGAGCATTGTGACTTGCATTCAGATGGAATGATGACAATGTCCCAACCTGCAGCAATGTTCAGTCTGAATAGACTTGCACAGAGTGGGAACTTGTGTCTTGTCCCATTAAGTTGTATGTTTAATCTCTGGAACTACTAAAACAATTTTCTTGAAGTTTTCTACTGGGAGTAGTCAATGCATTTTTTTAGAACATTTCAACTTTGGTTTGTTTCAGTTTAACATAATCTCTTTTTTTTACATGAGACTCAAAGTGAACTAATGAAGTATGTACAGATTTTTCAATATGGACTTACGCTATATAATATTTTTACAATACATTGATGTAGGTCTCATTGGAATGTATTACTTTTATGTGAAACATTATCAGTATGATGAATATTTAATGAAGTAAAAAAAGAAATCACTTCCATCTGATGTGCATCTGCAGTGTTGTCAGTTTAGTGACCATGTACTTCAGTCAGCAGTCATTGCTTTTCAAGAGCAGTGATTTATAGAAAAGAAGAAATGTGCCTATGTACTTCATCAGATTCACCTTTGAGCTCATGTTTATTCATGTATGAGGAAAGTCTGTAAGCAGCTAAGAAGGACGTGAGAACAACTTAATAACACATTATTTGCTTATACTGCATACCACAGCCAGAGATAAGAAGGCTGCTTGCAAAAATAAAATTACTCTCTCTCTCTCTGACATTTGGTGTGGAAAAGTGCCTTCTTAATTCTAAGCTGGAAATGTCAGTTGTTTTTTTATAAATGAAGAGCCAGGATAGAGCAGTCATTACAGTGACTATCACTACAGGCTGGATAATTGAGGATTCATGATTTGATTCCTGACATGGGCAAGAGATAATTCTAGTTATACTACTTTATATTTTCGTTAACCTATGGTTTATATATACATATATTGATGACAAACTGTTTACAGTTTATAGTTATATCTGATGACAATTTCCACATCTGTATGATCTATGGAATATAAATAAATGAATGAATGAATTATTTAATGGCAACTGAAGTCAAATATATGTACTTCCTCATCCTGCAAGACCATATGCTGGTCTTTGTGTACTTGCTAGCAATTTGAATGTCCACACCAAACCAGTAAAACTCACATTAACTTGCATAAGTACATGCAATAAACCATATCCTAGAGGCTGTATCTGCTTGGCTGTCTACTTAAGTAGCTACCTAGCTACAATAAAATACCAAATGTATTTTGACTGTATATTTTATGAGTTTCAGAACTACCTGTTACCAATATATTTTAGCTATATCTTGAAAGTGTGATATTTGTGCTGTGGCAAGAGGATGAACATTGTTGTTGTTGAGCACCATTATGGTGTATATAGGAATTTAGGGTTTGTTTTATTAAGAAAGATCAAGGGCAGCAGGAAGGCCAGTGCTCCACCATGTACAAAAGTTCTTGTGTAGATGATAATGACCCTTTTCTCAAAAAGAAGGAAATGACTTAGTATAAATGGCTGGAAGATTGTAATGGTGGCTGTAATGGCACCATATCAGGCAGTGTATAAGGACATGCAGAAGAAGGTACAGCAATCAAATATCACCACTTTCTTCACCAAAGTCTTCTGTCCCTGCCTTTTCCCTGCACCATGTGTCATTACAGCATCCTGACAGTTTTCAACCAGGAAGGCTAACATCATACCAATTAACATGAACACAATTTTTTCATTCTTATTAACTATTAATTTGCATTTCATTACATTATGTATGCCCTTGGTTCCCATATACCCATTTTTTCCATAAGGTCTTAATTTCGTGCATTGTATTTCTACTGTTTTGCTGTATGAGGCTGGTAAGTGAATAACCACTTGACCATGACGTTAAATAGTAGCAAGGATAATCCAAATTCGTCCAAATGCTGAATGTATCAAAATTTGCTGACACTGTGACTTACCTGGTCAAGTATGGAGAAGTCAAGGGATTGCAGTTGATTGTATGCCAAGTCTAACAGTTCAAGCAGAGGCAGATCCTGGAAAGCCTCATTTGAAATGATCTTCAACTTGTTCCCACGCAAGTCTAGTCTCTTGAGGCAGTCCATGATTATGAAGGCACCACGCTCAATTCGTGTGATCCTGTTGTCATCCAGCAGCAGAAACTCTAGGGATGGAAGGTCCACAAATGTGTGCATGTTCACAGACTCCAGGCTGTTGAATGACAGGTACAGTGCTTCCAAGTTGGCATGGATTCCACCCTAGGGTACAGTTCACAGTGCTACTGCTATAAGAGTCAAGACAGTTACTCAGCAATAACATATATGGTTTGTGTTTGGGGTGCAAAGTACAAATATCATAAGGAAAACTGATCATTTTGATGAAGGTATCAAGTGAATTTTCTAAGCAAATGTTACAATCATACTGGCCATGACTGCCCAATCCCCATTATTTCTTGCACTTTACATATGACATCTTGATCAATGCTTAGTAACATTTTAAATTTATTTGGATACACAAGTGGTAGGGCTTCACATCATTTCTGTCTGAGAATTATACATATTTGAGATGAGCCTGCTACCAAATATTGTTACTTGTATTTCTCATTGTGCCAAGATTATTTGATTACTTCTGAATTACAGTTGTTTGAGTTTGATGTTCTCATAGCAACGTACATGATCTGGTTTGTGACATCATCTAGGCTGGTAGTAGATACATACCAACATCTTGAAGGAATTATACCTATTAGACTACATGATTTGACATCCCAGAACACAGTAAACTTGTTTCTTTGATATACTGTTACTTAGTTCAGCAGTTCTGGTTGCCCATGCAGTGATACAGTTTCATGACAGTTTTGAAGATAGTAATTATTATTAAGAGCGTGACACTGGAAAGTGCCATAGCTTAGGATTTTAAGCCCCTGTGAAGAAAGTCTTAATGTGAAGATGTAACATCATCTGAAACATTCAGTTAATCAAATAATTTTTACTTAATTATAATATGCATGAAAAAAATAGGTAAAAGAAATGTACTATTATTAAGTAAACTATGAGATCAGAGTTGTTTTCAATGGCAAAATAGTTTCATTTTAATTAAATTCATTGAGTATTTATTAATATGCTGGCTCAAAAGCAGATGTTTCAATTATAAAGCCAACAATTGCACATAATTTTAACAAAAACACAAAAGGGAAAGGGAAAACAAAACCAGACAGCACATATAATAACAATATTGAAACAGAAATATAAATAAAGTACTGAGATAAAAGTCTCATCCTGTGGAAACTAGTTCATTAGAGAATGTCACAAATTAGTACAGAATCTGTTTTAAGGAAGTAATGGGTTTCTTATGTGGTTGAATTCTTTGCACACCAAGTTAGCAGTCAAAACACATCCAACAGATGGAGAATTTTTAAAGATAATGGAAAACATGGAGGAGTTCTAAATTATGAGGAAGAACTCAGCTACCAATAATATCCACAGAGCTGGGCAGCATTTTACCCCTGAATAATCAGCAATAAAAATAATGTAGCCAATAGAGTCTTCTGTCATGCAGGGTGTGAAATTTTATAATATTGAGAAACTTCTCGTAAGTAACATGATCATGAGAAAAGAAATGATTCTGACACAGTTTATGAACTTCTGATGAAGGCATTCCAGTCTTTTTGGCGTTTGTAGCCATTATAGACTTCCATACAATTAAGGCATACTCAAGTTTTGATGTTAACTAGTGTTAAATACCACATTAATGAACATTAAAGAGTAGAAGAGGAAAAGGTTATAGTTAGAATTAAGCCAAATATCCTCATAAATTTGGGGGAAAATACAGTCTACATGTCTGTAAAAATGCTCTTGCTAATCAATGTTTACTCTCATGTCTTTGATGGCATCACTACTACCAGTTATACAGGAATCACATATTGTAAAAACAGGAAGTTAGCAGCACAACAACCTTACACAAACAAAAAAAGGACTTGTAATGGGTTTCCCAATTTGGAGTTTTTCGGCTGAAATTTTTTCCCATATCATAGAACAAAAATTCTGTGAAGCTCTACCATCATTTCCTGTGTAAAATATGTGGTTGGGATAAAATGACAGTAGGTAAAAAACATAAATATTCTGGACCAGTTCAACAGACAACATAAAACTTTACAACTTATGTTAATAGAAGAATAGAATAACCAAATTTTATATTTATATATTAATATCATAAAATAGTAGAGGAAAAGCTATTTGGGTATTTAGACACTAAATAGTTAAATACAGTCATCCAAAAGAATTAAAAAATGGCCATGTTTAATCTATGCACTTAATGCTCTAAACACACTACACTTAAGTAATACAGAGAGCCAGTAGGAATTAAATGCAATCACTACTGTAACTGTGATAATTGTCATTAAAAAAAGCCAAAATTTTGAAACTCTTTAACAAAATACTGAATATACTTAAACGGTGCATTAATGTTGAGAAGTCTTAAGACAAAAAAATGAATTACATCCACATTTTGCACCATATATCCAGTAAATGGAAATATAGCAATACCACTTTTCACTTAAAACTTTCAATGTCATTGCTGAATAACAAATCCCTTTGTTCAAAAAAAAAAGTGCAAGATGTTACCTGGAAAGTACCCTTGTATATGTTGTCAATTTGGTTATCCTGTAGATTCAGCACCTGGAGATGCTTTAGGGGGTGAAATGAGCTTTCAGGCATGGAGCGTATTCTGTTGTTGCTAAGATCCAAATGTTGCATACTTGTGAGTGGTTGCAGAGCATCAAATGGAATGTTGGTAACAGAAGAGGCTAAGCCATGAGATAATCTCAGCATCACCAATGATTGCCCAATCTGTGAAATAAATATCAAGCCAATGTGTATAAATTATTCTTCTTCTATGGTGGCGCTACAGCCCGGGGTGGGCCTTGGCCTCCTTTACAATACGCCTCCAGGCCTCTCGATCCCTTGCTCTGTCTCTCCATTCGTTTATCCCCATCTTTCTCAGGTCCATGGACACGTCATCCAGCCATCTCATTTTTGGTCTTCCTCTTCGTCTTGTTGCAAATGTGTATAAATTAGATTTCAGATTTTGTGACAATAAATGTATGTTGAATAATTTGGAAACAACAGTGGGTCAGTGAAGTGTCTCAGTATTTCCTCATCGGTGTATTGGCACATTTATTTCACCTAGTATTATGCTGTCTCTGCATTGCCATATTTTATTGGTGGGTTCAAGAACTCTATGGACAAGATGTGAAGTCAAGATCTGTCACTATCTCCACCACTCAAAGATCTGTCAATGAAGTTTCAAGGCTCCAGTTCAGTGAGCTTCCAACTCTGCATCATAAAAGTGCCTCTTGGTTTAAAATATATTTTACCTTTATTTATTAAATCCTCTCTCTCTCTCTCTCACATACACACACACACACACATACATCTCTCTCTATCTCCCTTTCTCTTTCTCTCTCGCATGCGTGGGCACACACACACACACACCTCTCTCTATCTCCCCTTCTCTTTCTCTCTCTCTCTCACACACACACACACACACACATGCACAGACTCTAACAGAACACAGATGTGGTGATAATATTTGAAAGTAGAAAACCAAAAATGCGTGAAGGAAAACCTGGCTTAGTGCCACATTACCCACAAAAAACTTCCTGTGAAATTGATGGGAGTTGATTATGGGATCAAATCTGGGTCTCTGCTGGGAAAAAGCTAAGTGATCTATTGCATGACTCTCATTATTGGAGCACTTTTTTGATTAAAACAATTTCTTGCATTTGCCACCAAAAAAGGAACTTGTACTAGGTGCTCATGATTAGATGGGTTAGATTTATTTTATTGTGCTGTCTTAAATACCCTCCTTCATCCTAATAAATGCATAGGCTATATATTTAAGTAAATCAGTGGCTTGGTTTTAGAACATAATAAGTGTTCATTCTTTCATCATCTGTATAAGACTTAGAGCAGAAACTCACCTCTGTGAATGCCTCATTCTCAATATGTGTGATCTTGTTCTCAGAGAGATCAAGAGTTTTGATGCCCCGCACATGACGGAATGCATGGTTCCTGATGACTGCCAGATCACTGTGTTTCACGTACAGTTCTTCCAGATCCATGCTGAAGTCTGTAAAATCTTCAGATGTCAGTTGTGACTGCGGCAAGTGGCTCACTGACAGCACCCGCAACTTGCGTATCCTAGAATGTCACCCACTTGTCATGTAACCATCTGGTAGTAAAATTCAAAGGTTCACACAATTCTGCCCTCATAATATATTTTGAGCAACTAACTACATGCTACATATTTTTATAATATCCATCTTAATGTTATCACTGCCCCACACACGTAGGGTAGTGCCAAAGCACCTGCTTCATTTGAGAAATACATATTTGTATACAGGATTTCCTGAGGTTTCATAGGTTTTTCTGAGTAATTTGACTACAGTTAGATATTTGCAACTTGAAATTGTTGAACATCCATAGAAATGGTATATTTGACCCAGGACCTACCAGACTTAGCAAGAGCTGTTGTCCATATTAGCCATACTGTTGTGTATGAGTTTCTTGTTTTCACTTCCTCTCCCAGAGCTCTACTGTTTTTATTTGTAAATAACTTGTAGCTGGGTGACTCAGTTTGGTCTCCTCAAGGTGAAGGTAGTACATCATTTAGCCATTCAGCAGGGTGATGGGTAAAATCTGTTGTGTGGACATTATTTCATTTGCTTTTTAATTCCCCTGATTCTGAAGCAAAGGTATGTGATTGTTGGCAAGATGTGTTTCAGGAAGCGCAAGGAACTGTAGAGGCTCTTGAGAATTAATAAGACTGCTTAACAAAATGAATCAATTTTTAATGGTAACCCTGTGGAGAAAAACCCTACAGTTTTAGAAATTTACCTATAACCCTTGGGAAGAGTTTGTGGCATGAACTTTATAATGGCTATTGCACAATTTCTTTGACAGTGTTATTCCCACAGATGGTATGGCTGGGACTCAGAGCAATGTGGATGTAGTAAGATAGATAGGATAAATGTGTTTCCTGAGCACTTTGTATTGTGTGCAAAATATTACCTATGAAGGTCCTGTAGCATCATTATTTCCACTGCCAGAGATGTTTAAAGCTAGCTGATGCTGACAGCAATGCGTGGCTATGAAGGGATGTCTCCAGAACTGAGACAAAGTATTTTCCTGAACATATTTAAGTGTCGGTTAATTTCTACTCCGAGGGGGGGGGGTGGCGTTTATGTACTGAGGTGACTCCTTTTACATATGTGTTAAGAGAACAGGTGTTGCAGAGAGTATTATAAGTTACTGAGACTGTCAGGAAGACTGATGGACATAGTGTGCTACCTTAATACTGCAGAGAGCAATTGGATTTTTACCTGGAGAGATCTTGCAGTGAAGTGATTCCCATATTTGATCCACTAATGTCCAGGAAGTTAAGTGAGGCCTGGAAGTCTTGGAGGCTGTATTCTGGGTTGAAGGGTGACAACTTGTTCTCCCGCAGTGTGAGTGTATGCAGAAAGTTGAACGCATGAAATAAGTAATGTGGAAAGTCAGTGAGGTTGTTTGCCCCCAAATCTAGCAGTTGTAGACTCTTCTCCAGGCCTGCGAAAGCTCCTTGAGATAGATTGGTAAGGCCGCAGCCCTGAATTGATAGCTCCCGGATACCCGTGTTAGAGAATGCATCAGCCTAAAATTGAGCCAGTATTTTAAATCCATAATGGTGAAGGATGTATTTTAATGTGTACATATATATCTTGATAGGAGCCTTCCATTGTGTTGTTGTATGACCAAAGTGATTGTTCAGTCAAAACACAACAAATATATTCAATAACACGAAGTTTGCTACATTTTTCAAATACAAGTGACCATCATCAGGCAGATATTTCTGTACATGGACATGACATGTCATGTCCATGTACAG
>Ga0123352_10016228_pt1 | contig 11857 bp, 14 predicted proteins | sample TergutLab28metaG_FD_89700 | JGI IMG/M metagenome (GOLD analysis project Ga0123352, IMG submission 89700) | Labiotermes labralis P1 segment gut microbial communities from Petit-Saut dam, French Guiana - Lab288 P1 | ecosystem: Host-associated > Arthropoda: Insects > Digestive system > Gut ...
GGTCAATTGAGGAGCTACTTGAATGAAAAAAGTAGCGGCTCCAGGTCTAGAAAACAGAGATTAACGACTGTGGGGACCCGTTGCGCTGACCACGTGACACCCCTCTATCCGCAAAAGTTGGCAGTAACTTCGCCGACCGGCGGCGGCCGCTCTGTCGGTATAGTTCGCGTGCTCACTAAGGCCACGGAGTTTTATACGTATGTAATTGTTCATTACAGTAGTTTCCATGACCATTCAAAACACTGCAGGATTCTGCAAGTACATAACCTTAGAGGTGATGTTATTTACTCACATAAATCAACATGTTTATTGAAGATATTCTTTTCCAATTACATTCAGCACTTATTAAGAAATGTAAATCAAGTAACTCAAATTCAATTAATTTTTGCTACTTACACATCGTTTTTTTTTCTAGACAAATAACTTTGCTATTTTCCTGAAGACTGAACAGTTACATAAATCTAAACAACAACTGCATAAAATCCTGTTGACACAAAATTCAAAATGGTGTATGACAGTATTTAACTTTATAGCTTAACTTTAGAACTAGAAATTAGAACTCTAGTGTAGAAGTGAGCACTTTTTAATGAGATATCCCATATAAAATCTGGAGAAGGCTGACAACCATTTGAAACCACTGAGCATAAACTTACCATAACACATGCCACTTATCATAACACATGTCACTTAGTTATTTAGTTAGTTAGCTTTATTTTCTATAAATCCAATCGAAATAAAATTTCATGTGAATGAGGAAATATTCAATAAAAAAACAACATACAGTTAACATGTAGATGGAAGAGCTATCAATAAAATTTACTTAAAGGAAGAATATAAGTGTTGCAAATAAATATATACACATACAGTTTTAAAAAATAATAAATGAAATACAATAAATGAATAATTTAATTATTAAAACTACAATATCAGCAATAATTAATTACTGGTAGATTCCCTGTACTAGGATTGCTCAATAAGTTCCAGTCAAAATATTCTTGAATAGTATAAAATGAACCTTCTAAAAGAAACCTTTTTAAGCTTGATTTAAATTTCCTCATGTCACTAGATAAACTTTTTATCTCTGTAGGCAAGCAATTGAAGACTTTGATTCCTGAGTGATACACTCCCTTTTGTACCTTAGACAGATGCACTGAAGGCAGATACAGGTCTGAACAGTGTCTTGTATTAATAGAATGTACCACCGAATTGGATTTGAACATATTTATATTCTTAACTACGAAGCATAATAAGGAGAGTATGTATTGTGAGTATAGGGGTAGAATGTTTAATTTTTGAACAGCTCACGTCAGGATTCTTTGTTTCCAGCATTCATCATAATTCTTATTACTCTCTTCTGTAATTAAAAGATGGTATTACTGTAGGCGGAGTTACCCCCAAAAATTATACCATAAAATATGATAGAGTGCACACTAGAGAAGTAGATCATTCTTAGATTTTCCAAGGAAATGATGGACTTCAGAGAACTGATTATGTAACATGCTGAATTTAATTTGGAAATAAGTTGGTCTATATGTGGTTTCCAGGATAGTGTGCAGTCTAACGTCAAAACTAAAAATTTAGTGTAGTACACATTATTAATTTGATTAGTTTTATAATATATATTCACATTAACTGCATAATTAGTTTTTGACATAAACTGCATATAGTAGGTTTTGTTTAAATTCAATGATAGTAAATTGTTTTGAAACCATATTATTATCTTCTCAAAGACTTTACTGATTTCTTCCTTAAATTCAGTAAGATTTGGATGTGTAAAAATTATATTGGTATAATCTGCAAACAGTGTTGGTTTAGATAAATTATTTATTGATCCTGGAAAATCATTGATGTAAAGGAGAAAGTTAGTATTTTTTATTAGTACTCTTTGATATCTGTTGTTTAGGTAAGATTTCATTAAGTTATAAGCACTTCCCATAATGCCATAGAATTCTAATTTGGAAAGTAAAATAGTATGATTTATGCAGTCGAATGCTTTAATTGGGTCACAAAAGATCCACCCAACAGTAGATTTATTTTCAAAAGCTTCCAAGATATTATTTATAAGGTTATATGAGGCTGTTTCCATAGATGGGTTATTTCTGAAGCCATACTGTTCATGTACTAAAATATTGTTGTTATTAACATGATTACATAATCTATTGAAAATGATCTTCTCAAATATTTTAGAAAAGGATGCGAGTAAGGATATTGGTCTATAATTTGATATTTCTGATTTTTTTCCTTTTTTCCATAGAGGGATTATTTGAGAAAATTTTAGCTATGTTGGAAATTTGCCCTTGAGTAATGACTTGTAACATATATAAATAAGAGGATATATTATAAAGGGAAGACTTTGTTTCAATACTTTTAATTAGTATTTCGTCGTAACCATGAGAATTTTTTGATTTAAGTGATTTGACTATTTCAATAGTTTTTTTTAGTAGATGTCGGTGTTTGTTTTATTCTTGGAAACGGTCTAGTAAATACTGTTTAAGATAATTTACAGGATGAGCATTATCTGGTGTTGAAAAAATATCCTCTGAATTATTTGCAGAGATTTTCTCAGTTAGAGTTGAAAAATATGTGTTAAAGGCTTTGGCTATATGTAGATAGTTATTGCATAATTTTCCATCAATCTCTATTGATGAGATACCATGGTTACATTTAGTTTTGTTAGTTTCTGATTTAATTATATGCCACGAGGTCTTCGATTTGTTATTGGAATTTATAATTAATTTGTTATAGTACATTTTTTTTGCAGTCTTTATGACATCTGATAAAATCCTACAGTATTTTATATAATAATTTTTTAACATGGAATCTTCCGTGTCTCTACAAAGTAAATACAGCACTCTTTTATGTTGACTTGATATTTTAAGTGGAAAATTATGATAAAAAATTCTCAAACTTACCGTAACACATACCACTCATCTTAACATATACTACTCATAATAACACATACCACTTACCATAACATATACCACTCATCAAAGCATATACAATTTTAAATAAGCCTGTGAAGACTTAGCCATATTTTACAGTTTGACTATCCTATGCATCTTCTTTTGATTCCAGTTTTATTGTATTTCTTCTATGTACTTCTGTGTTAGCTGAAGCTCATTTTCCACGTATTTTGTTTACTCTTAAAATAATTTTTCTGTTAAGATTTGGACCAAGGTTCCCAGCAGTCAGTAGAGCATATGATCGCAATCTGAGGGCAGCAGCCATAAATATAGGAAAGGAGATGGGTATTGAGGATCGCCTGCATGAAGGTGTTTATAGCTGTATTGGTGGACCGAACTATGAGACAGTGGCAGAACTTAAGGCAATGAAAACTCTTGGAATTGATGCAATTGGTGAGTTGACCACGAATACTGTCTAACATTATACGACCACCTAGACGTTGTCCATTGTCTTAGTCCAAAAAATCCACACTGCTTCAGAGCCAGTGTTGGCCTCTGTATTTGGCTGGAATCGGAAAAGGAGAGTACATACTAGTATAGGTCTGTTAGAAGGAGCTCCAGTCTCAGTCCCTGGTTTAGGGATTGTGTACACATACACACATTTCCTTATGTTTTTGAGAGTTTGGCTGCCTCCAGCATGAAAATAGTCTACAGCAGCACACGCATGCAGCCATGTCTTCAGCAGACTGCGAGACAGCATTTCAGTGTAAATTACCACCACAGAATGTAGAAATTATATAGCAGTTCATTACTCTAAGTACTTCATTGTCAGACTGTTCAGTAGTTTCAATTAAATAAATTTTATGCTGTCATAGTGAACTTAAATTTAATAAATATTTTAACTCTGTTGAATAGATTTTGCCAGGCATGTGTATAGAAGTATTATTTCTGCAATATTTATTGTGAAACTTTTAGTTGGTTCCATGCTTGTTTATATAATTAAATGACCTCCCTGAAAATGAACTTCAAGACTAAAACATGTAGGTAATAACTGTTATAGAAATAAATAAACTGTACTCAAGTTAAATCTACTGTGATGGTCTAAAATTTCTTTCACTCAACATGTTACTTAATGTCATGATTTCTGTCATTGAAAACACATTTTAAATATGTGTCCTGCATTATTTTAGGAGTTATTCAATAGTGTTATTTGTAACTGCTCTTCACTACTTTTGTAAATCGGTAGTACTCATCAATTTCATCTTATTCTTCTTCTGTGGTTCCACTATTTGTTCTCCTCCATACTTGTCCCCAGTTAACAATTCCAGACTTTCTTCTATCATTCTATACATCATCTTTCCATCTAGCCTTGGGTTTCCCTGTAGGCCATTTTTAGTGTAGGTTGGGTGGGTAGATTTTTTGTGTTTCTTACCCCATTCATCTGCTGTGTGTTTGACAGAATTTTGCACTGGCTATTTTAATATAGCATGTTGCTTATCCTTGTACACTTGTTATTACAGGAATGAGCACAGCATATGAGGTTATTGTGGCTTGTCACAGCTACATGACTGTGTTTGCATTCAGCCTCATCACCAATAAATGTGTGACCTCATATGAAGAACCTATGGCAAACCATGAGGAAGTGATGCAAGTTGGAAAGGAGAGTGAGGACTTGCTGGGGCCTTTTGTCTCCCGCATCGTCCAACATATTAATCAGCAATGAAGAGTGATATAAAGACTTTAATTTAATTTTGCCTGCTGAAGGATACCATCATGAATGTAATCTGAATCCCAATTGATGGCCAGAGAGTATGAAAAAAATGGAGCAAGCGGTTGTGATTGTAAATTGCTGACAGTTCTTTAACAATGTTGCTAAGCCCTGATGCATTCACCTTTTGATGTAGCAGATGACCGTTCGAGATTATTTCTATATAAATGGAGTAGAAAATTACGTATTCCTATGAAACTAGCAAGGAATTTCTGATTATGTCACTGAACACATAAATGTTGCTGTAAACTATCCACTACTAGACTTTGAAACTACATACATTGTTATTTGTAGTAGGAGTGGATTAAAGGAGCCTGGATTCATGGGCAACGGCTCAGACATTACTACACTTTCTATGTAAAGAATAACATAAGTATGGATTCATAACCATAGGTTCACTAGATGCAAGTATCATTAGCTGAAATGAAATCATATTTCTAGTCTTTCTTCTGGGAAGTATGTGATGTATTACCACATGGTCTGCTACATGTGTCTTCTGGGGTGTGACAACATTAGTCTTGTATATATGTATGAAATTCTATGGATGAACATGCCATAATCCATTAATTTTCACAGTCACTGCTATGACAGCCTAAAAATGTCCCATAAAAATGCTGGCACTTGTTTCTGTGGCTATTGATAATAAGACAGGAGTGGATGAAGTTATGACTATTGATCCTGAAATTTCAACTCATTCCTCATATATATACATATACATGTGTGTGTTGTGTGTGTGTGTGTAAGAGGAGGAGGAAAGAACCTCTGATATGGATGGCAAAGGAAATGTGAAAGTGGTTTGCCACCAGCAGGCAAACTGTCAAGCTATGACTGTTTGCATTGCAGACACTTCTTCCTCAGATTATGAGCAATCAGCTCATATGAAAAGGGTCCATTACCAATATGTACTATTTTCTCAGATCAAGTACTGAATGGAACCCCCCCTCTCCCCACACACACGCACGCACACGCGCACACACACACACAAAATCTCATATGAAAGAATTTATTTTTGCCTGCAAATATTATACAATGGGACAGGTTCTTTCACAAAATTTGTCAATACTGTTTTGTCTCACCCTAATGTCATGAACAGGTGCCCCCTATGTTATCCATTACTTGCACAACACTTGCAAAAAGAAATGTACCCCCACTACTGCAACATGGGCACATAAAGGTTTGAAAGCCAAGATACTGATTTTCTGTCACTGTATCACCTTATATGGGCTACAGGGGTTATTAAGTGTTATCAAAGGTAGATCGATGTATTTAATCTTTATAAACATTTAGTGTGTATGTGAACTACGTATTTTGCTTTCAGTAAGTTACCAACTTTATCTATATTGGAAAAAGCACAACATGAAACAATTCATGTAAAATTGAATAAAAATTATCTGGATCATAAGCATATGATTGGCTGAATTATGGTACCCCATTTATTGAGATGTAGGTTATTTAATGACAACACATGAACTGCAAACCTCCATACAACGAGATGATTTGGGTCACGTTTCATTCATTCATTATACATTTAGTAAATCCATATAAGTTTTAACAAACCTACTTGACTTAAGATGACATAAGCTCCTGATATAAATCTTTATGTTCTATAATCTTTTTAGGTTTAATCTGCAGACACATGTCATGCTAACACTTTCCACACTTCATCTCATAACTCTGTAGTGAATGGCAATATTTCTATCAGACAATTTTTAAAATATTATACGATGGTAACAGTCACATATTTATTGCAACTGCATGATAATTACATGTCATAAACACAAAATAATAACATATACTTTATGAATAAATTAAAAACCCTCTGCATAACATTTATAAGTAGGTTTGTACAAAAGAAGTGGGTTATACTAGTTCCCATCAGTTTAAGCAACATAGTGAATGTGAAATAATCTCATTCACTATGCTATGGAACAAACTCACTGCACAAAATTTCAGTATTCTTGTTTATAATAGGAAAGTTTGTCCTTGTGCATGCCATGAAAGCACACGCAGGACCTCTGCTCTCACTAACCATAGCACTAAATGGAGATAGGTCGTCATCTTAACACCCATGTGATTTCAGCCCAGAGAAAGAGTCTCTTTGGTATCCATTTAATACATAGGCGTTTGTAGAATAATTTGGCCTGTTTTTTAATTGAAGTGTTTCTGTAAAATTTGTGTTTAATTAAAAGTTCTGATTACAAACTTTATTTTAAACTTCTTTCATGAACCACAAATAATAGTATTTGTCTTATCAGTATGTAATCCTTCAATTTTTCAACATGAGCTTCACATACTTCTGGCACGATACAGCTGATTGCTTGCTTGGAAATTTTGAAGAGGTGCTGCAGGCTAACATATGAATCACCACTTGCCAAGAAACGTAGCGTCAGTGCCAAACTTTCTTGAACAGAAATGGTTTTCCTGAACGCTGTGCCCTTTTTCGAGATTTTTTTCTGCAATCAAATTAATTACAAATTCAAATTCACTGGGAGATATTCTGGTGAAATTCTTATATAACCCACTGGCCGGCTGAAAATTCAAGTCGGCCAACAAACATGAACCGCTGTACACTTCCTTGCTTGTGTACAGCTGCCTCTGTCACCACCGCTGCTCTTTTCTCTTTTTTTTAGAGCATAATATATGTAAATGTACGAAGCCCCTTCTAGCTGTAGAGACATTGCTCGGGGTCCCGGAACAAACTGGGAACCCCACGGTGTAACGCTTGCAGGATACGGTTACGCCGTGAGGCAAGGGTTGAAAGTTCAACTCATAACTTTGTATCGTGTCGGGCACTTGCAACGTTACGCGGTAACGTTACAAGTGTGGACCCACCCTAACAGGGGAATATGCTAACGCTAACGATTTGGAAGTCAGGCTGATGGCCTTGACTCATTGTGCCAAAGACTAGGGCCTAGGTTGCCCTGGACTAAGTATGAGAGGGATAAGCTTTGGTTGGTTGGCTGTCTGGTTTCCGAGCCCAGACTCGCTCTGTCGCATACTGGAGTTTTGCGACGTTTGTCAGGAGCTTAGGTGAAGCCGCCGCGCCTGGGGGAAGGGAGTGCGGGCCGTCCCTCGACTTTGCATCGAATACCCTGGTATTGCCTTACAACTAAGGAAAATCACGGAAAACCTCAGTCAGGGTAACCGAATGGCGCTCGGCTGTTCAGCGCCGAACGCGATTCGTTTTGTCGACTTGGCCATCGCGAGCGATGGCCTCGACTGGCTTGCTGTCTCCTGCCACCCTTGGCTTTCGCGTCAGGCGACGGGGTCAACCCTCGGTCAGCTTAAGTATCTGCCGAGTTGCCGTACTATGGGGTTCCCCACATCAGCTGTATTTTTGTCAAAGCTCTCGGTCAGGGCTGTGATGTGTTCGGCAAACAGCGGAACGCCCAGATCCTCGTGTATCTGAATGTTACTTACGTACCAAGGGGCTCCAGTAGCGAAGCAAAGACACGTGGATTGTAACACCTGTAACTTCCGGATATGGGAGTGGGCAGCGGACCTCCACGCGGGGCACGCATAGTCCATCAGGGGCCGGATGTGCTGCTTATTTAGCAGGACTCCGTTCCTGACCGATAGATCACTCTTCCTATTCAGGTGGGGGCCCAGCATACCCATCCTTTGAGCAGTCCTCTTCCTGACCTGGTCGAGGTGAGGCTACCAGGCGAGTCCCGTGTCTAGGGTCACCCCCAGATAACGAGTGGTGTCGACCCATTCGATTGGTTCCCCGAAGAGTGTTACTTGTCGGGGCTGGATGAAGCGCCGTCAGGCACGCGCGAAGATTATCGCAGTGCTCTTAGAGACATTAATGGCGATTCTCCATTCACTCAACCACCGTTGAAGGTAGTTGAGGTATTACTCCAGGTAGCTGACAAGCAGCGTCGGCTTGCGGGACGTGGCTATGATGGCCGTGTCGTCCGCGTAGAGGGCCAACTCGACGTGGTACGAGGGTGGGGGCATGTCGTTCACATACAGACTGAAGAGAACAGGGGAGATCAATCCCCCCTGAGCTACCCCAGCCCGCATGCCTCGAAAAGATGGCGTGGCCGTCTGGAATGACGCTTCGCACGTCCGATCCCTGAGGTAGGATGCGATTGTATGGACTATGTAAGACGGGAAGTTGAGGAGCGTTAGCTTGTACAGGAGGCCATCGATCCAGACAGTATCGAAGGCTTTGGCCACGTCGAGGAAAACTGCGCCGGAGAGCCTCTTTTCGCCGAAATTCCGGGTTATTCTTTCAACGAGGCGGGCCAGCTGCAAGGACGTGCTATGTCTGGGTCTGAACCCAAACTGCTCGTCTCGCAGCAGTTCGCGTTCGTTTACTACATGTAAGATCCTAGCTAGTAGGATCTTTCCAAATAATTTTCCAATCGTGTCCAATAGACTAATTGGCCGATAGGAAGAGGGCAGTGCCGGATCCTTCCCCGGTTTAAGGATAGAGATCACTCGAGCGTGCTTCCACGTTTCGGGAAAGTGAAAGGGGCGGAGAACCGCGTTGAAGATAGGGAGAGGATGGAAACCGCTCGCTTGGGAAGGTGCTTCAATGCCCTGTTCGTTATACCGTTCGGGCCCAGAGTCTTCCTGACCTCGAGATCCCTGATGGCTTCGTGAACCTCGTCCGGGGGGTGGTTAACTGGGTTCGCTGGCAGGGCTTATGAAGTAAGACCTCAGCGCCACGTCAACCGTCTCAATAACTGACGGGACCGAAGGATCGGTCACCGGCTGGAACTGAGCCTCCAGATTGTCTGCAAGGGTTTCGGCTTTCTCAGAGTCTGAGCGAACGATTACCCCTGGGGTGAGCAGGGGGGGGGGAGAAGGAGTAGGAACTCTCATCACCCGCTCGGTCATCATCCACAGCGATTGGTCCTCTGGATCGAGGGATTCGAGTGTTGCGCTCCATTGGTCGTTTCTCCACTCGTTGAGCCGGCGGGTCACCGACCTCTGCAGGCGGTTGACCTCGACTTTCAGAGCGGGGTCCCTGGTGATCTGCCACTGCCTCCGCAGCCGGTTTGTCCGAATGGGCTCCTTTTATTCCGGTCGCCTGCTGTCCAGTCAGCTCTGCCATTGGCTGGTTGGCAGAGCTGGTAGGCGTGGCTCGTTGGATGTAATATGCTTGCAGGGGGGCTGTTTTCTTTGTTCCTGGAAGTAGACAAAGAAGGAGGGAGTGAGAGAGTGGTTTGCTGTGGTGGTTAATCTACCGCTGACTCTGTCGTTATGTGTTGATTGGGGTACGGACAGAGGAAGGAGAGCTGTGAGGTGAAATGGGATTGAATAGGAGCTGGAATGACATGTGGTTGTCCCCACAGAGTTATTGTATGGTGGTGAGACTTTCATGTGCACAACTGCGATTAAGTTATTTCTGTTATTATTTCATTTCAGCTCTGGCAGTATGAATATTATAGAGTGTAATTTATTGTTACTTAAGAACTGTATATAGTTGCATGATGCAATGTAACCATTATATCATAATTATGTAAAGTAATATCATATATTCTAGTTTGGGTAGATGTTAGCACTGTTACGCTCTTATTGCTCAATGTTGCAATATAACTTCTTGATTTCAAACTTTCACTGTGTTCTGAATGTTGTATGCTTTCTTCTGGGTAATTCCCCGGCATCTGAATTATAATATAACTATTAAAAACTCTGTCACTCATAACATTTCACAAGGTATGACTTGATTTTATGGGTACAATACCCTGGTCTGCTCTGAATGCTTGTGGCACTCAGTTAGTGAGTATGATTTCTGTTACTAAACTGACAGATAAACATACATAAGTACTGATTTAAAAATTACCAGAATATTTGTACTCTGTCAGAGACACACAATGTACTCTCAAGGAACAAACACTGTACTACTACTACCACCACCACCACTACTACTACCACTACCACCACCACCACTACTACTGCTACTACTACTACTACCACCACCACCACTACCACTACTACTACCACCACTACCACTACCACTATTACTACCACTACTACTATTACTACTACCACCACTACTATTACTACTACCACCACTAATACTATTACTACTACTACCACCACTACTACTACTACTACTACTACTACTACTATTACCACTGTGGGCCGGGTAGCTCAGTCATCTTAGCGACTCACTACGGGCTGGACGATCCGGGATCGAATCCCGGTGAGGACGAGATTTTCCACCCATCCAGACCAGCCCTGGGGCCCACCCAGCCTCCTGTAAAATGGGTACCGGGTCTTTCCCGGGGGTAAAGTGTGGCTGGGGCATGCTGCTGACCACTCACCCCCTTCTAGTGCTGCGGTTATGGAAGAGTAGAGCCATACCTCTACCCACTCTCTGGGCCACACCGGGCCTGTAACGGGATCACTTTACCTTTTACTACTACCACTACTCCCACCATCACTACCACTACTATATTATTACCACCACCACTACTACTACTACCACCACCACTACTATTACTACCACTACCACCACCACCACCACAACAACAACAACAACTACTACTACTACTACTACTACTACCACAACAACAACAACTACTACTAAAATAATAATAATAATAATATTGAAGGGAGATCTAAAAGCAGGAACTGAAAATGAATAGTGGCAGCGCAAGACCAAGCGTTAGAAACAAAATATTATGCAACAAAAGTATTGAACACAGAGACAGATAGCAAATGCAGACTTTGCCAACAATTTGATGAGACTATAGGCCACATAATATCAGCATGCCCAATACTGGCAAAAGAACAGTACATAAAAAGACACGATAAAGTATGTGCACAACTGCACTTCAACATATGCAAAGAAACAGGGAAACAGGGGTACAATTGGACAAAAAACACTGGTATGAACATGTGCCAAAATCAGTAGAAACAAGTCAAGGAGGCAAGGTCATCATATTGTGGAATCAACAAGTACAAACTGACAGAACTATCCCCAACAACAAACCAGACATTATAATCTGTGATAATGAAAAGGGAACATGTATGTTAATAGACGATGCAATCTCAGGAGAAAGAAATGTGATTAAAAAAGAAGCCGACAAGATTCTAAAATATAAAGACCTTACAATACAAATACAGCGCATGTGGAATGTAAAAACAAAGGTGATACCAGTAATAATAGGGGCGACTGGGACTGTTTCAAAGTCATTCAGAAAATACGTGAGCAACATACCAGGAA
>Ga0123352_10016229_pt1 | contig 11856 bp, 3 predicted proteins | sample TergutLab28metaG_FD_89700 | JGI IMG/M metagenome (GOLD analysis project Ga0123352, IMG submission 89700) | Labiotermes labralis P1 segment gut microbial communities from Petit-Saut dam, French Guiana - Lab288 P1 | ecosystem: Host-associated > Arthropoda: Insects > Digestive system > Gut ...
GGGTCTTTCCCGGGTGTAAAGAGCGACCGGGGCATGACGCTTACCCCTCACCCCCTCTAGCTCCGTGGTCAAGAAAGAGTAGAGCTATACCTCTACCCCCCCTATGGGCCGTACGGTCTGTACAGAGCCTCAGTGCCTGTACAGTAGAGCTATACCTCTACTCCCCCTATGGGCCGTACTGCCTGTACAGAGCCTCAGTGCCTGTACAGTAGAGCTATACCTCTACTCTCCCTATGGGCCGTACGGTCTGTACAGAGCCTCAGTGCCTGTACAAGGGTGCACTTTACCTTTACCTTTACCCATTTTTTTCCGATCTGTAATGTATCCCGGAAAAATGGAATCGTAAAATAACGAAGTCCTCGCCCCTGAAATATGTTCATTTTAAACTTTGCATTGCAACTGCATATTGGCAAGTAACATAGAATGAGGAGGTTATTGCTGAGTGATAAATTAGAAGAGGTGTTAAAGCTTGTCATCAAAGAGTCGTTTAAGGTGCTACACGTAATTTGCCTACAGCGACTAGGCACAAAAGCACTAAGATCCTTACCCCACTCCGAGTGTCGTATCCATTATGTCCCACGTATGGGGCAACAGTGCTAACCGGGATATTCAGCATCAAACGGTGACACTGACCGATTCACTGTTCCCATTATCCCAGACAAAGAAAATATCTTTACGGGTTTTGCAGTCTCATTAATCTCTTTCACCCCATTGTATTACAACTACATACCTATAAATATATTTTGCATATTGATCCCTTCTCCCCCACCACGGGGGTGGAGCTGGTCCGAGGAACGGGAAGTAAGTTCAAAGTTCATTCATCACATTGCTGGTGGTCAAGATGGTTTCCATTGCCGCTGCCGTGTTTGTCGCTGTGCTGGTGGGAATTGCCCAAGGTGGGTGTAGGGAAGTCAGATACTGAGAAATGTATTTGTTTCAGTAGTCTCCATTAGCACTGAAGATTCACATTTTGGGCGGGTGGCTTCTAATGTGGCTTACTGCTTTGGTTTTGCTGGCAGGTTGTAATCGTCTAGGTGTTGGGCTTGGACTTGCTCACCAAGAACAGAATGAGACGTCCCATAGTAAGTAATATATTCTTCATGTTTGCACCGTGCATCAATGACAAACACTTTATTAACCAAGTAATGCACAACATATAATTCGTAGATACAGTTAAAATTATAAAATATTTAAAAGTGCTCCAACATGTTTCGGATCACAGAGGATCTATCATCAGGGAGCAGTGCACAAGGCTCCCTGATGATAGATCCTCTGTGATCATGGTCGGTGTTATGGCAGCATATGCTGCCATAACACCGACCATGTCCATGTCAACGGACACGATAGAACCATTCTTGTAATTTTAGCCAAGCACTGTACAAGGCTCCCTGATAATAGATCCTCTGTGATCCGAAACATGTTGGAGCACTTTTAAATATTTTATAATTTTAATTGTATCTACGAATTATATATTGTACATTAGTTGGATAATAAAGTGTTTAAGTACTATAATATTCACCCAAGTATGTTACAGTGATAGCTCAATAAATCAGAACACAATTAATTCTAAGGTGTAAGTACGTGGGAATTGAGTTTGAACTCTACATTTTTATGCAGGTAAGTGGGAAATGTGAAATAATTTATTCAATTTTGGAAGGATGTGGATCCTATTTAAAGAACTGGACGATTGGGACGTTTTATTGTGAACAAGATTAATTGGAAGGCGTAAAGACACAAAACGTAATAGTTAAAAGTAACAGAGAAGAAATACAAATTTAAAAAAGAGATTACGTGACAATATTTGAAACGGTATTTGGTTTGTAAGTCTGCGACGGTGGAATGCTTGTTATCATTCGGTGAAGAATATTTTGTCTTACAGTTCGCTATCCAAAACACAAAGATTAAGATAAACAGAACTATAATTTTGGCTGTTGTTTTGTACGGGTGTGAAACTTGGTCGCTCATATTGAGGGAGGAACGTAAACTGAGGGTGTTTGAGAATAGGGTGTTGAGGAGAATATTTGGGCTTCAGAGGGACGAGGTAACAGGGGAGTGGAGAAAACTACATAATGAGGAGCTTAAAAATCTGTACTCCTTACCAAATACTGTTCGGAGGATAAAATCGAGAAGGATGAGATGGGCGGGGCATGTAGCACGTATGAGGGACAGTAGAGTTGTATACAGGTTTTCATGGGGAAACCCGAGGGAAAGAGCCACTTGGAAGACCCAGGCATAGATGGGAGGATATTATTAAGATGGATCTTCAGGAAGTGCGATGTGAGGGCATGGACTTGATTGATCTGGCTCAGGATAGGGACAGGTGGCCGGCACCTGTGAATGTGATAATGAACCTTGGGGTTCCACAAAATGCGGGGAACGTCTTGACTAGCTGAGATACGGTTAGCTTCTCAAGAAGGACACTGCTCCATGGAGTAAGTAAGTAAATAAGTAAGTAAGTAAGGCTGCGACGGATGTTTTCTAATGCACATACGAGTGTTAGATTGGGGTAAAAAAAATTTATAAAATATTGTTTTTAGAACTAAGCACAAAGGCTGCGAACTGCGAAAAGCGAACGATAAGCGGACGCAGCCTTCCGTAAAATTTGACCCAACTAACAAATACTCGATATGGTAGAAATGTTACGAAACAACAAAAGAGCTGTCCAATATGAAGCAGATGCTAGTCTGTTTATAACATTCTGTTTCTGAGAGAGGAAAGTGCTTGGAATACCTGGATGTACATTGGACGACAATATTAAAATGGGTCTTAAAAACACAATGGCAGCGCAAAAAACTGGATTCATGTGTCTCAGAACGGGGAAGAGTTCCGAGTTCTTGTAAACACGGTAATGAGCCATCGTGTTCCACCATGCGTGGAATTTCTTGATCTTCTGAGTGAGTACTAGATTCTGCAAGATTCTGCTCCCAGGAGTATGTTTAGAATAGTTACAGTCATGTCCAACGCTATTATGTGAAAATTTTTGTATCTTTAAAGTAAGTTATCGTTAATATCTCTATTACCGTCTGTTGAATTACTACAGCGCTTAACTCATAAGACTTCCCTTAACTGTGCGCCCGGTAGAAGCATCAATGTGTCGAGGTTGTTTGTACAGTTATTGTCGTGCACTTTTTTTTGGCGCGTTCACACTCCAGATAGCCTATTGAAATTTTTCTGTTCGCCCATCTCTTCTCTTACACCAACTCGAGAGTCGCTGAAATGACCTGCAGAGAATTTCCTGCTGGGAAAATTTAGGAGAAATTGTCGAGGCATTTCGGTTTTGATTAAAAAAAAAAAATCGGACAAATGCCTCAGACACTTTACAAAACCTACAATCAATGCTGCGGGAATCTCCAGCCTCCCTAGGTCCACACATCATTCTAGGCTTAAGTGAAACAAACAAACACACACACACACACACACACACAATATTGACTGCTTTTATGCTGTATTTGGAAACAAAATTATTTTATTCGTCTAACATAGAGTTCTATTAAGGCATGAAACGCGACATTTTGCTATGCTTGTACACACTATAAGCCTTTTCCTTATTCTAGCAACCGTGCTACAATCCAGCGCGAACCTTTATATTACATTCTTAGCAACATTCCTAATATTTAATATCATGAACTACTTCACCCAATCACCAAACCAACAAAGAAAAGTAAAAAAAAAAAATTATTAATATTATTAAAATCAACTGAAAGTGATAAGTAATCTATTTTCAATTTTTGATCCAACAACAGAAATCAATAATCTCCCACTAAATTGAACAAGAACTACAATTGGATTATTACTAATCCCAACAAGAATTTGACTAATTCCCTCACGAAATAGAATAATAATGAGATTATTAATAAACAAACTACACCAAGAAATAAAAACAATCCTAAGAAAGGGAAATGAAATTAGGGGAAACTCATTTATTCTAACATAATTATTTCTTATAATTTTAATAAACAACTTTCTTGGACTATTCCCATATATCTGACAGTGTGAACTTTTTAACGCACACATTCAACATCAACGCACTTCTCAGTATCACTTCTCAAATCTTAAGATTTACAATATTCATGGCGGAGCATCAAAAGTTGGCAATCATGAGTGGAAAATCCTGACGAAAAAACGGAGCGAACGAACCAAGGTATAGTTGTTACACGACGCCTAAATCACGAACTTGTGCTGTGTACCAAATGCTTTCCGCAATTTAATTCTTTCCGATGATTTAATCTCCAATAAATAGTTTATCGTGATGTTTCATGAATCCTCGATAGCAGAAATAACAAGAACAGACACTTCAATAAAAAATTTGATCGCCTCTCCCGTGCAGTGAGTAAATGAATAAGAAAAATCAGCAAAACGTAAAGCTTTCCCGTTAGAGATCTGGACAGTCCCTGAGGGTCCCAGGAGGTTGAGGCTCCCAGAATTTCTCGAAAATCGGTACATGAAGGTGGTAAGGTTATTAGCTTTACGCACTGACCACCTTTACTCCGCAGGAGATACTCCTGGTACTCATTTCTTTTAAAAGCTGAGTCTAACCCGGAAGGGTTAAGTCAATGAGAAGTCCCAATCGGACCCGTGACCTTCCGGCTTGTATGGCAATGTCTCAACCAACTACGCTACCGCGTGCCCCGAGAAAATGAAGCAGATTCTGTAAAGTCAAGTCCACAGTACACTCATATAAACATTTATTTCATGGTATGTCGCCTAATTGACGTTAGGCGAGGGTTAGGATTTACAAGATGGAGTAGTCGGTACAGTTACTAGACTATGGGCTGGACAGCCGACTAATCGTGATGCGATTCCCGGTATTGGCAATATATTTATCTCTTTTGCAGAAAGTGGAGTCAGGCACTGGAACTCCCTGGGGGTAAAACGGCCGGGGTGTGAAGCTAGCCATCTAGTGACGAAATTAAGAATTATTTGATCTATAGTATCATTCCCCGATATACCTCCGTATCTTTGAAAGGGCAAACTTTAATAAGCCAAACGTTAAATTATGACTAATTAAATCAAAAAGAATATAATTCTATTTACGCTGTTTAACCTTTTGACACCTAATGTCAACTATAGCGGTCGTACCGCACCGGTAACCTCTAAAGTTGCATTTTATATATTTATTCAACAAATATAGGTACTGAATATTTTAAACGTGGTATATACTCTCCGTTTTTTTTCTCTTAAAAATGCAGTTTGTTTCATAATTCTAACGTATTTGGTTCCTGTATTATTCACATTCTATATACAGAGTGTGCTAAAATTAAAAAATAATTCCGGCGCCAAAAGGTTAATATAACCGATGTTAGAACGCATTCTTTCTGTCAAAGTTGTCTTAGGCTTCAACTTTCTTCTTCCAGATGGTGCGAGTCACAATACGTTCATGCCACTGACACCCCCAGTGATATATTGGACAATTCATTACGTCCTGGGGTCAACGGCGGCATCTATCAACTGACGTTAAGGAAGACACGGCATGTGTTGTTCAGCTTTCGCAAGTTGTCTTGCTGTTAGTGTGAGGTACAATTGTTTCACTTCACCTGTACATTGAAAATAAATTAAATTCACCTGATCAACTTATTTCGTTTTAAATCATATTACATAAATGAACACGATGACAGGAGAAGGGAGAAAGTTACATAACAACAAACTTCAAAAAGTTCTCTTCACCTAGTGTTCTTAGAGTGAACAAATAAAGCATTACACAGTGGGTGAAACATGCAGGAAGAATGCAGAAGAAGAAATTCGTGCAATATTTTGGTTAGAAGTTTCGTATGTAGCGGCCATCCAGAACGCAGGAAGAAATCACAATATGAAGATTGATAATAGATCGTTTGAAATGGCGGAAGAGTTCAAATATTTGTGAAAAACCTTAAGAAATCAAAATTTTATTCAGGAAGAAATTAAGAGCAGACTGAATTCAGGGAGTGCTTGCTATCATTCGGTGCAGAATCTCTTGTCTTCCAATTCGCTATCCAAAAACACAAAGATTAAGATATACAGAACTATAATTTTTCCTGTTGTTTTGTACGGGTATGAAACTTGATCGCTCATGTTGAGGGAGGAACGTAGGCTGAGGGTGTTTGAGAGTAGGGTGCTGAGGAGAATATTTGGGCCTAGGAGGAACGAGGTAACAGGGGAGTTGAGAAAACTACATAATGAGAAGCTTAATGGTCTGTACTGCTCACCCAGTATTGTTCGGGTGATGAAATCGAGAAGAATGGGATGGGCAGGGCATGTAGCGCGTATGGGTGAGAAGAGAGGAGTATACATAGGTTTTGTGGGGAAAACTGATGAAACAGACTTGAGAGACCCAGACCTAGAAGGGAGGATAATATTAAGATGGAACTTCAGTAAGTGGGATGAGGGGGCATGGACTGGATCGAGCTGGCTCAGGATAGGGACAGGTGCCGGTCACTTGTGAATGCGGTAATAAACCTTCGGGTTCCACGAAATGAGGGCAATTTCTTGACTGGCTGAAAACAGGTTAGCTTCTCAAGAAGGACTCGGCTTCATGGAGTAAGTAAGCAATTAAGTAGGTAAGTAATTAAGTAAGTAAGTAGGGGACAACTAGAACTTGCAGTCTTCTGGAACATAATGCTGTATCATTTTGTAAATAGTTAAGGGCGTTCAGAGGAGGTCAATTTTTGGTTTAAAACTCGTGTTAAGTGCCTGGTTATGTCCTTTTGGCCACCATTCGAGAGGTTTGCAAATAGTGTTGGCAGCCACCACACGGAAACGAAACTAAGAAACCTCTAGACTCTCATCCCATAGCCTTAGGAATTTATAAACTGGGACTCTTTCAGGTATACCACAAAGAGAAACCTCAACCGCACTTGCTAAGCTGCAAAAGTACAAATAAAAAAAAAAACATATACTCTGTTTTCTCTGGCAGCAGTAAATTAACAGCGCAATAAATGAACATGAAATCAGTGACGTAGGTGCAGTGAAATCATAATCAGTGGCGTAGGTGCAGTGAAATCATAATCAGGGGCGTAGCTGGAGGAAGGGGCTGGACGAGTGGGACGACCGCCTCGGCCAGTAAAGTTAACATTTTCATTGAAAAAAATATTACTTTCTACCTTCAACAGATTTTGAATTATTCAGCCAAATACAAGGCAATTCAATAAAGAAATGTAATTTTTAAAGTATATAATTAATTTTACGTGCAGCCATTGTGATTACTCGCACCGGGCTTCAGAGAGACTAGCTACGCCACTGATCGTAACTAAACAACATATATTTCGATGTTTCGGAATATCGTATTTTATGTGGTCTTCATTACATAAGCAAGGAAGGGGAAGAGCGAAGAGTACAATTTCAGAGCCTTTCATTTTTAATAAATGACCTCGGTTTCCATTCACTGGCGTGACAAAGATCATCTTCCACACCCGTGAAAGGTAGACTAAGGTTGTACCACAGACTGATAGTAGGTGGAATGTGAGATATTTGGATGCGCGGAGTGTGGAGCTTCTGCGTGCATTTGACTGGAAATGGCAGAGGAAACAATCACCGCAATTCGAACAAGTTGGGAAACTTCGACACACGGCACTAGTAAAAGTGTTACTCGCTTAAAAGTTAAAAATCCCTTACACCTCAAGTTGACATATTATATTGTTTATATATTTTTGCGAGTTTTATGGATTACGAATGTCGTAATGTCATCCCTATACATGCCAGTCCAGAGGCTAAAGGTAGCAATCCTACCACTGGACTTACCCTGCTCTAGGCCCGTAACCCATTCAGGGGAAATTTTAACCACTGGCAAGTCTCAGAGAAAGAAGCCGGACAGATTTGAAGCTGGATACAACATGTAAATAGAATGTCTCGTAATAGATTACCTTACTTACTTACTCCATGGTGCAGAGTCCTTTTTGAGAAGCTACCTGGTTTGCAGCTAGTCAAGAAATTCCCCGCATTTCACGGAACCCGAAGGTTCATTACCGCACTCACAAGCTTCCGTCGAAATAGATTACCTAGAGTAATGAAACACTATTTCCCAACTGGCAGAAGGAATCATGGTAGACCTTTGAAGAGACTTCAGGATACGTGAGATCGGAACGGGTCAACAAGTGGTCCAACTCCATGAAATATATATGATGATGATGGTGAGTGTCGTAGCTGAATATTCCGTTCCTCTGTGATATATGTATCTACGTCAATGAATAAGCGTATCCTGAACTTTCGAAGGAACTTAATGGTGATGAGGGCACGTTCTCTCGAAACGTCCGAATCCGATTTACAATTGACGCAGTGTCATGTCCCAGAACAACGGAACCCTCACTTTTTTTTTCCTGTGTTGCTGATCAAATAAATAAAATATTTACTTTTCGCTAATTTAACAATCCTTGGCGACCTGTACAAATAACACATCCGTCGTTATATAGTGCATATACCAACAATTCTCTATTTAGCTCTTTTGAGTAAGAATATTTTTTTAGTGCTGTGTTTTCAAATGGGAATCATACTTGAAATTCGTGAAAGACCGGTATAAAAATAACCGTCTAATTACTCTCCAAGCGTCGGGTAAATTTTCTCCCGTACCAAAGCACCACACATTCTTAAATTCGGCGCTCGAAGCAGGTAACTGACTCGAGAAAAGAACCCCCCCCCCCGCTCCCCCCAGATCCCACTGAATAAGAAGCTGAAAGGACACAGGATATGATGTGGATGTGTTGGCGAAGAGAGAATCTTCGCCTGTCCAGGAACCGAGCCCATTATGTAGCCTGCAGCTATCTGCTCAATTCAGTTATCCCATTATATTATTCCCCTCTTCCAAAATTGACTCATTACAATTTGTCATTAAATTAATAGAAGTGTGGGCCCACATGCGAATTATTCAGTTATATGTTATCTTCTCAAGATACATCACTTGTACGGGGTAGTTTCCCCTAAACAGAAATTAGCGAGCTTCAGAAAACGTTTTTGTGCTAATACATCAGTACTGATTACGGCTACTTTAATGACTGAAACAGTGCTTCTTTGATGCGTCGTGCAAACAAATCCATGCTTGTTTCTGGTTTCAAAATGGAGATGGAGGGCGTGCTTATCTTCTTAGGTGTTCACTAAATGGTACAACTGGAGAGAATCAATCACAAACACCGAAATTTAACAGCCAAAGAGAATCGAATTCATAGCCCTGATTGTTTTATTGGGTTTTAACAGCGTTGTTACTAAGTTGTAACCACAAAGACAGAATACTGAACAAAGAAAGAAATTTAGAAATTAGCTCAATAATTTAAGAAGAGAGAGAAGGTTTTTGAGCTTGTACAGTGCCTACGTTTTTGCCTTCCCTGCGTTTTGCACGTTAATCTTGCGTGGCCTCCCAATTGCGGGTTCATCAATTACCAGCGTCGCACAACCGGAAGGAGTGCGATCTGCATAATTACTCCATATTTCCTAGAAGCAAACTCTAATTCCAGATGCTTATTACGTTCTTCATTTGAATAACCATAAAATCTTAACACAATCTTGTTAACAGTAGAGGGGAGGAATTTGTTTTCAAACAGTTTACCCACATGTTTGTTGTTTCACACAATTCTGCTTATCTCATTTATCTTGATATCCACTCATCATTACCAGCCTGAAGGAGTAGGTCTAATACGCATTTCCGTTCCAATGAAAATCTTCTATAACGAATACCTGACTCACTCATTCAGGTAGAATCTTTCTTGAGAAGCTGAGGATCACTCAAGAGGTGACAAAGTTTGCAAATTTCCTTCGGGTTCCATACCCGAATGAAACTTGCTATGTTCACAAGACCGCACCTGAGCCACAGGAAAAGAGTACACACCCTTACAATCTAATTCCTAGAAATCCACTTTAATACTGTTCTCCTAACAAAGCCGGAGTTTCCCAAGTGGTTTCTTTATTCTGTATCCTGTTTATCAATATATTGTTCTTATAACGTCCCATTCTCTTCTGGTTTTAAAGATGAAAGTTCCTCATAATATACTTCGCTTTCATTCGTTCAAAACGGTTCTATCATGGTTTTTATATATTCTGAAATTCTGTAAATAACATGTAATTCCCCTACAAGTTTTTGAATACGTTTGCCTATTCCAAAACCTCATTTCAGCATCTTCAATCCGAGGATTCTTGGAAAGTTGAGGGGGGGGGGGTTAGTTCAGTCGGTATAGCGTCTCGCTACAGGCTTGACGTTCCGGGGATCGAATCCCGGTGGGGGCGAGATTTTCCGTCCGTCCAAGCCGACACTGGAGCCCACCCAGCTTCCTATACAATGTGTACCGGGTCTTTCCCTCGGGTAGCGCGGCCGGGGCGTGGCGTTGACTACCCACCATCTAGCGCCGAGGTTAAAGAAAGAGTAGAGCTCTACCTCTACTTCCCCTCTGGGCCTTCGTGGCCTGTTCTGGGGTACTCTATACTTTTCCAGGACATGGTTATTTGCCGTTAGGAACAAGATGTGGGCACAAATAAGTGCACCCATGTGAATGGAATAAAGTAGAAAGTGCATCGCTTCGAAAATGTCTGACGACGACATTCACGAGAACTGCGCTCTTCTGGGTTATTACGCAGCGAGTGGTGGTAATTTCTTACTGACGTTTTGGCACAACCTATCGGTCCCATCCCAGAAGAGGGCAGTTCTCGTGTACTTCGCGGCGTAAGCTTGAAATCACGTAGAGAAGGCATCTGTAATTTGTACTTTGCACCAAAACTATATGGATGGTAAATCCAGGAAGGTAAAAATTTATGTGGAATGTGGTACTCATGCGTCCAAAATTATGATCGGCAGACCCGAAGGGAAGAGACATCTTTGAAGACCTGAGCGTAGACGGGAAATAATATTAAAGTGGGTCTTGAAGAAATAAGATGGAAGGGTACGAACTAGGTTAATCCGACTCAGAACAAGGACCAGTGTGTACAGAGTGAATGCCATTGGTACTAAATTAGTGCTGAAGGGATTCATTGTGTTTAGTAGCCGCGTGACTACAAGCTTCTCAAAACGAAATTTGCCCTACAAAGATAATTAGTTGTTTTCTTATCTCTTCAACACAAGGGTTTCTTTGTTGCTCCTGTAAAATGCAAGCACACGCACATCTTACTTCCGTTCAGTTCACTGCTGCCGTGCTGTTGAGTCATGCACGAAGACTACACATCCGTGGTTACCTTAACACACCCATCACAGCTACTGCACGTTCTACGCAGATTTACTGCAGAACTGATTTTTTTGCGGCATCCACTCACGCGAGACTTTGTGATTCCTTCTTCTGTGCGAATTCTTACTTCGGTTGAAGCTTAAAATAAATGTGTATGTCTTCATATATAATCGGCTTCGCGTATAAAATGGACAGACAAGACAACATACACACCTTGTAACGTCTGTAACACTTTTTTTTCATTTAATAACCTTCCAACAAGATGCGACTTATTCGTACCGTACGATACACATGAATCAGTTCCAACTCAACAACGAGAGCGGATGGTAGTAGATCCGGTTAATCAATACCAGAAGCTGTAATTACAGTTGTACGAGTTCCTGATGATGGGTGTCAATAGCCGAAACATGTAGAGCTGCCTACAGAAATGTAATAAACTGAATAAGTCGCATCTTTTTGGACAGTTATTAAATTCGATTCACGATACACGGACCCATGTATATTAACCTTTAGACGCCTAATGTCAACTATAGTTGACGTACCGCACCGCTAACCTCTAAAGTTGCATTTTATATATTTATTCAACAAATATATGTACCGAATAGTTTAAACACGGTATATGCTCTCCGTTTTTTTTCTCTTCAAAATGCAGTTTGTTTCATAATTCTAACGTATTTGGTTCCTGTATTATTCACATTTTATATACAGGGTGTGCTAAAATTTAAAAAATAATTCCGGCGCCAAA
>Ga0123352_10016235_pt1 | contig 11854 bp, 9 predicted proteins | sample TergutLab28metaG_FD_89700 | JGI IMG/M metagenome (GOLD analysis project Ga0123352, IMG submission 89700) | Labiotermes labralis P1 segment gut microbial communities from Petit-Saut dam, French Guiana - Lab288 P1 | ecosystem: Host-associated > Arthropoda: Insects > Digestive system > Gut ...
AGATTTTTACACTCAGTGTTTTACTCTAAAGACAGAAAATCTGGTGAGCTACCATCATACAAAATGTATTAATGTTAGGTCAACTAGGCAAACAAATTTAAAATAGAATCATAACATCAAACACATAAAAGTATAATTGTGTCATCGTATAAAAATTGATATTTTCAAACTAAATGAATTTACCATTTATTATATGGTGTTTTTCATTAACCTTCCTACTGCGAAGATGATGCACGACAGTGCAAATCTCACAATAACTTAGTGCAAAAGGGTTCATAATTAATTAGGCACAAGTGAAAGCAGTATTTTGAATGTTCATCAGTCAGACAGTTTTGCTATCTTGATTTAATTACCTTCATCTAGAAGATTTCTTTGCAGAGGTGAATGACCCAAAAAATGCTGCCAAATGAAGAGCTATTGATCGTATTGAGGTGGAAAATAAATTTTGTTAGACACCAAAATGGAGCTGTGATTGACCAGACAACTGGCGCAATTGACTGGTAGATCGCAATTGATTGTTTGACCACCTCTGAATGAGACCTTGCTGATATTTGACATAAACAGATATTTTTTAAACACAACACACAAAGCAAGTACAAATTCAGCCAAAAATTTTTAGAAGTACTTATTCTTTTAAGGGATTCACATCTCATATATGTATGAACTGTTGACACAGCAGGATACGTAACTTGCCACTGGTCAGCCTACATGCATGCATAAGTGACATATGTGGAAATTCAAAACAATTACCCACAACATCGCAATGTGTAACCATTGCTGCTGACTATATAGAGTTCATCATAAAAATTAACAATTGTTTATACCAGGAGAAGGGATACACAATGGTGTGCACTGACCTGCAATATGCCAGGTGTATCACTCTAAGGTCAGTCGATGGTACTGAATGTTTTCAATATAGCAACAAATAATAAATTACAAAGAGGCTGCATGTAGTACAGAAAATTCTACTTACACCCAACGAAATGGCATACACCCTTGATTTCTTTGAACTGGAGGGTAAAACAGGTTCAGTGGCCATTAACACTTTCTTCTTTAGAACATCTTCATTTGTGTCCAGATTGGCCTGTGGAGCAAGTTTTGTTGTGAATGTGTAATGAGGTTGAGTCTTCAGTCTTCATTTAAAAATATATTTGTCAGCGAACAAATATGACACACATTATGAACCAAATGTAGTTCAGTGTGGCAAACACAAGGACCAGTAGAATCCAAAGATTTCAGAAGCATAATATGTGTAATTACATACAGATATTATTAAAGTGAAAATCTGAATAGAATAGGTGTGATCTTGTATAAGTACTACCCCAGTGCTTCTTAATCCCCTCTATTCACTGGACAGAAGGCTGAGTGAACCCCAAAGCTGTTTGGGATGATGCAAGGAAAAGGAAATATCCACTGCCAATTGCAGATGGATTCCAATTCTGTGCTCAACCAACCTGTATCCTAGTCATTATACTGACTGATCTACCCAGACCATAGAAACATACAGGCCAACCTGGTTATGACATCGGTTTAAGAAACATCTCATCTGTAACAACACATATTCTGTGGTACAAATTAATTCCACACTGTTAACCATAACATTACACCACTCAGTTATAATGACACACATCTATGATGAGTCAAAATATTCATTCCCTTTCATAACATTGTAACTGAGTTCAAATATGTATGTAAGTAGCTCAGTACTATTCTCACTTATTTCACCTTGTAGAGGTTGTCTCAATACTTCCACATCACCACCAAACACATGAAGTGTGGGCTATTCCTTCAAAACAAGGCAAGTTTCAGACAAAAATGAATGAGGAATATACATGTTACGTGTGTGAGTACTATCTTTTGAATTAAAAAAGCACCAGCTCTTTGAACTGAACGACCAGTTTCTAAATTTACTGTGCCCTTAATTGCATAACAGATCTACACTTCTTACCTGTTTGGTTGTCTTTGGGCCACACATAGGTACTTTTCATCAAACTACGTCTTTCATTAATACTCATTATACAAAATCAAATCAGTAAAATTTTCATGTGCATTAACATATATATAACATTGAGTATTCAAACGACAAGTCAATGTACAACATTGACAATAAAATACTGGTCCAACTTATACACAATTGCACAATGGCATTCAAATTTACCGTGCTCCAACAGGCACAAGATTTTATTCTTTGCGTCTTAGATTTCCGTAAATCAAGTACTTAACCACACAGCATACAGACTTTAAAAAAAAAATATGTTCCCCAGTTACAAAACAATAAACAGATTTTAGGTACTTCTAAAACAGCAATTAGGGATACCCAGACAGTCCTCTGAACAGAAGTGTTGCATTCACTGTGCTAATTTGTTAACTACTAATAATTTTTGTGAAATTTATCCTTGTATGAAAAATTGGCCAGAGTCCAGATATTAGAAGGTATTCAAGAAGCTTGTCATCAATGAGTAAACGTACCTTTTTAACTTTTTCTGTCAGTTTGAGGGACCCTGATTCTGGAGGCTTCCTTTCTACTCTTGCATCATCTTTTGGGGGTTCCACAACATTTGCATGGGCATTTACTTGCAGGCTGGTAAATTCAAAACCACAAACAATGATTTGAAAATACCTCCATATTAAAACTACTAAACTCAAAAGCCATCTGAAAGTCAGTGGCCCACATTCAAATTTTTTGTCACATGTCTCTGAGGTACTACCAAGACCAAAAAAATCTGGTAAGAGCAGAGAGGACAGTATGGTGTTGACACACATATAAAATGACAAGGTTTCACATTCTGTTACATGTGCTTTAAATCAGCCATAGCATCAAACAGTACCACAAAATGGCAGCAAATACTTGTATTCTTTTATCATGTGTTATCTATATGTGATTTGCAGAAGATGGCAGAGTTGTTAGTAGTTATGAATACAAACACAAGATGTCATGATTAAACAGCTCTGGAAAATATGTCTGAGTTGTCAGTACTGTTTAATATACATGTAGATAGTAAACTTTTTTTATTTTGTAACAAAATGGATAACAGACTGCTTTAAATTTGGTTTTTGGCTTTTGTTTTCACAGACAAAAACTGCAAGACACATTTTCTCTCAACTGACTTTAAGCTCAACAACTTGCCATATTAGTGACAGGATTGGTATTCTTGCAACTCATACAACAGACTTACATTTTCACCTCTTCTGCTATCTTCCCCTCTTTACTGCTGCACATATAGTGGACTGGATCTGACTGCAAATGCAATGCCAAATGTGGGACCTGAGGAATATCTTTTCTATGGTGAAGCCTTGAAATGAATTTAGCTGAAACAGATCTCTGAATTAATTACCATCAGGTTATACGAAATACTCAAAAATTCCTGTCGAACTCACTAGCTACCATCACAAAATAAGGTTTCATCCACTCGTTGTTCATTTCAAAAACAAAAAACGTGTAAAGAACATGGTATTTCACCCAATATTGTGCGGGTGATAAAATCAAGAAGAAAGAGATGGACTGGGCATGTGGCATGTATGGGTGAGGAGAGAGGGGTGTATAGGGTCTTGGTTGGGAAACCAGAGGGAAAGAGACCACTGGGGAGACCTAGGTGTAGATGGGTGGATATTAGGATGGATCTCCAGGAGGTGGGATGTGGGTATATGGACTGGATTGGGCTGGCTCAGGATAGAGAGAGGTGGCAGACACTTGTGAGTGCGGTAATGAACCTTCACCTTCGGGTTCTGTGATATGCGGGGAATTTCTTGACTAGCTGCAAACCAGTTAGCTTCTCAAGAAGGACTCTGCACCATGGAGTAAGTAGGTAAGTAAAGAACATGGTATTTATTTGAACCAAGTTTAAGTGCTGTTCTTAATGTGGGCATTCTAGAAAGAAACAAAAAATAGGAGGGAAAAAATAAAGTTTTGCTGACAGACTGCATCACTGGCAGCACATGCACGAAAAATTTGTTCACATTCCATACAACAGGCTATGACATGGTCATAATATATATCAGTGCATTGGTTTTTGTTGCTACAATAATTATCTAAATAAACTTACATATACTCCATATGTCATACAAAGCTGTATTAAATAAATTGGTATATCTCAAATGTTAATGTATGAATGTATTACAAATAGAAAAAATGTCAGTATATGATTCATAACAGCTTTAAAACATTTACTGATATAAAAAAAAAGTTTGAGGAAAAGCCAGTACCTCTGCATTATGACTCAGTGACATTTGGTATTGCCAGGCCTCAACAACTAATATCACTTATACTGTTGCCATACTAAAGGAAAATATTTAAAAAACATATTTCAGAAACTAAGGTCTATTGGACAAAGAGGCAAAACACTGGTCTCCTCCTCTTCCATCTACTTTCCATCGACAAACCCAGCCGTGTCTGAAGAAGTCTCCTTGCCATCATCAGTGAGGGCAGTCAGTCTCCAGGCCACAGGTGTCTCTTGGGATCCACTGGTCTCACAATATAATAAACGTAGAGGTACGAAGGATGTACAACACACACATACTGGACAGAGTTCACATGTTTTTTGCTATGCCACAGTTTATGACTTCCAAAGCCATTAGTACGTTTCAGTACGCAAAATATTACTTACCTGTTTTGGGTTTGGAGTGAAAACGATCAGGAGTATTCGTCTGGAACTGCCTTATAGCTTCGGCCATGCTAATAAATTTTGGTTTGCTGTTTTTAGTTGTTAGTGTTTCTTTCATTTTTTGGGTGCAATCTTCTTCATGATGTAGACTATGTCCCTAAAAAGAGTGTATATTTCATTTAATGGGATAATGAAACACAAGAAGTTAATTACCACTTCATAAATGTAAAGACATGAAAGACTGACAGAGTCTGAACCTCCAGAGTAAAAATCTTTGTAATGGAATGGGCTTGCATAATAACTGTGCCCTAGAATTGTAACGGACCAAATAGTGCTTAAAACGATAATTATCAAACAATACTGAAAATAATACCTTATTTGCATGATCCAGACGACAGTTTTACATCTAGACTTCATGAAGCAGAGTTAAAGATTTGCTTAGCTAGTCAAAAATTCCCACATTTTACGGACCCTGAAGGTTCAGTGTCACATTCACAACAGCCTACCACTGCCCCCTATCCTCAGCCAGATGAATCTAATGTGCACCTTCACATCTTATTTCCTTAACATCCACTTCAATATTATCCTCTCATCTTCCTTCAGGTCTTTTTATCAAAACCCTGTATGCGTTTCCCTTACCAAAAGCACTGTTAAATTATGAATAAAGAAGTAAATTAATTATCTCCAGAAACTGTGGATTGTAATGCCATTCAAACTGCTCCTCTAAACCAAACATATTACACAATGATAACGTACAGCAGTGTAAAAACGATAGTCTTTTGCACTATAAACAAGACTTCAAAAGTATACAGCCCACATGTAACAGGCACAATTTGCAGCAGTCTTTATGAATCACATGCTAACATCTGTCCTTTTCAAGTTACTTACACAAGAAAGAAATGTAGCTAATGTGACAAAGAGAAATTATACTTTGTAACTGGCACCAAACTTGTTCAATTCAAGATTATCCACAGACAGACATGTATCTGGACAGGGTGGTAAATGAAAGGATTTCATACTTCAGACAACATGGGCATTTTATATTGCAAACTACATGGTGATTATTCAGAAGATTGATACAAAGAAATGAAACTGGGGTGGCCAAATAGCAAACAGACAGAAATCCCAACGCAAATGAAGACCACTGAATGAAAGAATTGTGTGTGTGTGTGTGTGTGTGTTTGTGTGTAAAAATCAGTCCCATTACAGGCCCGAGGTGCCCAGACGGGTTCCAGGAAGTTTATGTTCCCAGATTACGTGACAATGGCCCAAGATGGTGGTAAGGTTGTCAGCCTTATGCACTGGCCGCTTTTACCTCCAGAAATACTGTTGGTGCTCATTTCTGTTAGAGGCTGAGTCGACCCCAGGGCCATAGTGCAATCAGAAGGATTATGTTAATGAAAAATTCCAATGACACCATCTGGAAACGAACCAGCAATCTTCCAATTTGTAGTGTGAGTGTGTACATGCACAAATAATTAAAATGATGCCTAGGACAGTAAACTTTAGAGAAAAACTGCTTTAATTGTAGTGGACTCTAGTGAACAAGATTAGAAATGAATATTTTTGTAACATACTTTCTTTCACTCTGGCCATTAACAAGTACTTAAATGATAGTTGCTTTAACAAGTATGGTCTTTCTCCATTGATTTCACAGTCTCTAATAAGCCCAAATGCTTTCATTACATTTTGGTCTACACTAAAAAACTTACCTGAAATGAAATCTCAAATAACACTGATGCAAAATTCCAGTAGGCTGGAAGATACCTGTATCAATTATTCTATTATTTCCTTTTTTATTGTTATTAAAATTGGTTTGCACACCGTGTTTTGTTTACCTTTGCTTGAGGTAAGATACTTACATTTTTCTCCACCAGTGCTTCTGGATTCTTTTGTTTAGATGCTGTCCAAAGATTCTTCATTGCTAGACTGTAAAACAAAAAATTTTCTCACAGAAAAAGAGGGGAATTAAAACTGTACAACACTGAAACACCTAAAACACAACATTACTTTAAAGATATTATAAACTTCAAACACTGATATTATTCACATTCCAGGTCACAGGCATAAAAAAACTAGCAACAAATACAATGTTAATAAAAATCCAACCAGATGCAACAGTATGCAGATATTTATTTACTGCAGAGTGACTTTGCAGTAAATAAATATCTGCATACTGTTGTATCTGGTTGGATTTTTATTAACATTGAATTATGATGCACGGAACCATGAGCTTAAAATTTAGCAACAAATAAAAGTTATGCAAAATCAAGATCTCCCATGCTTATACATCAAGGAGGTTCACTTATTACGCATTCAGTTAATTGTTTTGCAAAAACCTTTTGAAAGATTGGTCTTAAAATTTAAAAGATATGAATTACTGCAGTATCAGTATCGTTGCAAGCACTACAGTAAGTTAAACAGCTACCCACACTTTGTCACCTACACACCAACTCTAACACTTCACTAGCTTGACTAATGTAAGCACATAAAGCTGTGTTCTCAGGTACAAGAAATTCAAAAGTTCCAGTGATAATGTGTTAACTTCCCCCATAACATTCACTGATAAATTATCTATTACTTAGCAAAGTGTTTTACTTTAATGCCCCATCCCCAATTTCATAAATGATTAAACTACTTAATAATGGTTTGTGTAGATACATCCTTTGTTCACTAAAAGGTTGCTATCAACAGTAACATTGGTGTATTCAAATGTAAATTCATAAGACAGGCCTGCAAATCTTGGACAGCGATGAAGGCAACATTGCACAAGGAAAACAGCTGTGGACAGCTGGGATAGATTCCAGAGGTGGATACTTTATTAATGACTTTCTAATTAAATGAAGGAAATAGTTTTTTAATCTGACATTCAGAGGACAATGCATCGTGATATATTCATACAATAAAACCAACGAAATGTACTAAATTGCATTCAAGAAACGGATTACAGACCGCATTTCACATGCGACAGGATTCTCTATTTTCTTAAACATTATAAACACACAGCACGATGTGTAAACACTGTTCGAATGTCTGCAAATTCTGTCTGTGCCTTGCCAACGAATCAAAAAACTTGGCACCCGTGCGCACCGTCGTGACCGCAGCGCTGCAGAGACAATATTCACAAACAGAACTTATTTTCTGGATAACCCTCGTAATTACTTTTATGCTTCTTTGGTATCTGTTAACAGAAAGAAATTAGTTCTTTCTTCAGTTTGTGGTTACGGTGGCACACAGCTAAAAATAACTGACAAAGTGCGAGATGTTACAGGAAAACTAGAAGTTACATTTGATTTTTATTTTCCAACTGTTCTTTAGCATCCCGTGGAAATGAGATAAATAATTAAACCATGGTTTTCAGTATCCATGAAATCTGCTCTTCTTTACCTGTGATTATGTGTAAATCATTACAATCAGTACATCAATAAAGGAAGGGACACAAGTGTTCGTTGTCCTACTAAAGTTCCGCTGATGTGGTGGCAACAGTACAGTATAAAAGTTTTTAAAATGCAAAAGAAGGTTGTGAGGTTAATCTGTAATGTTAAAAAAAGGATGTCATGTAGAGAGTAGTTCAAGAAACTGAATATACTGCCAGTGCCATGTGTTTATATAATGGAAATGGTACATTGCATTGAAATAAATATTAAAGTGTTTAAACAAAATCTGGCCATACATCAGTATAAGACACGACATAGATCCGATCTTCAAACACATTTTCGCAGAACTAATATTTTTAAAAAAAGCATAACCGATTTGAGGACAAAATTATATAATAAGCTTCCAAATTATATAAAAAATCTGGAGAATTTAAAACTTTTTAAGAAACAACCTAAAGCTATTTTATTACAACACACCTTTTATTCAGTGGACGAATACTTATCGCACGTGCAGGATATAAATTTTTAATAACTTAACCTATGAGATCAGGAATGTAGCAGATTAACCAAAATTCCTCGTTACTGAGCCATATTTGTTGTCCGGCCGAAGTTTTGTAGTTTAGACTGGGATTGATTGGTGGTGTATGAGAATATTTATTAGTTATTTTAAATAACTTTATTACAATGTATTGGTGTGTCGCGCTGTTGTGTTGGACTGGATTGTGTGTTGAGATTATTGTTTTGGTACACCATGTGTATAATTACTTTATGTTTGTTACAATTTGAGATTTTGTAATTATACATTATTTTTGTAATGGGTAGTATGATTGTAACTTGTATTTATACATCGTAATCTTGTTATGTGTAGTATAATTGTTACAGTTTGAGACTTTGTATGTATATACAGCAGTTATACATTATACTGTGGACAAGTCCAATGCTACATATGTAACAATACGGATGAAAATAAATTGAATTGAATTGAGCAACAATAACAGAAACAAAATTAAAAAAGACAATATATTTTTCAGAACACAACCCTTGAAAATAGTTTCTGTAGAAGTATGACTCATATAACCAGGCCTTGTTGCTACTCACCATTAATGACAATGGGGAGTAGGTATGAAATGACATTTGAGTAACCAATCCCTTATCTAACACACAAGTTTCAAAAGTCTCACAAAACAGAACAAAACAAATCAAATACTACATATTTATACAGACTTACTTTATTACATCATATGCATTTTCTGGTGTTCTTTCCTTGTGTTCCTTGTGTTCATCTTCAATGTCACTATTATGTTCACTTTGTTCATCAGCAGAGTTATCTGAAATGGTGCCATGTGTCAACACTGACACTAATATAGTGAAATAACAACAGTAAAAATCAGTTTTTAAAGAATTAAGCTGCAGAGAAATGTGTATGCTATATAATGCTAAATGATATATAAATGTTGTAGGAATATGCTGATTTACTTGCTACATCCAAAGTCTCCTGATGTTCAGACTGTACTGAAGTGCACGCTGTTCCTGAAGCTGTATGGTCATCTGCTGATTCACACTTGACTGTATCACATGTGGCTTCAGTTTCCTCAAAATCTGCAAAATCACACAGAAACCTTAATTACATAACCTCAAATCTTCAACCCCTGAGTGAAATTTTCATTCCAACTTAGAGACAGGTATTAAATCTCTTAGAAACTTAACAAAATCCACTTGCCCGCTATACGTTGTGGCTGACTACACACCGAATGACCATGGAAGTATAGCCATAATGCACACACAACAACATGACCTAATATGCAAGGTTAATTATAACTTCAACAAACACTGTGGTGGTGCAGTCACAGAAGCTTTACGGACAAAAGACCTTACACTGATGCTAAAAATACATTCACCATAAGCATCTCTGCAGCATTAAACAATCCTCTGTAAATCATTTACCAGCAGTCACTGTTGTATATCACTACAATGCTTGTAAGTTGAAGGTTCAAGTCTTCTGGGATATTTTATCATGCTAACTCCTAAACAATCAGATATTTTGAAGAGCATAATTTTGTGAGTACTATTCACACACATACACACACATGTACACGCACATCCACAAGCATCATGCACGCACACAAACACACACACACACATACACACACAGTTAATAGACAAATTTTATGCATTCATATTCCAAATATCACACATGAGTACTGAGCACTTCTGTTTCACTTTCAGAATATCCCAGTTGAGACCTGGAGGCCAGTTATCCTAAGGGTTTCCATGGTATTTTTCAGTCCCTCCAGTCCAATGCCGGGAACCCAAATTAGGCCACAGCCGCTTCCTTACAGATCCCTTCTAATTTGATTTATTCACTAATAACCAACCCTTTAACATTACATAGTATGTGCTGACTAGCTGATCTTCGTAAGGACGTAAAGCAAGTTACAGCACATTACATGAAATTCTGAAAATACTTAGAAATGTAAGTTACAAAAATATATTCTAACAATAAAATTATGTACAACGTACTCAATGTAAATGGCTACATAATTGCACCATTAATTCCTCAGCAATTTTACATTTTAATGATAATCAACTAACTACTCGCCTAATGACACAGCGACACATCCCAGAAGACAACAGCAACACCTCCATGAGAACTTCAAATTTCACACTCATAACATGTCTACTAGCCAAATAATACACAAATAAATCACTACAGACACAACTTCCTCATACAACACATAATACTTGTATTTAGATGACTGTCCATTTACTCTTTCTGTCTATACACACACTCACACACATATCACTTGACTTTAGGCATACACTATTGGTTTGTTAATTATTTTTTCTATGGAACAGGACACAAAAATCATCAATTAGGAAGAGGATTTTTTGTACACCACAGACTAGTATCAGCAGGTAAGAGAGTAGAGTTTGTAGGTGATCACAGAATGTCATACATAGTTCTGAGAGGTCGCAGGTGTAATATCATTCTTTTGAATGAGCATGCACCAACTAAGGAGAAAAGTCATAATTCAAAAGCCAGTTTTTATGAGGAATTACAGCGGGTTTTCAGACATTTTCCTAAGCACCATACAAAAATTTTGAGAGGAGATTTTAATGCAAAAGTTGGGAGAGAGGATATTATCAAACTGACAATTGAGAATGACAGTCTACATCAGGATTGTAATAACAAAAAATCTGGTTGCTAACAGCATGATGTTCCTGCACTGAAACATTCATACATATACCTGGACCTCTCCTGATGGGAAGACTTACAACCAGATTGACCACATATTGAAAGATAGGAGATGGCATTCAAATATACCCAGTGTACGATCTTTCAGAGGAGCTGACTGTGATACTGATCATTACCCGGTGTTTGCAAAAGTTAGGGAAAGACTGGAAGTAAGTAAACAAGCAGCACAAAGTCTTTAACTTTAACTTTAACTTGTTTCTTAATAGACTAGATGATATAATCAAGACACGTTATAAAGTTTATTTAAGCTCATCATATGAGGTGACGTAAACATAGATTATCTTACAGACAATGATAGAAAAAGACAACTTGATGCAGTGCTTCTGACTTATAATTTATCAGCTATAGTATATCTCCCCACTAGATCTCAAGGTTATTCCAATACTGCAAAAGACAATATATTTATTGACACCTATAAATTTATAAACTTTACTGTTTCCCCTCTATATAATGGATTATCGGACCATGATGCTCAATTATTAAAAATAAACAATATAGATATTTGAATAAAGGTTGATCAACTAGATGACACTTGCTTTATTATATATTGCTCAACATGTTTCAGACGTTAATACATCCATCTTCAGGAGCTAGCGAGTACTTGTTGTGTTGTGTAGGCT
>Ga0123352_10016236_pt1 | contig 11854 bp, 4 predicted proteins | sample TergutLab28metaG_FD_89700 | JGI IMG/M metagenome (GOLD analysis project Ga0123352, IMG submission 89700) | Labiotermes labralis P1 segment gut microbial communities from Petit-Saut dam, French Guiana - Lab288 P1 | ecosystem: Host-associated > Arthropoda: Insects > Digestive system > Gut ...
TGTGTTTTTGTTTGTTTTTTGTGTTTTTTTTTGTTGGTGGTATGAGTTTTTCCGTCCCCCCCCCCCCCCACCCTATGGTTCTGTTATTATGCAGAATGTACATACCAGGTGCCTTGACAATGTCACCATCAACCCTGGCAGCCATACTCAAGGAGTCCTTTCCCCCATCAACTGCTATACCAAGCTCTGACATCACTTTGCACATGGCTGTGCATGCATCATATAAAGCTGCACCTTCTCCAGGTAGCTTAGCTGCCCACATCCAGTTTCCACTGCACTTCACATCCTATAACAAGCAATTTGGATCATACGAATTATCAAAGCTGTACAATGAATGAAGACAAGACACTGAAAGGATGCAGCTCTTGTGTTACAAAAGGAGTCTAAGTTTCAGTCCTAAAACTTATAACAAATCTGTACCAGTTAACCCTTTCCCATTCTTCATACTTCAAAATGAGTATAATCAGAACATCAAAGTTAAAAAAAGGAAAAAAGAAAGAAAGAAAGAAAGAAAGAAGCAAACAAAGAAACAAAAAATGATGAAGGGTGTGGTGGGGACAAATGCTCTGCTATGAGAAAATGTACAGATCTTACCATCTGTTGCTTCTATATCTGAGCTACTAGAAGAGAACAACATAAAGAGCACAGACATAATACTTAACATATAATATGGCACTAAATTCATACAATTTGTGGCAGAAGGCGCCTCACGGCGATTCCACACTGAAGCACTATGGTGATACAAGCCTTCTGACAAAGGGGAGCAATGAATTTTGAGTTAATAGTCATTCAATACCTGAAATTATAATTGTAACCATGTATGACTGAGTGAAGTTTGATTCTTAGGTTAACTGCATAGGCTATACACAATGATATGAGGTGGGAATACATGATGTAGGGGTAACGAATTTTAAGAAATTTATTTACTTATACTTGATTTATCTGTTGGGGACCGCGGTAGCACAGCGGTTAAGGTGCTGAACTACAAATCGGAAGGTCGCTGGTTTGATCCCAGCTGGTATCAGTGGAATTTTTTATTTGACATAAAATCCTTCCAATCGCATTATGGCCCTGGGGTCGACTCAGCCTCCAACAGAAATGAGTACCAGGAGCATTTCCTGGGGGTAAAGGCGGCCGGTGCGTAAGGCTGACAACCTTACCACCATCCTGTGCCATTGTCATAAAATCTGGGAACCTTAACTTCGTGGAACCCTCTGGGCCACTCCAGGCCTGTAACGGGTCTGCTTTTGATTTATCTGTTAACATATTAAATTGAAAGAAATGGCATAAAATTATATGATGATCCATAAATAATAAACTGGAAGGGATGGGAAGGAAATTGGTTTCAGACTAATATGGGGTACTATCCTTGGAGCTAGTGAAATGAGCTATGAAAATTCACAGTCAGTGTCATAAGCATGGAGTATTAAAGGCCCTTTTAAATACAAATTATAAGAATTAACACTTGAGCCAACATGCTCAGTCATTCAGTTATGGCAAGCCACCTGGTAAACGATATCATCCAATACCTGTATATCGGATATCCTGGCAAAGACCAGGTTTGTGATAGCTTCTGCAACAGCCATCCTTGCTCCTGCTGATGCATCGACCAAACCTTTAATTGGCTGCTCTCCTATAGCCGTGGCAATCCCATCCTGAATCCAACAGAAACAAAATATTCACCTAAATACCCTGCTATAATGATACCAAAACACAGAGCACAAAATAAATTTGTATTTTAAAACAGCATCAACTTCCTTCCTGTCTAACTAGCCAGGTGGTAGGCCTAAGATTAATCTCTTATACCATTTTCTGCACTCTCTTATTACTTACTTTGTATCAAGTTAATGTACTGATCCCAACACTTCACCTTCATACAAGCTCTTATTTTCATTTCGCCATCAGAATGTAAATGACCAACTTACAGAACTGAAGTGGGTCAGAGCAGTGATGGCAACATCAGCCAATGGTGTATGAAGTGGTCCAACACACTGCTGCTGTGCAATGAGACCAGTAACACACCGATCCACCTTACTGGTCAGGTAGCGCTTGCTGGCCACGGATGGCAGTCGAAGCACATTCTCCAGAGCTAGCTTCACTGTCAGATCAGTTGGCAGGCTGAGTGACTTTACTATTGTTGGCTTGCGGTCCAGATGGAACACCTGCAACAGTGTGCTTGTATGTGACTATCTTACAATGCGGAAAGTTTCCTGGTTGCCGAAGTACATACACTGAATTTCTTGGCGTGTGTTTATATTTGCATTCACAGGTCTTTAAAAGGTTAATTCTTAATTTGTACATTCCAACAGTGAAATAACTGAGGAAAGACAACACATTCATTCTATCTCTAATGCCTTCAGTTATGTTTTCGTGACTGTCAAGTTTAAATATTCAAATTTTAAGCTTCTTCTCACCTTCTGAGGCATCTTTCCAAGAACCAGCTCCAGGTCCAGATCAACAGGATGTCTTACATTTTCTTGCTCATAGCTGCCATTCAGGTACTTTGTATCATCAACTTCTTCTTCTTCAGAAAGAATCACCTGCCAAAGAAAGAGTGAGTGTGTGTGTGAGTGAGTGAGGGATGGAGGACATTGGCAATAAGAGCTATGTACCTAAATTAAATTCAAGAACAAGAGCAGATTATTTCACCCCCAGCTGAGAAAAAATGAAAATTTGTCACACTGCAGAAGGGATGAACAATAAGATGACTGTAGAGATTTTAAATTACATCAAGAACAATAGTGTGTTAATATGGAACAACAGTGATAGGTCGTGCATAAGCCTTTAACAGAAGTCCAAAAAGAATAAAATAAATAAAATGACTTGATCAAAAATATGCCTAAAAATAATACATATAATTCTGTCATTTGTACAGACTACATTGTTCAGATGTGCCAAAGAATTAGACATTATACAGCAATCATCACCAACAACATCTCACAGTGCACAAAGAAGACAAAATATAAGATACAACTAGTCACACATGAGCACTCTAGTAGGCTGTGTAAAATGGTAAATGGTATATCATGCAGTGTAAAAACAGATGCCACGTTACCAAGCCACAAACTTCGATGTATTCAGAGTGGCCAGTCGGCAGGTAAGTAAGGCACACATTTCTCCTTCCTGGTAAAAATAGAGGACTAACACACTCCAAAAACAGGAGATCTTCAAGACTGTGAGCCAAACATATGCATGCTCACATACAGAATTCAAAGCATCTGTTACATCAACAGGAGAAGTACACCTAGGCAACTTCATTTCACAAAACAGGCCAAACAAGTATGGTCAATGGCAAAGAAGACATAATGAAGAACATAGGTTAAACCACAGTTTGCACAATCACCCTTCGTATCTGTGTTGTCCCAACGTGCTCAGTACGGTAGGTGATCCTCTTTTGGGAAACGGGTGTGGTTCACCAAATCAAATATAGTTTTAATTATTTCTTTTTTATTTGTTGTTTTATTTACTCAATTTATTCTTGATATAAAATAATGGAGCGCTATATCCAGTAAAACAACTAGATCATTTCTAGAAAACTGATACAGTCACTACTCTGTACTCCTACCTACACCACACTCCTATGCGACTGACTTTCTTACTGGACTGCTAGCGTCTGTTATCATCTCCACCTTGTGTGGAGATTAATGTGTGGAACACTACCTCCACATTCCACACAACTTCCTGCCCTAGGGCTTAATGAGGCACAGGGACAATTTTTGCACAACAGTCTTTAGTGTTCACATAGTATGGCATGTTTCATTAATTTTATCTCAGCATGTGTCATTGTAGATTTGTCTGACCTTTACTGCACACATTTCACTATCACACATCAGACACACAAGATGGGAGAATATTCTTCTGTAACTGCACCTCTTTCAGTATGCTGGTAATTGGCGCCCAAACATATCAGCATATTTTCGTCACAAAATCTGAAGGCAAGAGAGTTCTGGAAGACTTAATTATAATGAAGAGGGTGGAAAGTTGTGGGGATGTTCTGATTGTAAGCTCTTTGAAACGTGAAAATAGGATCAGTTTCCATAAGATTACTGGTATTTCTTGAGTAATTAAAGGACTATTGGTTTCCACAGATGGACCCATCACTACGAATGTATAGTTACCAATTTGCTCAGATATAAGATGACCCTGCATGTAAGACAATCCCCTGGTATGATTTTCAATTTTCAGGAAAATATATAAAAAGAACATATTTTAACTCTATGTACAATTATAAGGCCACCTCCCTCCCTTTCACATCGTAAATTAGGAAAAAATTCTTGTCCTATAGCTGGGTAAATATGGTTGTTTATATTTTTTCATCTGTATCTTTCTAGAGTAAGTAAAACATATGAACACATGATCATATATACTTCACACAAGTGTCAAATGAAGCCAGTAATTCTTCAGGTTTTGCAATATACTCACACAACACTAAAATAACAGTCTCTTAACCACAGATCTCATACCTTCCCATTATCAAGAACTGTCCCAACAAAGTTAACGGGGCATCTCTCCCTATCTCCTATCTGTTGTAAAAGTGGAACATCCTCCAAACGACACAGCATGGCATCATTCTCTTGATATTCTGCGCCCCACAGCTCCAGAGTTCTGATCGTGGGATCTCCCAGTTGGAACTTACGTGTAAAGATCACTGCACCAGAAGGCTCCACTAACTCTTTTAATACATTTCCTGCAAAGAAATACTGTATTGTAGGCTGAGTTTTGCCTGCGGTTAATGGCTTCTTCTCAGTACAAAATAAAGTTTTGTACTTTCATTTTTTTCTAATCTTAACTTACTGTCATTTCAGTTTGGAAAATTACTATTTTTATTACACAACTTTACAGTTTTCACAGTTTTAATATGCTTCTTATTTGTAGATATCAGAACTTTAAACACTACTGCAAGTTGTGACTAACTGGGGTAATAGTGCAGACAATCTTGTGGAGGGGATCATACAATTAGTGACATTTTGCAAGTGGTCCAAAATATCAGAAAGACTGAGAAACTCTGCAGTACATGACAATAAATATCTTTTGTGCTGTGGCACCACACAGTTTTGTAAATAGGTATACGAGTTTGGGGGAATTTGCTTCCAAATTCTCAGTATAAGAGCAAGCCACATGGGAGAAAAGGTCAGTGAAATATGGTAGTGTAGCACAATGCCTGGAGTTAAGAGGGAATAAGCAATGTAAACTTAATGGGAAATTCTGACCCAGCAAACGGCATCACTTGTGGTAGGATGGAAGGTAAAACACAAATGTAAGGCACATACAGGAAACAGAAATAAGTATTAAAATTAAACAAAACTAAACTAAAGTAATAAATTAAACTCAAGCCTATCTTGTGCCAAGGTTAAGAATGAGTGGAGCTATTCCTCTAATCCCCCTATATACCTTCACAACATGCAAAGGAATTACTTTATTAATTTTTTAAATTTGTTTAGTTTCTTTTGTTTTTATTTTTACTTTTATTTTACAGGTAAAGATGAAGTCAGATCTTACATGGTGTTGAATACCAGAAGCCAGTACTTTTCAACATGTACCTTCTTTCTGTGTGCATGAAGCAAAAACAAACTTACACTAACGAATAGCTTCTGTCAGATACGAAATTATGCAGCAATTAATGCGAGTGGAAATTCAATGACATTCAAAAATTACCATCTTTCAGGATGTGACATCATGCTGTCAGGCAGAAATTTACTGATGTTGGAGGATAACCTGTTACATCTATCTCTGGTTCTATCCTGATGCTGGAGGCAGCAGGTCCTTCTAAAATTTCTATCAGACTATATCATGTCACATCCCAGAAGACAGGGGTTGTCACAGTTCCCGTTGTAGGAAGCTCTCAAATCTTCCACTGAAATTCAATGACATAAATTTTCTGCTACTTTTGTCTGAAATTAATATATGATAAAACTTTAATATGTATGTGCTTATGTGGGCCAGGTAGCTCAGTCGGTATAGCGATTGACTACAGGCTGGACGGTCCGGGATTGCATCCCAGTGGGGACAAGATTTTCCACACGACCAGACCGGCCCTGGGGTCCACCCAGCCTCCTGTAAAATGGGTACCGGGTCTTTCCCAGGGGTAAAGTGCGGCCGGGGCGTGATGCTGACCACTCACCCCCTTCTAGTGCCGTGGTCATGGAAGAGTAGAGCTATAATTCTACCCAACCTCTGGGCCACACTGGGCCTGTAACAGGATCACTTTACCTTTTTTTTTTATGTTTGTGTTTATGTATACAGAGCTCCCAATTAAGTGTTGTCTCCTTATTTGTATGACTGCACCTTCACTTACCATTACCACCAGCTCCTTGGTCATGAATACTACAGATAGGGTTGTCATTTCCTCTTTCTAAACATGCTCTAATAACTCGGTTCAGTTTCTGCTCCATTTCTGCATCACCCCTTTGCACTGCACCAAAATCCAGTTCTGTGTTGCTGTCACCCTGAACCTACATATCAAAGATTTATTAAGGTGTCCTTTTATCCACACATGGTATTTGGCAATTTTTAAAAACTAGAATAGGTCAAATTATTGGTTTATTTAACACTGCTCAGGGCCGGACTAAGGGATGGGCCAGACAGGTAGCTGCCCAGCTCGCCAACCTATACGTGATGCTAAGATATCACTGGAATAATCTGATACATGGTGCTAGTAAACTTGGGTTTCCACACACAAAAGAATTTCTCCAAAATTATCTGCAATTTTGGCACACGCCCTCAAGACGGTTTACCAGCACAGTCATAGGCCACAAAAGTTTAAAGAATATCGGTTATTTGGTGTGCCAAATTATTAGTCTGCCAGGAATGCCAATTATTAACCTTCCCAGAATACCCACTTGGCTCAGACCGGCCCTGATACTGCTTCATGAATTACACTCATTATATATGACCAAATAACAAACTGCCTAAGATTATGTGTGATGAGTTCAGAAGGATGAGTTAAAGTCTCATTACAAACTTTCAAATTTGGACTGTAACGGAACATGCCATAAATAATCACTGCATACTGCCGATTGAATACATGTAGGTCACCACACCAATCTGACACATCACGGTCCCTCACCTTCACAGAGCTCGCTGAACCTCCACCAACCCCAATTCGATACACTGGACCTCCCAACTTCACCACTTGCATACCTAAGAACAAAAGAACTGAATCAGAATAAAGAAGCAACAGGCCAACACCCCACTGCCAACTCTGCTTCACCATCTTTTTGCCCACAAAGTGTATGTACATACATTTGAAGATTCCAGAATAAGCAACAATTATTTTCCTAACAACACTGACTGGCCCGTCTTTCTAATGTAGATGTAGTAGCCCACACAAAGTATTTACACATTTCGTATGATTCTCACAATAAACAGTAATTATTTCCCTACACAGCATTAACCATTTGGTGCCAGAATTAAACACCTGGCACACTCTGTAAAAGACCTGACACTAAAATGGCTGCCCATTATGACTCATATTCTTTGGCAACAAATTTGGTCATGTTTTGGTTCTCTCGTTATGACAATGTGTGCTGCTTAAGCTGGCATTCAGAACCAAAAGGTTAACTGAGTAGCCTCTGTAGAGGAGATGCAGTGAGGAAATTCTTTTTTAAATATTATTAAGCTAAACATTCTTGTGTCAATATACTTTATCACAGCATTTTTACTGCAAATTTAATATAATAAATAAACTCCCACACAAAAACTGAGGTATTATGGTGATTAAGGTTTAAGATTGGTCATTTGGGCTATGACACATGCAGCCTGGTAGTTCCGTTATCAGTCTGGGGAGAGCTCATTGCCCCTAGCTACAATAAACTCCCACACAAAAACTGAGGTATTATGGTGATTAAGGTTTAAGATTGGTCATTTGGGCTATGACACATGCAGCCTGGTAGTTCTGTTATCAGTCTGGGGAGAGCTCATTGCCCCTAGCTACAATAGGTACACATAACAGTCACATGTCAAGCTAAAAAGGTCACAACACAGAAGAGAAAATTCCAAAAAATTTCCATACGTCACATATCTCATCTTTAAATATGAAAATTACATCAATCAGACATGATGTCTGACATGTGAAAGGGAAAGCTGCCCTTCCACAATACAAGGTCAGGGGCATGGCACCAAAGGCAGGAAGGCTCTGTATTCGTTGTGTAGTGCCTCCCGAGTTGGTACCCTGGCCTGATTGGACCCGTCTCGTGCAGACACTATTACTAAAAGGGTGCGGTTATTGCCGTCGGCGCCAAGGTCTCTAACTTCTGTGCTGCCACCAGCCAGACTTACGACCAAATTCTAGCTGTCGAAAATCTGGCGAAGTACTCCGCCACAGAACGAAGTAAAATACAAATTGCACTCGTCTATATATATCACTTAGCTTATCTAGTCTTCCACGGGCATCAGTTAGTAGTTAACAGTACGTCAATTATGTCAGCCAAATTTAGTAACTAACCCAAAAATTTATTCAATATAAAAAAATAAAAATACACAAATGACCATAATTTACACTGTCACCATATAACAAATAAAAAGTTTAAATTTAGTAACTGTCCAAATACTCATTTCACCTTCCTGTATATAGTCCAAAGTATACCGGGAATTTGGGATTAAATTTCTAAACAAATTTTCCTAAATAGTCGTTTACCGAAATTGCTCAACTCGCATCAGTTCTCTCAACGGTTTTCTAATACGTTCAACACAGCTTACCTTGTATATTTAGCAGAAGCCGGCGTCCTGTACACATAATTTAAAGTCTTCTTTAGTACAAAAGTCAAAACTATCTTCACGTTAAACAACACATAAGTACTACAAAAATTTCCATGAGAATGAGGACGTTTGCCTAGTTAGAGTGGACTATATAAAGTAAGGCCACTGACACATCTAAAAAAGTGCGTATTCTACAGTGCATTGCATTGTTTGCCATGGAGAAGTTCACTAAGAGTTTGTAAACTCCGCTACTTTACGACAAACAGGAAATCAACGGCTAAGTTGCACATATCTGTGAGTGCAATGCACTGCTATTGTCAGCATTCACGAGCTTGTCGTGTCTGTGCGCGACTGATTTCTAACTCAAATCTGAAGTAACTTGTTCATTTATTACAGTCGCATGCACACATTATGCTACAGGAGCCGTTACGTACCTTTCTCTGGTTTCAGCTTCTTCACCATATTTTCATCCACAGAACCAACACCACCACTGAACATGATAGGTTTGATCCATTCCCGGCGGTCTCCGCATGGTTCCAGCATACCAAAAGATCGAACAAACCCACAAATGAGAGGTTCGCCAAATTTGTTACCATAATCTGATGCTCCATTACTTGCTTCAATTAAAACTTCCAGAGCAGGAGCAAAGTTATCAGGATAATCTAAGGCTGGGTCCTCCCATGGCAGTTGATAATCTAGTAACAAAACAAATTATGTACAATAAGGGCCGTTCCTTTATCACACATAATTCAAGCTTCCACTTTAGATGTCTAGTGTTAAAACTAAGACTGAGTGATATGCTGTGACTCTACTGATTACTTACTCAAGTTGGATGAAGGATGGCCATAAACCATGGGCGGGGGAGGTGAGTGGTCAAGCAAATGGCATTGGTCTTAGTTTGGGACGCTTGTATTATGAAGAGGCCGTGACAAATGCATTATAGCGTCAAATGAGATGGGAATATGAGCACAAATTGTAAACTGGAAAGGAATTTTGGATACAGCTGTGGCTTTTGTCAAGATACTATTCCAGTACCTGCCTGGAAAGACTGACATAAACCACATAAAACCTGTTCCAACAGTTGCCTCCACCTGTCTTTTAAAGATGAAGATGGCTGGTTCCTCTGGCTGTATGTAAGTACCAAACAACATAGTGTCACATCATACAAGACAGTAATCTTAACCCTTCAGTGTACAGCCTTCTAAATGTCAGTTTTCTTTAGCGGCCAGCACATGGTTGAATTCAAGTGCTTACTGCAGGGCAACATTTTCCCTTTCAGAATAAAAGGGCACAGATTTAATGGGACAATGTTGTACTATTTGTCCATTTAAGGTTAATATTTCATCATCATCATCGACTCTACAGCCCTGGGTAGGCCTTGGCCTCCTCAAGGTCAATATTTACTTTCATACAAACATCACACTTCAGATCAACACCATACTGCCAACTACGAAACTTCATGCCTCTTCGACTTAGAGCTAAGTACAGAACTTATTATGTAAATAAACAGTCAATGCCACTAAGTATGTATCATTTAATGCAATATATTGTGAACTCTAAAAGTCATCACCAGGCTAAAATACTTGTTATAAAACACTAAGAATATGTAATATCTTTTTCATAGAATTCCGACCTCAATTTTACAAATCTTATTTAAATGTTGCAGTACAGTATGGGTTAAAAATTAAAATGGCTTTAGAAGAATAGGTATGTTGATGATGTTGATAGGTAGAGTGTTGTAGATAATTCAGTCTCTCATGTTTCCTTTTTTGATATTCAGTTTTCCATCGTCGTTTCCCAGCAGAGATAGGATATTTATGTTCAGGCTGAGCTGAGCTGTCGTGTTATTACTGGTACCACTTCTAAGAGGGAAATAACTAAGGAAGGGAGTTCAAGTTCCTACCTGCCATGAGTAGATTTCCAACACAGTAGCCAGCTGTGCCTGCTATACAGTGGCCCCCTCTGCCAACAGCATGGACATCTCTGATCCTTCCACCAGTACCTGTTGTTGCTCCACTAAAGGATTAGAGGGATGACACACTTCGAGAGTTAACAGTATACACTAACCTACTGATAGGTACTTATTACAGAAAGGAAGAAAAAAGGAGTCAGGGTAGTGAATGACTCATTAGTGAAGAGCACTGATTGTTAAAATAACAAGCTAAGAAGCAAAGAACACTGAAATGTGATGGAGAGATAAAGCGCAAATCTCAGGGATATAAAAGTTGGTTAGAGATCTTGTATGAGTGACTGTATCTCATTGTAGTCTTCACATTATACCACATTTAATAATGTATTTCTATGTATGTGACACCGTCAAAAGTATGAACAATAGAAGTAAACAGGATATGTTAGTAAATGAAACAAACACCTATATATGGAACTCATACTTTCATGCCAAGCATATTCACCTGAAAGGGGCAACGCCAGTTGGGAAGTTGTGCGTTTCTGCAGTGAAGATGAGATGTGACTTGCTCACAACCAGTTTAAAGCAGCTGGCCTCTTTTGAGTCACTAGGACGCAGATGTTTCACCTTGAAACCCTCTATGGCACTGATAAGGAAAGAAAGCAAAAGAATTAAATGGAAAAATGCCATAAACAGAGCTTCTTGAATCTACAAGCACTGTGAATGTACATTACTTGTAAGTACAGACACATTCAAAAACTTACAAAAGCATTCATAATCAATAGAAGTGTTAACATAAATTAAGTGAAAACTGATGGCCTTAGAATAAGTTGATGTGTAAAGTCGCATACATGTACAAACCAGCATGCCATGCACGTGCCCACACATGGTTACATGTGTATCAATGATACATGTAATGTACATGCATAAGGGCATGCAAACATGCGCGCGTGCACATGCACACACACACAAACATATGCACAAGTGAAAAAATTAATTGCAGCTTGCTTTACATAGAAGGAAAATACTTTTCAATTTCTTCTCACATTCATACAATGAAGAATAGTATCTGTAAATGCATCTAAGTATGTACACACCAAAAATTTGGAATTGGATAATCATGTGACATGTACTAAGGAAGGGGGGGGGGGGGGAAATTCGAAAAACTAAATGAAAAAAGAAGAAAGTCGAATTGAAAGCCACGCCTCTGGGGAAACATAAATAAAAAAAAAGGAAAAAAAATTAACTTAA
>Ga0123352_10016237_pt1 | contig 11854 bp, 7 predicted proteins | sample TergutLab28metaG_FD_89700 | JGI IMG/M metagenome (GOLD analysis project Ga0123352, IMG submission 89700) | Labiotermes labralis P1 segment gut microbial communities from Petit-Saut dam, French Guiana - Lab288 P1 | ecosystem: Host-associated > Arthropoda: Insects > Digestive system > Gut ...
TAAGGTTCCCAGATTTCGTGACAACGGCACAGGATGGTGGTAAGGTTGTCAGCCTTATGCACCGGCCGCCTTTACCCCCAGGAAATGCTCCTGGTACTCATTTCTGTTAGAGGCTGAATCAACCCCAGGGCCATAGTGCGATCGGAAGGATTTTATGTCAATGAAAAATCCAATACAACTAGCTGGGATCGAACCAGCGGCCTTCCGATATGTAGCACGACTGTGCTACCGCGGTCCCCCAAAAACTCTTCTAGTACCCTCAAATTTCATAGTGTAAATATACATAGAACTGAAATTATTGTCTTTGTGCAGTAGGCGTTCTATTATTGTAACGAATCACGATATAGTAACATTTAGGACAGTCAAGCGATTATAAAACCCAATGAAAATAGCATTTCTTTTTTTTTCAGACTGTTATGACGACAAAGGAAGTGGAGAAATAGGAGGTGGACGTAACTGGTTAATTAATGTGCCTGAAGATAAGCTTTTGTATTAGCGTTGCCGAACATTAGGGTTTTGCTATAAACGCTTTTGTTATGTAACCTAACACAAGATGAAAAAAAGCCTGTAACATTTACACTATCAGTAAATAGTGTACGTTGTTGAGACTACCATCTCAGTGGAAAATACAGGTAAAATACCTCTGTGCGTGTCAAGAGGGTGTGTAGGGGAGCAAAGTTGGCGCTCCACACATTCTTAGCCTCGCCACTAGGTGGAAGGGAATATTCAGATTCACGCCTCCGTCGCTCTACCCGCGGAGGGAGGAGTTTTGGTAAACATTTAATAGGAGACTGCGTGGGTTGCAGTCCCGGTATAGACGTTTTGGAGAAGACAGAAACATCTTGATCCTACCGGGAACTGAACCACGATTCCTCGGCTGTCAAGCCCGTAGCTTAGTCACTATACTTACTGAAATATCAAGGCTCTTCACCTCAGAAGTTTGTGATTATCAGCGTTAGTGTGCCACTCCCCTTATTCTCATTTGGCACCACTTTGCCAGTCGCTCCGTTCCAAGACACTGGAGGCTTCTGGAACACACCTGTGTGAGTCCCACGGATTGCCACACTGCCTGCAGCCCGCTCCCATCTCTAATGCCGGCTATGTTTAGCAGATCGGTTCAACATTAGGCGTGAACTAGGATCCTAAAATTATCCAGCACGTACTGCACACGTTCATCTGACGTCACACTCCTGTCACCCCACCAAAGACAGCCCTGCACATGTCATGTTAGACCAGTATTAATGGAAATTGCCAATGCATCAGTCAGGATTTCGCGATCACTCAGCAGATTTTAAATAAAACCTTACGCTTTTTTTTCACTTAATTTCTTTTTATAAATCAAACCTGCAGTAAAAAACAAGAATTGCTCAAGCAAAAGCTTAGCAATTCTTGTTATTTTTACTTCAGGAAAAGTTTTAATGGCAACCTGCACTAAACTTTTATGTTACAGTTTGCGGGATGTATAAATGTGTTACTGAATGACTCTAAGAACTGCTAATGTTATGTAGCGTTGGTGACAGTTGGATACATGATTACAGAGCGCAAATGCTTTAGGAATGTTCGAAAGTTTGCGGAAAGCGACTGTTAACTTCGTCACGTCTGTCTGTCTGTCTGTCTTCCGTCTCTCCGCTTGGAACAACTCGGCTCCCACTGGACGGAATGTCATGAAATTTGATATTAGAGTGTCTTCGAAAATCTGTCGAGAAAACTGAATTTTCATTAAAATATGACAAGAATAACGGATACTCTACTCGCAGAACATTACACACTTTTAATCATATCTCGCTCAATTCAGCTTAGAATGAGAGACGTTTCAGTTGAATGTAACACAGAAAATCAAAACACTCATTTTATTTTCAGTAAGTTTTTTCTTCCAAATCGTGCCGTTTATGAAATAATGTGGAAAAATATTTTAAGAGCAGGGCAGGCCACAGATGACAATTGTGTGTTTGTATCCAGCATTGCATGCTGGATACAAACACACAATCAGAATATTTAAAGTTGGTTTTCCACGGTAACAGTGGTTGCAGGAACGCACCTCAATATTACGTCACACGTCCATTGCCTGTCTTGTCTGTGCCACATACATCACTCTACATGAAAGTTAAAAATGTATTTACGTTATAATTTCATCTTATGTGCAGTACAGAGTTACGTAGTGTGGTGTACCTACTGAGTTACCCAGTGTGGTGTACCTACTGAGTTACGTACTGTGATGTACTTCCTAATTTACCTAGTGTGGTGTACCTACTGAGTTACGTACTGTGGTGTACTTACTGAGTTACTTAGTGTGGTGTACTTACTGAGATACGTAGTGTTATGTACCTGCTGAGTTAAGTACTGCGGTGCACCTTCTGAGTTACCTAGTGTGGTGTACATACTGAGTTACGCGGTGTGTTGTACCTACTGAGTTACGTAATGTGGGAGTACCTACTGAGTTACGCAGTGTGGTGTACCTACTGAGTTACGTAGTGTGGTGTACCTACTGAGATACGTAGTGTGGTGTACCTACTGAGTTAAATAGTGTGGCGTACCTACTGAGTTACGCAGTGTGGTGTACCTACTGAGTTACGTAGTGTGGTGTACCTCCTTTATTTATACTGTAGAGTGATTTCCAAAACCTACGGTCGACAGTACCCGTGAACATGCAAGGCAATAACGCACTCATTCTGCTGATTGCATGTACACTGGTTATCTCACAGAGGAAATAAAAAGGCCACAAATTTGTTTGAAATCTTTGTTCTTATTTCAGCAAGTTAGATATTAAAAGAGAGGTTTAAGAATTCCCTTTTAACACTCTGGCGCCGAACCCAGAAGCCGCGTCGTTTAAGGTGTGGTTCGGCGGCCACTCTCTTCCAGGGATTGCGTGTTCGAATCCTACAAGGGTCATGGTTGTGTGTCTCTTGTGAGTGTTGTGTTTTATCAGGTAGAAATATCTGTGAAAGGCCGATCACTCGCCCAGAGGAGTTCTACCAAGTGTGGTGTGTCTGAGTGTGATCTTGAAACCTCAACAACAAGGAGGCCTAAACTAACCTAGCCTAACCTAACCTAACCTAACCTAACCCAACCCACTAGTGTTGTCGCACCATAAAAAAAATAACACTCTAATAGGCAAAACTTTAAGAGTTGCATCTGATTAATCTTATAAGAAACTGAATGCATTTAATGAAACTTAATCATTCTGAACCGCGTGAAATTAATGAAAATAGACCACATCTCTCCCATTCCAGTCTCGTACTTACAACAGCAGTTTGACGAGTTTTCTACCAAACCTGTATAATTCTTCTCGGACAGGGTTACGGTAGTTTAATTAAAATAGAGAAATGTAACACAAATTGTTGAACCGCACCTCATGATTGTGTATATATATATTCGCATGATTCACCTCCTCATTTGACAAGTGAAACTACGATCACACTGGCTGAAAATGACCTGTATCAATAAACTCCACAGTGGGCCTCAGCTGAATCACAACGTCATGGCCCTTCGTGACAGCATCTGCAATATGGACATGTAGCATGTTGACATTGGCAATGTGTTCAGACATGTCAGAACACAGATTTTAACGATAACCAGATGATATTTTATTCCAGTCCATCCATCATGATGTGTTCAGTTGTATAACATAATTACCTTCTTTTCAACAAAAGTTTTTGTCTATTTTGCCGCAGACATTCTACGTACAAAACAAAACAGAAAGGAACGACATCATGGACAGCATGATAAGCGAAGGAAACTAAATATTTATACAGAAAATTACAAGCACAGTATATAAGAGACTATGAACGTGATAGACACTGATACTTCACGTATGAATACAAAATTAGAATTGGAAAAAACCAAAGCTTTAAGAACTAAAGGACTCTATGCACATGTAACTAGTAGGTATTTCAACTGCCAAGAAATTACAAGCATTTTGTGAAACACGATGTTTGTTACCATGTACACAACAGCCCATCATTTTTCCTTATCCTGAGCCAGATAAATCCAACTTGTGGCTTCTCATCCTATTTAAGACACATTTTAATATTATTCTTCCATCTTCGCCTAGGTTTTCAAAGCGGTCTCTTCCCTTCCAATTGCCCACCAACACCCTTCTTGCATTTCTGAGTCCCCACAGACAATATTATGCAACCAATAGACCGTAAATGCAAACAATTTTAACAACCAAGTCACAAGCAAGACATAACCCTACGGCTAAAATTGGCGCTGTTTGGGTTAAAAAAAAGCTTCACGCCAGAATTGACGTATACGTGGAGGAGTGGACTTACAGCTCCGCCTACCTTTAACCTCCTGCACTAAATGGATCTGAATGGTTAGTTTGCTCCCCTTAATCGATATAAACCTGTAATTAACGAACGAGTAAATTATAAACTGTAAAATGTAAAATTGGTACGGATATTGAATAATTTTTTGAGGGATAAAATTGTAAATGAAAATTGTAATCGCTTTTACTGTGCAATATGAATTTGAAATCGTCTCTAGATATCTAATTACTGCCGATGTTATAAGCAATGCTATCCTCACCTGTGTGTTAGTAGAGCTATATAGAAGCCAATTAATGTCATTATAGATTGAAGAAATCCAACAAGATGCAACAGTATGCAGATATTTATTTGCTGCTAAATTACTGTACATGTTTCGGGCGTCCATCGCGCCCATCATCAGGAGCACATAAAACTTTAGTTGCAGCCTCTGGTACAGATCATACTGTCTGGGGAGCACGCTTCCGCAAACGTGGCCAAATAAGGACCAGTCCTTATTTGGTCACGTTTGAAAAAGCTTGTTTCCCAGTTAGTATGATCTGTACCAGAAGCTGCAACTGTAATTTTATGTACTCCCGATGATGGGCGCGATGGACGCCCGAAACATGTAGAGTAATTTAGCAGTAAATAAATATCTGCATACTGTTGCATCTTGTTGGATTTCTTCAGCCTAGAATTACGATGCACGGAACTACAGATATAAAATTTATTGTCATTCTGTTAGCTACCCCTTCTTCAAGCAGCAGCTCCTGTTATTGGTGCTTACAAAGGGACACAAAGTGAAGAGAGAGTGGGGATAACTTATGCTCCAGAGTCAGTCTTTGTCCAAAGAGTTACATAAATTTTCAGCATAACTGTGATTTAAAATTTTACTCAAGTGTTATAATGAATAGGTACATCAGATCCGTGGAAGGATCATATATGGAAATTGAAGCGAGAGATGCAAATTGTCAGTATAGTAAATTTGTGATACTTGGGGGGGGGGGGGGAATTAGTTGTTTTTCCTGCAGGCACCTGTCTCATACAAAAATGGAATATTCAAGACAGATGGTTTGCATATGTGTAGAGAGAGGGAGGTTAAGGGGACAGGGGCTTCTAACTCGGATTGAAGAAGCTAAACTAAGTGTTCACAGAAATTTTGTGTAGAAACATGTTTTAAAGCGACAACTAAGGAAAACTGGAAAATAATCTCTATGGTCATATAATATTAAAATGGATCTGAAGGAGATATGTTGTAAGAATGCGAACTACGTGGTATATTCATCCATTTAATAGACAGTTTTGGTACTAGCAGTACTGAATTACTAATGTTGTTGCTTCTTTACCAAGTTTCTTACCTATTTTATAGGCAATGTGGCCCTGAAAGTGAAGCAACTGCTACAACGTATATTAGGAAATGAACATGCATGGGATTTGCGTAGGCATTTCTCCAGGCATTCTGACTGGAGGTCAATTGTGGCTGATTTGCCATCTTCAGCCTTTGTTACTGTTAGCCGATCATTTTACAGCCGGGTGCGCCATGGAGCTGCTCTGCAAGACGCGATGAGGGAAAAAGAAACCTATCGAGATCTGAACCCCTGCCAACAGATAGTCACCCTCGGGTTGCATGAGCACAGACGTTCGGTTATTCTACAAGGTTACATAAGTGTCTGAAGTTATGGCGCCGAATGGTGTGGGTTTTGTAAAAGGACTGGGAGTGACGAAAGAGATTGCAGTAAGAAATGGCGGTACAATTTACCAAGCCTCCATAAATCTCAGAGACGAATAATATTTAAGAATTTATTTCGTACCGCACAGTAAACACACTGCGACATGGTTGAGTGGAGAAATAAACCCTGTTTGTTTTCCGAACCATAAGAAATACATAAACACAATTCGTGGAGGGTATATACAGTTCCGGGATGCTATACGCCCACTTGGTTTTACGTATGGTAAACACGGGAATTTCAAAGGCAAAGGGAGTTTAACGTATATTTTAAGATTCTAAATTAAATTAATTTAAATTATTTTGTTATTCGTGTTTTTCTAGGTTTTAGTTTGTTTAACCCTTATCCTGCTAATGTGGAGAATATGGTGAGCTCCTAATAATGCCAGGAGATGGCAGATGTGATTTAATTCGGCGTTTAAAGGGTTAATACTTGCGAATTTTAATGTTTTCTTGTGTTTTAAATGGTTGGGCATATTTGTAACGCGTTACTTTTTAAAAATTTGTTTAAATATAATTTATTTTTGAACATTTTAATGTTTTCGTTATTTTAATCTCCCTTTAAATATTTTTAAGCTGTTCTTGATATCTTAACTGTGTTTAATGTATTAAACCTTTATGAAAGTGGTCATTGTGTTCTATGTATTGTGATCTTAAGTTTAATATTAAGCATTTATTATTATTTAAAAAAATTCAGTTTTCTAAATTATTTTCGTCTCGGGGTTCGTACGCTAGGTCTGAAAGGTCATTTATGAGCGCGAACAGACTCCTCGGCTGATACAAGCAAAGAGACGATCCCGACCACGACATAAATGAAGCATGAACATGGAGCCATCCAGTGTGTATTGTGATAATCGAGAGAGAAGTTTACAGATGGGATATTCAGTAGGCGCGCATTACATTTACAGAGAGTTCCTGTCATTTGTACACATGTCAAATCCTTCCGACAAGATCATTTTTTCCCGGCTCAGATGCATAAGGTATAATCCGTCTTTGCAACCCGATTGTCGCTCAGTTAGTCAAGGAGTTTCCCTCCATTGCATAGGAGTTTATGGTTATTTATCATATTCTTATATTTAGTCAATATCGAAGCACCCTTTCCCTTAGATTCGTATTAATGTTATCCTCCCAATTACGTATAGCTGCTCCAAGTTGCTTCTTGTCTTCAGGTCTTTAACAGTAAAATTTTTCAGACATATCCTGTCTCTATCAACATTGTTCAATTATTTTTCTCGTAATATTTGGTGGAAAGGCCATTGAATGTTCCTCAAATGTGTCAGTTACGAATTATATCAGAAAGGATGTCCATATAAAAGAAGACAGTCTTGTTATGTTTGGATATTTCTTGAAACAGAACACGGAAAATCTTCCCCGGTACATCGGGTGTATTGCCTAATAATCGGAAGCAGAATCTCAACAGCTCTCGTCCACAACATCCAGTGATGAATGTATATCCTTCTTCAAATAATGACTCGTTGTTTGAATGTTTGACACATTTTGAATGTTTATACGGAATTGCGAAATTTAAACGAGATGAATTGAGCTTTCACATTGTCGTCCTTGAGAGGGCAGCATATGTCTTCTGTGCACTGTCAGTTTAACTGCCACGCAATTAGTGTTACTAGAATCATCCAGCTGAAAGAAGAATCAGTGCTGCTTATGAGGCAAATACTTAACGTTGTTTTTCTGAATGATTTTCTATTCATTCGCTCTAGGATTTTTTACAATGTATTACAGTTTTTCTTCATGCAATACTTCAGTTTCTTCTCTTGTCTATCAGTATCTGGTATCCTTTTCTATCAGTCCACATTTAACTCCATCAAGCTTGGAGCCGTCCCTTGCTTTGCGTTCTTTATGGTGAGTGATTTTTAGCAGATAAAAAGACTGACGAAGATGCTTGGTTGTCATATTTACAGTTTTTTGTTTGGTTCAGTGTCCTTATTTTTGTGGCGATGATAGTGACGAACTGCGAGCAAGACAGGCAGTGAAACTTTAACGTGCCATTGAGGCGCTTTTGGGTAAAAGTTGTTGCAGTGGAAAAGCAACAATTATTATATATTTCGTTTGTGTGTGTCTGTATCCAACATGCAATTCCTATACGCCATATTGTCGTCTGTGGCCTGTCCTCTACAATATTTTCCCACATTATCTCATAAAGGCACAATTTTCGAAAAAAAGTTATTGAATATGAAATATTCTCTCTAAAACGTGTGTCTGAAGCATTTCTTCATAAGAAGAAATGAGCGAGATATTATCAAAACTGTATATTGGTCTTCATGCAGAGTAGCCGCCATTTCTTGTCAGATTTGAATGAAACTTGAGTCAAGGCGCGAGAGATTTTTGTAAAATTCTCACAAATTTAGAGGGGCGGATCCGTCCAGTTTGGCCAAGTTGTTCCATGCGGACAGACGGACAGAGAGAGACAGAAGGACAGATATGGCGAAGCTGATAGTTTCTCTTCACACTTTTGCGAAAGCGCATAAAAATTGCTAAAATCCAGTCGGAATATACAAAGTTTGTACCTCCCGAAGAACACAGTGTGCTTCGTTTAGAAAGAACAATTCGTGAAGGAAACAGTCACATTTTCTGAACCTGTGCAACACAAAAATACAGTTTGGGGTGAACGGGAGATTTTTTTGCTCTACACATGGCGGTACAAATATTAACCACCAGGCTTCAAAGGTTTAAATATATCGTCATAAAATTTACCTGCAGAGACTGTGTCAAGCCATGATGTGTGTCAGTGTAATCACTCTCCTATTCGAGATTCTTTATGTATTACTTTTTTCCATAGTGCAACAGCCCCTGGTGGGCCAGGGCTTCCTCATTATCGAGGATTCACGATCACACTCAGGCACACCACACTCGGTAGGGTTCCTCTGGACAAGTGATCAGTTCGACGCAGGCACCTCTGTATGAAAACACACAACACTCACAACAGACAAACATCCATTCCCCCGGCGGGATTCGAACCCGCAATCCCAGCAAGCGAGTGGCTGCAGAACTATGCCTGAGACCGCGCGGCCACTGGGATCAGTCTCTTAATGTAGCGCTTAATCGAATTAAGTCGAATGGAGCAACTGGGCTATTCAACTGGTCAGAGAAGGTACGCGACATTTATTCGGCAGCTCTCGAAGTAGGAGACTACGTAGGTTTTGTTGGCGTAAAAGGTGGCAGTGCAAACAACAGAACGGGGAAAGCGATACAAACTATCGGGACACGGCGGTTCGGAAGGGGCCCGGTGTCCGACTGAGTTGTGTATGTTGTACTACTCGGTAGTAACATACTGGGTTGTTCAAAATGATTGTAGGGGTTTTAACAACTTGTCATAAACAAAACACTTGAGATAGGAGTACATGTATTTTTTTTATTTATTAGAACAACACTCCAAGTTTTTGTTGCATACCTTAAAGGTTCTCTATATGTGAATCCTTTGTGATTCTACAAACATCAACATGATAATCGATAATCACCGCTGACATGCTACAAACATTTTGGAACGAAATCGATTATCGTGTTGATGTTTGTAGAATCACAAAGGTTGCATATTGAGCACCTGTAAGGTATGTAACAAAAACTTGGAGTGTTGTTCTATTAAATAAAAAAAGACATATACTGCTATCTGAAGTGTATTGCGTATGACAAGTTGTTAAAACTCCAACAATTATTTCGAATAGCCCTGTCGCCTGTAAAAATTAGCCCTTTCAGACCGACTCCAAATCACTCCTGAACTGAGAGCCATTCTTTCGGATTTAATACAAAGGCTCCTAGCTAGTCCGCCCTACCTGGGGCGGGGGGGGGGGGGCGGGGGGGGGGAGAAAAATGTTTTCACTTTTCCCCGTACCCTTTTTCGGGGGCCCTGGATGGGGGAATATTATTCAAAATGGTCTTAGAGGAACTGCATAAGCAGTGGTTAATCTGCACTGAAGGAGAAATGCATACAGAGTTTTGTTGGGCAGACCCGAGAGAAGGAGACCACTAGAAGACCTAGGCGCAGATAGGAGGGAAATAATAAAACGAATATTCAGTACGTGGAATGGGAAGTCATGGACTGGATTGCTCTGGCTCTAGATTCGTACAGGTAGCAGGCATTTGTGAATCAGGTAATGGGCCTTGGAGTTCCCTAAAAGTAGGGGAATTTCTTGACTAGTTGAGGACCTGGTTAGCTTCTCTAGGAAGGACTCTGCTCCATCGAGCTCTTTAGATAGACCTTCATTGAACTGACCTACTTTATTTACCCTAAGTCTTTTGCCAACATTGCCGATTCCCAGCAGGTTTCGTGGATGTTGGTTGTTCCTTTAACACTGAGTATAGGTAGAGGTATTTGATCTAAGTTACTACACCATGAAATTAATGTAGTCTTCAGAACCACATGTGTACTAACTAGCTACCGACAAGCTAAAGCTGTATTCATTACATGTTCTTTGTACTTCATTGTGCGTGTGTAAACTGTCTGATTTGCACAAAGGTACTTCAGAGAGCAGCAGACGTCTATCTCTCTCTGACCTGAGCGGTGCTGCGAGCCAACAGAAGAGCAGAGAGTAAGCCAGTAGCCCTCTGACGTTGTAGCAGACCAGTCAATGGGCTTCCCGTGGTGTCAACTTTAGTAGCTTACTCCTCGCTTGCTGAAAACAGTGTGTGCATTCTAAAAGAAGAGAATATGACACCGTGAATTCAAGAATGGTTTGTTTGTGGCGTACTTAACTAGAGGGCTGTGAAGACAAACATATGAACAACGAACTAGATACAGAGCGTGTTTTGTTTGCAGTCTGTTATAATATGGATCTGTGTTACTTCTTTCTTATTTTTTTAAAGCTGAATAGTGCCAACGCTTATGTCTCTTTCTAAAGTGGTGACTGGAATTTAGTACTTCATATATAAAGAAGCATCAGTGGTTACTGTTTTGTATTTTTCGATACCGGAAAAACTTTATTGGTTAGAAATAGTTTTTGATACTTTGTCAGTGATAGTATGCAAGTGTAAGTTGGATTTATAGGTTAGAAAATTTTTTTAATACTTTCTCAGTGATAATATATCAGTGACAGCCGAAGAGTTTTATCATACTTTTTTTGTTGACTCTTAGAGAGTTCGTGTTCATAAGTTTCGGGTAGGTAGTTTTGTTTTTGTAAAGTCAAGATGGTTAAAATTGATTCGTGTGGACCAAGAATATAAACAATAAAGAACAGAACATATTCATTGTCGCACTCATGGGACTTCCTAGCACTCTCCAGTACATCGAGTCGCAACCTCGTACACGCGGTAAGTTACTATTATCAGTTGTTCTGACCTGCATTCTGGTAATTATATATTGTGTAATAAATAAGGTTGTCCATAAAACTTTTACAGAAGTCTCGTACAAGACACTTTTTCAAATAACATTCTCACGTAGTAAGTCATGGGCTTTCCGGTTGGGAGGAAGAGATGAGCGGCTACCTGCCAGAATTCAGCTGTCCACCCCAAAGGAACTGTATCAAAACACGTCTTTTATTTCTATTTATCATGCTTGATTTTATGACAATGTTTCAACCATTGATATAAAAATTATATAATTATTAGTTAGTAAGTGAAACATGTATTAAACTAAACTTGGCAATAACGGAAACCTGTCTTTAGCGGAAACCTTTACAGTACGGATGATTCCGAATTCCTGATGATTCATAATTAAAATACCTGTATTAAAAGGAACCTTCTTACTGTAGAAAAAATTCCGGTCCCGTGAGATCCCCTTATACGCAGGTTTCACGCTTAACAAAAAAAATTTTTACTCGCGGTTGTGATACAACCCCCCCCCCCCCCCCCTCCCCCCAAAACCCCCCCCAAAGGAAAACCCTACTTGATAAACAAACGGAACAACACAACAATATTTTTTATTTTCTCCTTATTA
>Ga0123352_10016240_pt1 | contig 11852 bp, 2 predicted proteins | sample TergutLab28metaG_FD_89700 | JGI IMG/M metagenome (GOLD analysis project Ga0123352, IMG submission 89700) | Labiotermes labralis P1 segment gut microbial communities from Petit-Saut dam, French Guiana - Lab288 P1 | ecosystem: Host-associated > Arthropoda: Insects > Digestive system > Gut ...
GGGATCCCAAAGTGTGCATAGCATCTTGTGACACAATTGACAAAATAGGCCTGAGGATGACTTATCTATAGTCAAAACATGTAGCATTATAATTACCTTGAGTAATAAAGCGATTGTGCTGACGTACACTATTTGATGTTGTATTACGTAATCTGAAGTATTCATTAGGATAACACTGAGTTTATGTAAAGCCAGCGAAAGTTGACTGGTAGTGTGGTGATTGTTGCTGCAATTGGTTTAAAAATTACTAGGCTCCCACCTGGAAAAATAATATTAATTTACATGAAAATCGTTGACGTTCTTGCTAGATTATATTGTGATACAGTGTACCAATAATCTATTGGAGTAATAATAAATTCCCAGAATTTTGGTCTGTGGAGGAAATAGAGAACACAAATGAACATAGAACCAACATGCTGACACTGCCTGAAATGAGAAAATGTAATGTTGGCAATTCTGCTGTTTCACTTATCTGAGGCAAATTCATTTTGTTATTCTGTGGAAATAAATTGAGAAAATGGTTTATATGTTCTACACATCATTGATGCAAAGTACACATTTTACAGTAACTTTCTCATACCGACAGCTCTGATTTGTTTATATACATGCTGTTTCTGTTGTGAAGAAAACAATATGCATGAAGCTGTAAAAGAGATGAGATTGTGTGGTTCTAAAGGTTCGTTCGAATGGTCTGGTATAATGATACAATGTTAGTCCCTTGACATTGTCCATTGTGTGTACTTGAGGTTGGAATTGTATCTACAACATTGTCTCTGTCTTCAGAAAATGCAGTACAGTAAGAAGGATGGTTTTCTTCTTTTACTGCATGTTTCTTACCAGAAGCCAGAGACAAAACAGATTGTAGATCCAATCTGAACTGTAGGTGTTGCCCGACTCACATGATTTTGAGTGATGCAAATGTTGTATTTCTACGATATATGGATTTTTTAGTTTAATTTTTAAGTAATGAATTTATTGGTATAACGTGAGAAGCATTTGTAAATAACTGAAATAAATAGTATTAAAATGTATTCACTTGTGTATTTTTCTATGAAAACTGAAAGTTATGAGACCAAAGCAATGAAAAAAGTGAACAAAACATGGAGGTTGGAGTCACTCTTGTAAACACGGCTAACATGTGAGTTGCGGATACCTGTACAGAGAATGGACAGGCTACAGGGTACATTCGTACATCAAAATAGAATTATGTTGCCAAATGTGAGTTGGATATATGACTGCAGGTGAATATATAGGTATATATACATACACGTATACCGTTTAATGAGTCGGTTTCACTTCATCTCTAATACATGCAAGTGTGCCATGTATCTAGCAGTGTTCAAGCTTGGGGTGCCATTGCACTTTAATATGTTTTACCTTGCAGTACAGATTTCCAGATCATTTTTAGTATTGGAGATTTATGCCTCTGGTAGCAAATAATTGAGAGTTTGTAATATTTGAACCATGAATGCTCATTTTCTTAATTCGTTAGAAATGAGACTGAATGAGTCTTAATGAGTTTGACAGCAGGTTAATTGTTAACAGTAGTGATGTTAAATAAAAGCTTTGCTTGTAGTGATAGTGTCTAATCATTTTGGACTTAGCAGTAATGAGTATAGTGGATGTTCGAACTGATACACATGGCCTGGACTTCCAGGGTCTGTGTCAGAAGACGGTGGTTCACCACTGGGCGATCGCCATCAGCAACAAAAGCCGGTGTGTCCTGAATGTGGGCGTGTATACAGCACAAGTAGCAACCTCAAGCAACACATTGCCAATGTTCATGCAAAAAATGACTACTGGGAACCATGCCATGTTTGTGGGAAAATGTTTAAAACCAGACAGTACTTACATACGCACCTGCTTCAGACTCATGGTATCCGTCAGAGGGGAGTGAAGAATTATGGTGGCATAGGAACACCAACTGGAAACCAAATGTGAAATTTTTGAGAGAAGATAATTCTCGTGTTGCTCGTGTGTCACTGCACATAACAAGGGTGAATAAACTGGAGTGATACCTTTCGCAAATAAAAGAGAATTGTGGATTTATTTTGTTAGATACACTGGATTGGAATCAGTAGGTGGACCAAACATTCTGTTTATTGTTATACATTGTTTTCTAAGGACATGTGCTCATTAAGAGCAAGATGACGAATGACATCTTAATGAAACTTAAGCTGCCATGAGGAAGATGAAGGAATACTATAGTGTCAGTGTTTTGATTCATCATAAATAAAATTATTATAGGGAAACATCATGAAGATTGTAATTGTAATAATAATTTGTAAGCAAGATTCAGGACATGAGTACATGTGTGTCTTCGTGTATGTCATCTGCCAACTCTATATTACGTTAGAACATTCATTTAGATTTACATTTTCTGGGTTTATATTCTAGTGCAGTCAGTGATATATACTATGAAGTGTTAGAAAAAAGTCATGATTTCTTTAAAATTGGAAGGTTGGGGATTTTTGTAGCTGAAGTACACTGCCCTAGAGGGTATAATATACATTTGTAGAAGATGAATTTCTGAGCAATGTTTGATTGGGAATTATGTGCATCTTAACATGTTAATGAGGGGGAGGAGAGGCCAGTCCTAATTTTGACAGTGCATGCCTGACTTTTTCAGTAAATGTAGTTAGAGATCTGATGTTGCATTGGGACTGAGCTTGCCTTTGGCACTGCATTTTTAAGTGTGGATTATACAGTTGAACTTGTTACTGATATGCCGCTCCCTGTCATTGCAGGGGCGGCTGTAGTAGGCTCCTCCCCCTCGTCTGTCCGCCCCCCGTGCCCATTCTGTGGACGGGTTTACAGTTCGCCCAGTAACCTGCGTCAGCACGTCATCAATGTGCATGTTCAGACATCTGAGGACCAGTGGCATCGCTGCGATGTTTGTGGCAAGAAATGCAAGACTAAGCATTACCTCATCAATCACAAACTGCAAGCACATGGCATCCGACAGAGACAGGCCACGGGGCCTTAACTAAATAATGAAGCCTTATGTACTAATGGTGGAGTGAAATGTGAAAGGTTTGGCAGTACATGCAGGAAAGTGATGACTAGTGGTGGTGTATTTCTAACATGATACTGTTATACTGTGCCATAATGATCATTTTTATTTATTTAAAGTATGAGTGAATTGTATCTGTACTATTACCTAAAATTACTGAGTTGTAGTTATATAGATGACCTAGTCTTCACAGTGATGTTATATACTGAAATTAATGCAATATTACCTTGAGATGTAGTATGTAGTTTAAAACATGCAGTCTAATATGGAGTGTACATGGTAGACAAAGGATGATCTATATCCTGTCTTCCACATAATGCGCTAGAGTTGCATTTTGTTATGTGGAAATATATTTAAGTATGGTAATAGAATTTTTTTGTATAAATCAGCAATGAGCCATTCTAAAGTAGTGAATCTTATATCATCTTTTGTGTACAGTTATAAGCTGGGTCCTTAAATAGTACAGTACTGGACCACGTGATGAAAAACTATTCTAAAAATGTGAAGTTGTCTCAGGTTATAAGTTTCTTGAAATATTTAGATTGTGGTCGTTCAGATTGTTGCTGCCATTTGTCTTTTCATTACTGATGTTTTTAAGGAACCAACTGTTTGTATCTTTAGAGTTGAAAGGATCACAGTGGGGATGTCCATCCCTTTGTCCCAAACAGTACTGCATCTTCTGTCCATCTCCTCAAGGTTCTGGTTGACTTTTATTCTTGGCCCAATAACACAACCTCTCCCACATAACCTGTTTGTATCACAGTTCTACATCTCATGAGACCACAATCTAAATCTTCACCACTATGGAAACCTCAAATTTCATCTGTTATTGAAACTGTTTAATTTGACAGTATTGTCTCTTCATACATGACTGGGAATCTGAACTGAGCTGGTGTTCATAATAATAATAATGTATGCAGATTATCCTATAAGGCAGAAAAACACATGAAACATTGTTGCTTGATGCACATTACTTTCACCATCTGAATACACTACTAGATACAGTAAGGTGGCTGGTTACATCCTCTGGACAGTTTGTAAACATATGGGGTTACAGATTACTGACAAATACTATGGACATAAATCTGAAAGGGTCATAAATGTCAACAGTGCCACTGTTATGTTGGATGTACTGGTTATCACATATTGAACAATACTAACAAACTGACCTGATATAGTACTGGTTACTTATCGATATAGCCATACCAGATGATTCAAACATTACCACAAAAGAAGCTGAAAAACTAACCAAGTACAATACCTGGAGATTGAGATCAGCAGGATGTTGAAAGTGAGAACAAATATTGTGCCAGTTATAATTGGAGCATTAGGAACAATTAAGAAGGGATTAGATCAGAACCTGCAGTTGCTCCCAGGTAACCTGTTGGCCATAGAGCTACAGAAGATCACACTAAGTGCACTGCACACGTCATTTGTAAAGTGCTGGGGTAAATTGCTTTGTTCTGTTGTTGAGATCTGGACTTACCAGAAGACGGCCACCTAATAACTAAGAGACAAAAATTAAATCAATTAATTAATAATAATAACAACAACAACAATAACAACAACAGTGAGGCAGTCTGTCATTGGTACTATCTTCTTGGGCTTTTTATGCACACTGTTTTTGAGAAATTTGTGGACAGGAAGCAGCAGGTCACACCTTCCTAATCTGGCTCCCTCAGAACCTGGCTGACCCTAGACCAAGAAATGTCAGGAATTTTATGTTTAATTGACCATGCATCTCAATATATTTGTGTAAAGGAAAACCAACTTGACGAACAATTTATTGTGAGTGTATTTCGGATATGCCAGAAACATGTAGAGGTGTTTGATGAAATAGACCTATGATAAATTGTGCATCAAATTGGTTTTCCTATACACAAATTTCTGGAACCAACAGCACTGAGCGTGTTATGATATAAAATCACCTTACACAGTACTTTGTAAAATGAAGTGTTAGTGTTGTGCCAAATTTAAATGCACTGGCACAAGGTATTAAGTGGAGACAGCATAAACAAGAAATGTAAAAAAGAAGTAGTGTATTTTAAGAACACTTGGAAGTCGAGAAACAAGGAGTAGTCACTTATGTCAGGATTGTCCTCAAACATCAGGGCTGGCCATAAGTTTTGCCATCTGTTTTTAAAAGCAGTTGTAGTTACTCTATCCCAGACTGTAGCTGATGTTCAGATAATATCTTCTAGGGTAAACACTGTCATAGAGTTTTCCACATTTGCGGATGGCAAACGGTGCGTATGAACTGACGGGTATTTACATGTTATGAAGTGTAATATACCCACAGCTAATGACTGAGGTGCGGTTTGTAGGTAAATACATTTCCTGCAAATATGTTTGACAAGCAGGTATGCATTCTGGTAAATAACGGTTATTGAACAGCAGAGCAGTTTTGTGTTTAGGATCAAGACCAACCAATATGCAGTGAGTTCTAGTTTCATGAATAAAATGCTTCTCAAGCCATTCAAGAAATACCTTTTTGATCTATGTACCAATGTGCATTACCGCATTCAAGAACAGTTGCACTGTCATTAAATTCCTTGAAGCCACTTGGTATCTCCTCAGTTTCTTGTGTGGATGTTTTTGTAGGAAGACCGCCAGTGTAAGAGCCAAGCCACTGACATTGCGTAATTGCTGTGTGGATAACTTCTCACATGAAACAAACTGTGCAAACTGATCAACAAACTTCTGAACTGCTTCAGTATCTACACTCTCTTTTTTACTTAACACATGATGTACACTGATGCCATGTCATGATTTCAGTTTGTGCAGCCATCCTTGGCAATATTCACACTCATGATGAAGGTCCAGTTCTTCACAGAAAATCTGTTGAATAAAGAGAGACCAACTTGATGTCACTTGCTTTATTATTTCATTATTTACTGCTCAACATGTTTCGGATCCGAAACATGTTGAGCAGTAAATAATGAAATAATAAAGCAAGTGACATCAAGTTGGTCTCTCTTTATTCAACAGATTTTCTGTGAAGAACTGGACCTTCATCATGAGTGTGAATATTGCCAAGGATGGCTGCACAAACTGAAATCATGACATGGCATCAGTGTACATCATGTGTTAAGTAAAAAAGAGAGTGTAGATACTGAAGCAGTTCAGAAGTTTGTTGATCAGTTTGCACAGTTTGTTTCATGTGAGAAGTTATCCACACAGCAATTACGCAATGTCAGTGGCTTGGCTCTTACACTGGCGGTCTTCCTACAAAAACATCCACACAAGAAACTGAGGAGATACCAAGTGGCTTCAAGGAATTTAATGACAGTGCAACTGTTCTTGAATGCGGTAATGCACATTGGTACATAGATCAAAAAGGTATTTCTTGAATGGCTTGAGAAGCATTTTATTCATGAAACTAGAACTCACTGCATATTGGTTGGTCTTGATCCTAAACACAAAACTGCTCTGCTGTTCAATAACCGTTATTTACCAGAATGCATACCTGCTTGTCAAACATATTTGCAGGAAATGTATTTACCTACAAACCGCACCTCAGTCATTAGCTGTGGGTATATTACACTTCATAACATGTAAATACCCGTCAGTTCATACGCACCGTTTGCCATCCGCAAATGTGGAAAACTCTATGACAGTGTTTACCCTAGAAGATATTATCTGAACATCAGCTACAGTCTGGGATAGAGTAACTACAACTGCTTTTAAAAACAGATGGCAAAACTTATGGCCAGCCCTGATGTTTGAGGACAATCCTGACATAAGTGACTACTCCTTGTTTCTCGACTTCCAAGTGTTCTTAAAATACACTACTTCTTTTTTACATTTCTTGTTTATGCTGTCTCCACTTAATACCTTGTGCCAGTGCATTTAAATTTGGCACAACACTAACACTTCATTTTACAAAGTACTGTGTAAGGTGATTTTATATCATAACACGCTCAGTGCTGTTGGTTCCAGAAATTTGTGTATAGGAAAACCAATTTGATGCACAATTTATCATAGGTCTATTTCATCAAACACCTCTACATGTTTCTGGCATATCCGAAATACACTCACAATAAATTGTTCGTCAAGTTGGTTTTCCTTTACACAAATATATTGAGATGCATGGTCAATTAAACATAAAATTCCTGACATTTCTTGGTCTAGGGTCAGCCAGGTTCTGAGGGAGCCAGATTAGGAAGGTGTGACCTGCTGCTTCCTGTCCACAAATTTCTCAAAAACAGTGTGCATAAAAAGCCCAAGAAGATAGTACCAATGACAGACTGCCTCACTGTTGTTGTTATTGTTGTTGTTGTTATTATTATTAATTAATTGATTTAATTTTTGTCTCTTAGTTATTAGGTGGCCGTCTTCTGGTAAGTCCAGATCTCAACAACAGAACAAAGCAATTTACCCCAGCACTTTACAAATGACGTGTGCAGTGCACTTAGTGTGATCTTCTGTAGCTCTATGGCCAACAGGTTACCTGGGAGCAACTGCAGGTTCTGATCTAATCCCTTCTTAATTGTTCCTAATGCTCCAATTATAACTGGCACAATATTTGTTCTCACTTTCAACATCCTGCTGATCTCAATCTCCAGGTATTGTACTTGGTTAGTTTTTCAGCTTCTTTTGTGGTAATGTTTGAATCATCTGGTATGGCTATATCGATAAGTAACCAGTACTATATCAGGTCAGTTTGTTAGTATTGTTCAATATGTGATAACCAGTACATCCAACATAACAGTGGCACTGTTGACATTTATGACCCTTTCAGATTTATGTCCATAGTATTTGTCAGTAATCTGTAACCCCATATGTTTACAAACTGTCCAGAGGATGTAACCAGCCACCTTACTGTATCTAGTAGTGTATTCAGATGGTGAAAGTAATGTGCATCAAGCAACAATGTTTCATGTGTTTTTCTGCCTTATAGGATAATCTGCATACATTATTATTATTATGAACACCAGCTCAGTTCAGATTCCCAGTCATGTATGAAGAGACAATACTGTCAAATTAAACAGTTTCAATAACAGATGAAATTTGAGGTTTCCATAGTGGTGAAGATTTAGATTGTGGTCTCATGAGATGTAGAACTGTGATACAAACAGGTTATGTGGGAGAGGTTGTGTTATTGGGCCAAGAATAAAAGTCAACCAGAACCTTGAGGAGATGGACAGAAGATGCAGTACTGTTTGGGACAAAGGGATGGACATCCCCACTGTGATCCTTTCAACTCTAAAGATACAAACAGTTGGTTCCTTAAAAACATCAGTAATGAAAAGACAAATGGCAGCAACAATCTGAACGACCACAATCTAAATATTTCAAGAAACTTATAACCTGAGACAACTTCACATTTTTAGAATAGTTTTTCATCACGTGGTCCAGTACTGTACTATTTAAGGACCCAGCTTATAACTGTACACAAAAGATGATATAAGATTCACTACTTTAGAATGGCTCATTGCTGATTTATACAAAAAAATTCTATTACCATACTTAAATATATTTCCACATAACAAAATGCAACTCTAGCGCATTATGTGGAAGACAGGATATAGATCATCCTTTGTCTACCATGTACACTCCATATTAGACTGCATGTTTTAAACTACATACTACATCTCAAGGTAATATTGCATTAATTTCAGTATATAACATCACTGTGAAGACTAGGTCATCTATATAACTACAACTCAGTAATTTTAGGTAATAGTACAGATACAATTCACTCATACTTTAAATAAATAAAAATGATCATTATGGCACAGTATAACAGTATCATGTTAGAAATACACCACCACTAGTCATCACTTTCCTGCATGTACTGCCAAACCTTTCACATTTCACTCCACCATTAGTACATAAGGCTTCATTATTTAGTTAAGGCCCCGTGGCCTGTCTCTGTCGGATGCCATGTGCTTGCAGTTTGTGATTGATGAGGTAATGCTTAGTCTTGCATTTCTTGCCACAAACATCGCAGCGATGCCACTGGTCCTCAGATGTCTGAACATGCACATTGATGACGTGCTGACGCAGGTTACTGGGCGAACTGTAAACCCGTCCACAGAATGGGCACGGGGGGCGGACAGACGAGGGGGAGGAGCCTACTACAGCCGCCCCTGCAATGACAGGGAGCGGCATATCAGTAACAAGTTCAACTGTATAATCCACACTTAAAAATGCAGTGCCAAAGGCAAGCTCAGTCCCAATGCAACATCAGATCTCTAACTACATTTACTGAAAAAGTCAGGCATGCACTGTCAAAATTAGGACTGGCCTCTCCTCCCCCTCATTAACATGTTAAGATGCACATAATTCCCAATCAAACATTGCTCAGAAATTCATCTTCTACAAATGTATATTATACCCTCTAGGGCAGTGTACTTCAGCTACAAAAATCCCCAACCTTCCAATTTTAAAGAAATCATGACTTTTTTCTAACACTTCATAGTATATATCACTGACTGCACTAGAATATAAACCCAGAAAATGTAAATCTAAATGAATGTTCTAACGTAATATAGAGTTGGCAGATGACATACACGAAGACACACATGTACTCATGTCCTGAATCTTGCTTACAAATTATTATTACAATTACAATCTTCATGATGTTTCCCTATAATAATTTTATTTATGATGAATCAAAACACTGACACTATAGTATTCCTTCATCTTCCTCATGGCAGCTTAAGTTTCATTAAGATGTCATTCGTCATCTTGCTCTTAATGAGCACATGTCCTTAGAAAACAATGTATAACAATAAACAGAATGTTTGGTCCACCTACTGATTCCAATCCAGTGTATCTAACAAAATAAATCCACAATTCTCTTTTATTTGCGAAAGGTATCACTCCAGTTTATTCACCCTTGTTATGTGCAGTGACACACGAGCAACACGAGAATTATCTTCTCTCAAAAATTTCACATTTGGTTTCCAGTTGGTGTTCCTATGCCACCATAATTCTTCACTCCCCTCTGACGGATACCATGAGTCTGAAGCAGGTGCGTATGTAAGTACTGTCTGGTTTTAAACATTTTCCCACAAACATGGCATGGTTCCCAGTAGTCATTTTTTGCATGAACATTGGCAATGTGTTGCTTGAGGTTGCTACTTGTGCTGTATACACGCCCACATTCAGGACACACCGGCTTTTGTTGCTGATGGCGATCGCCCAGTGGTGAACCACCGTCTTCTGACACAGACCCTGGAAGTCCAGGCCATGTGTATCAGTTCGAACATCCACTATACTCATTACTGCTAAGTCCAAAATGATTAGACACTATCACTACAAGCAAAGCTTTTATTTAACATCACTACTGTTAACAATTAACCTGCTGTCAAACTCATTAAGACTCATTCAGTCTCATTTCTAACGAATTAAGAAAATGAGCATTCATGGTTCAAATATTACAAACTCTCAATTATTTGCTACCAGAGGCATAAATCTCCAATACTAAAAATGATCTGGAAATCTGTACTGCAAGGTAAAACATATTAAAGTGCAATGGCACCCCAAGCTTGAACACTGCTAGATACATGGCACACTTGCATGTATTAGAGATGAAGTGAAACCGACTCATTAAACGGTATACGTGTATGTATATATACCTATATATTCACCTGCAGTCATATATCCAACTCACATTTGGCAACATAATTCTATTTTGATGTACGAATGTACCCTGTAGCCTGTCCATTCTCTGTACAGGTATCCGCAACTCACATGTTAGCCGTGTTTACAAGAGTGACTCCAACCTCCATGTTTTGTTCACTTTTTTCATTGCTTTGGTCTCATAACTTTCAGTTTTCATAGAAAAATACACAAGTGAATACATTTTAATACTATTTATTTCAGTTATTTACAAATGCTTCTCACGTTATACCAATAAATTCATTACTTAAAAATTAAACTAAAAAATCCATATATCGTAGAAATACAACATTTGCATCACTCAAAATCATGTGAGTCGGGCAACACCTACAGTTCAGATTGGATCTACAATCTGTTTTGTCTCTGGCTTCTGGTAAGAAACATGCAGTAAAAGAAGAAAACCATCCTTCTTACTGTACTGCATTTTCTGAAGACAGAGACAATGTTGTAGATACAATTCCAACCTCAAGTACACACAATGGACAATGTCAAGGGACTAACATTGTATCATTATACCAGACCATTCGAACGAACCTTTAGAACCACACAATCTCATCTCTTTTACAGCTTCATGCATATTGTTTTCTTCACAACAGAAACAGCATGTATATAAACAAATCAGAGCTGTCGGTATGAGAAAGTTACTGTAAAATGTGTACTTTGCATCAATGATGTGTAGAACATATAAACCATTTTCTCAATTTATTTCCACAGAATAACAAAATGAATTTGCCTCAGATAAGTGAAACAGCAGAATTGCCAACATTACATTTTCTCATTTCAGGCAGTGTCAGCATGTTGGTTCTATGTTCATTTGTGTTCTCTATTTCCTCCACAGACCAAAATTCTGGGAATTTATTATTACTCCAATAGATTATTGGTACACTGTATCACAATATAATCTAGCAAGAACGTCAACGATTTTCATGTAAATTAATATTATTTTTCCAGGTGGGAGCCTAGTAATTTTTAAACCAATTGCAGCAACAATCACCACACTACCAGTCAACTTTCGCTGGCTTTACATAAACTCAGTGTTATCCTAATGAATACTTCAGATTACGTAATACAACATCAAATAGTGTACGTCAGCACAATCGCTTTATTACTCAAGGTAATTATAATGCTACATGTTTTGACTATAGATAAGTCATCCTCAGGCCTATTTTGTCAATTGTGTCACAAGATGCTATGCACACTTTGGGATCCC
>Ga0123352_10016242_pt1 | contig 11852 bp, 9 predicted proteins | sample TergutLab28metaG_FD_89700 | JGI IMG/M metagenome (GOLD analysis project Ga0123352, IMG submission 89700) | Labiotermes labralis P1 segment gut microbial communities from Petit-Saut dam, French Guiana - Lab288 P1 | ecosystem: Host-associated > Arthropoda: Insects > Digestive system > Gut ...
GAAATATTCCTGGTACTCTTTTCTATTAGAGGCTGAGTCAACCCTAGGGCCATAGTGCGGGCGGAAGGATTGTCAATATGACACCATCGGGAATCGAACCCTCGACCTTCCGGCTTGTAGCGCAGTGCCTCAACCAACCACGCCAACGCGTGCCCCCTAGACCAGGAGTAGCAAACTCAAATCGTACGCGGGCCAAATGAATAATTTTGGAAGTTAAGGTTAGCCGTACGTCGTTTTAAGCGATCGTGTTTACACATCTTAAACGTACTGTGAATAATATTTAATACTTATAACAATAAACCTGAAAAATCTTATAATTACTGAAATGCAAGCACTGCTTCATTGTTGTCGCTTTGCTGACGTATGGTTTACGTTACCAACCGCGGACAGCAACCCTCTTTGAATCTGCGTAGCCTACGACAAAAAAATTATTATTTACATTAAAACCCCCTTTGTAATGCTGTGACAGGCCGCATTCTATAATCAGAATGACGTCAGTTTGAGGGTCGCATGAAGTAAACTGGAGGATCTGGTACGGCCCGCGGGCAGCGTGTTTCATAACCCCGAGTTTTACAGTGCTGCAGCGACTCTTTCCGGCATACTGCTCGGACCTCCAGGTGCCTCAGAAGACAAGGGGCCCAACGTAATGGTAGGTGCACATCTTGCTGCGTGTTCGACGAATGGCGGGTCCTAATTTTTCCACGACGAGTCCCTGGACAGGCCTGTTATTGAGGGTAAAGCGGCTATCTGCTGTGTGTGCTGGCTGCAAACCCGTCTTAGGCAGCCTTCTGAACAGCAGTTGCCTTTTTACATACGTACTGCAGACGTAGCATGGATCCAAGCCAACCAGCTGTCTCATTTTGGCAAGTGAGCACTTCAGCTGATGGCCAGACAGCGCGAAGTAATGCATAGCCGGTGGCTGCACTGTACTGTCTGCAGCTACTGCCATAGGCCCATTCTACACGGAGCCAACACAGTCGCCACTTGTCAGCTATCACACAAATAAAACTGACCGTTACAAAGTGGTATGCGGTTTTGTACAGTACATGGTAGCTAGCATGACGGTCACTGAAACTGTCGCAGGAATATTTTCGGTTATGAACATAATTACCGAATTGTTAGAACACAAAAGCTGTTAACAAAATGTGTGTGTGTGTGCGTGCGTGTGCATGTTGTCAGTGAAATAAGGTTTAAGATCTCTAACATCAGTGGGGCATTAACACAGTAAACCAACTGTATGTCCGTCGAACACAACGTATATTTTATTGAGATACAAATCCATCTACATGTTTCGGCTGTTTAACTAGCCATCATCAGGCTTGATATAGGAAGATAAAAATGAAATTACATCTGCCATCGATATTGTCTTAGAGTATGTTATTGTCTCAGTGTTGTTAGATTTACATTTAGTACCACGATATTAAATTTGGTAATAATATGCAATTTTACAGTCCCTGCGATTCTCCTTCTTCTTCTTCTTCTTCTTCTTCTTCTTCTTCTTTTTCTTCTTCTTCTTCTTCTTCTTCTTCTTCCATTGGCACTACAGCACACTGTGGGCTTTGGCCTGTCGAACAATTTTTTCCAATCTGCCACCAACTCTCTCCATCTTCTCACTCCCAGCACTTGAAGATCTCTTTCTACTTCCTCTTTCCATCTTTTCCTGGGTCTTCCCCTTCTTCTCGTCCCTTCCAGTTTATCTCTTTCATTCTTCCAGGTTTTAGCATGGTCTGTACGTTCCATGTAGCTACGGTTATTTCTGTATATCTAGTCTCCTTCCGTCCGCCATCATTTAATCTATCCAGATTTTTCCTTTGCTCGACTTTCGTAACAATAAGTTTTTTTACTGGGTGGGGTTGTTAGCCCCACGCCAAACCCCCAACCTGAGGACCAGGGTATCCCTTTTTGTCTGGGCATCACCTTTGACCTGTCTGGCATGGGAGGCCCTACCAATAGCATACGCTACCGCCAGCATAGCTCTCAGGATCATGTGACCGCACAAGCCCCATCACTACGTCAAAGTAGGGATACCTTCGGGGGGCAGTCCCTGCGATTGCCCATGCAAAATGTAAAGACCAAAGGGGTAAATTGTTAGTTGATAGCGACGTTTCGGCATAACGAATCGCCCTAATCTTCCCAATGTGAAGCAGACTTTGGACTGCTTGACCCTTGAAGATGAAACGGATACTTTGTTGGGAAACGTCGTTAATCAGCGATACTCTGTTCAGAGTTCAGCTGAGACTACCTGCTGGGCTTTGCTGAGTGTTTTGTTAGATGGGCAGTCGCCACACTGCTAGTCAGTACAAATACAGATATGCGTCGCTTAAAAACGGGAATATGTTCTGAGAAATGCGTTGTTAGGCGATTCAAAGTCGCAGACAATGTACATAGAAACTGTTTTGCAAGTTATTCGCAACAATGTTTCAAGTACCGCATTTTAAAACAGTGTTTAAAACACGCGTACCCAGTTCTTGATATGCGGTATTTCATCCTCATGAAATTTATGGACAATACCGCTGCCAGTTTGTCGCCATAATCTCCTTATTGACAGCTGTACGCCACTTAAACTATTATGGACTCTGGTTTTAAGGGACATGTCATATCTCTTTAATGCCTTCACACTTCGAGTTTACTTGTAGTCCGCAAAGGCATGTAATTTCAAGCAGCAAACCTGAGACTTTGATAAGGAAGTTTGCGTTCCCTGACGTACGCAACAAAGGCGAAGTAAAACCAGCGTGGGGTGCAATATCAGAGTTGCGTCTAGGGGCTTTGTACTACACAAAGGTTGCCAATTTTAAGACGACAACGCGTTGTTCATTACGAAGCCAACGCAACTGGCAATCATCTATCCTACCATTACAATGCATAGTTTAAAAGGAAAGTACCCAGTTTGTTATTTATAACCTGTCTCGTGCGGATGCCAGGCCTTCAACATTTTGACTGCAAAAATGTAATATGGGTAAGTGTCAAGGACATTAAAATTTGGCACACAATCCACGAAGTTTATATAAGTTTACGATTCTTGAAATCGTCTCTGACCAAGAGACTGTATAGTCTTGTTTTTTTGACGTGGCTGTTCAGGTGAATGCGCTTCGTTTCAGCTGAGTTTATTGTCACGCAACAAAGATTATACAATTGCCGTTTAGTCACAATGGGAGCTGTGAACGAGTAGATACATACAGGTATTGTACCTCACCCTTCCTGTCGTAATTTTTTTTAGGGAGTTGCGCTTACCAAATCCCTTAGTGAACATCGTACTGTTTGTGAAGCAGGCTACGTAATAAAAGCTTTTTAAAATCCTATTAAGTAATCCATGCCCTATGCATTAAGCTGATTCGATATAGTAATGACACCACCTAATGCTTACAGACATTTCAAAATATCTTGTATTATATACGTAGTGTATGTACCTCCTACACGTTTCGGCCACACTTATGGCCATCCTCAGGGAGGTGCATTACAAACGATACATTGCCAGAATCTTTATAACCAGTGCATTGCTTCAAAGTATTTTTGTAGTATATCTCTTGTAATGCATCTCCCTGTGGATAGCCACGTGTGCCCGAAACATTTAGGGAGACATAAATTAGTTTAGATTAGATTAGATTAGTGATTGAGTTCGAGCCCTTTCAGCCACGATACACCTAGGCCTTTCGACAGGTCCTTTGTGCCCCAAAATCTGATGCCAAGTCAAGGGAACCCTATTCCTCTACTGAAGGTCCAGATGACCCCCAGACTCAGACTCCTAACATCCTCTGGGTCCAAGAAATGGAGCCCAGATTTGCATGTCTGAGTGAAGCCACAGCTTCGCACTTACGCAAAATGTAGGCTGATGTTTCTTCCTCTGCTCCACATCTCCTACGTGAGGGGCTGTTGGTCAGCCCCATCAAGTAAAAGTATTTTCTCAGGGTATTAATGTCCAATAAAGGGGCCAATAACAACCCTCGAAGTGTGGGGAGGTATTCTATGTATAAAATACAAGGTACTCTTAAATGTTGATAAGCATTAATTGGTGTCATTACCATATCGAATTCCAAAGCTTTGTATTTCGTTGAAATGCTGTCATCAACTATATCATTAATTTAAGGTTTACTAAAACATAAGTTGTGTCAGCACTTCCTGCCGCACCCTATACGTTCACACTTCGTTAGTTTGACAGTTGGTTTTGTATCACAAAAGAGAATCAACAGCAAAGGAAGCTGTTGGCCTACAAACTGTATTCAACACTGTAGATGAGAACTGCCCTCTTCTGGGTTATTACAGAGCGAGTAGTGGTAATTTCTTACCGACGTTTTGGGACAATCTATCGATCCCATCTTCATAGTTCAAGAATCCAAAATGGACCGATAGGTTGTCCCGAAACGTCGGTAATAAATTACGACTACTCGCTGCGTAATAACCCTGAAGAGCACAGTTCTCATTTACTTCGTACATACATTAAACACTGTAGTGTAAAACGTTTAGTATAGGAACTTTTTTAAGATCCACAAAATGACCCTCACTGACGTGAAACTCCCAAATAATAAAAAAGGGAATAACATTTATACAGCCGTGTTTAGGCCTTTCGCGTTCTACGAAGAAAGGGGCAAGAAGCTTAAAAATGTCGGTAACATGATCTATTCCTGCAAGACGATGTAATCAGTATGGAAACTATCAAAACCTCAAACTCCACGTATTAATAAGTGACGTTGGTTTATCTGCGTTAATACCACTCTGGAAAGACGCTTCGGGATAGCGGAGTTAGGCCTTAACGTCGTGATCGTCATCAGTTTGTCGCCATGTTGCGGTTGGACACAGCAGCAGCAGCTGGCATGCCACATTGCATGAATTGACTGTGACGCTGGAAGGTACTTGCTGTGCTGGCGGCAGCAGGCACCTGTTGCGTTGCCTATGTGCCAGATTGCGCCGGAAGTGTCGGTGGAGGTCACTCGCGTCCTTTTTTTACATTTGAGGGTGTTACAGCTATGAGTTTCATTATTACGGTCTACCAAACTGCACGGTGTCACATGCCTGAAGAGCGTAATTTCGTACATTTTTATTTGTTATTATGTGTTTATGTAATTGTATTGTGTTGTGTTGACAAAATCCGAAACAGTAGTAACCTAGTCCAAAAAAAAACCTCTATAGTGCTAAAACATATTGCTTTGCTTTAAAACTTAGATGCATGTTTCGATTTATAATAAAAGCAATATATATATATATACTGTATATATATATATATATATATATATAATGGAATATTGCAAAATTTTCTAGTTTTTAGTAAAAGGAGTATTGATACCTTAGACCTTACAGTCGTGATTCAGAAGAATAGTGCCCTTAGAGTAGCCCTAAAAGTATAACATTAGTTATATAATACTAGATTTTATTATACGCCCGTCCAGACGGCTCTAGGGACCGCAGTATCTACTCTACAATGAATACTGGGGCCGTCTGCTGGGAGTAAAGCGGCCGGGGTGTGGCGTTTACCACCTGCTCCCATCTAGCGCCGAGATTAGGAATGAGCAGAGCTATACCTTTCTCCCCCTCTGTGCTTTCATGTCATGTTACGCACTGACCTTTACCTATTATATTACATTATATTTCTGCCTAAGTTTTAATTCATGGTTGTGATGTGAATCTTGTAAATTATACAAAGCTTAAAATTTTTGTCATCTTTACGTTTTAAAATTTGCATTAATATCTGCCCGTTTCTTTATTCCCCCGTGTTAAAATTTCAGCAGTTTGGGTTTACGGCTGTTAAAATCTGTGGTGTTGGCTCCAGTACATTAGACGTGAATCGGTCAGTGCAAATGTTTGAGCTGCAGTATTTACCGAGCGCGTCTTCCGAATACGTATCAAATTGCGCTGAGAGGTTGCCGGTGGTAGGTGTTATCGTTACCACATTACATCAGGGGAGCACAAACCCGGGCGACGTTTCTGTGGCGGCGCCTGATATTCTGAGCATAATTACTGCAGTGCTTTCCTTCCATACAAAAATGTGTGTCATTTCACATGCACCGGGCGAAAACCGCCAAACAGCATTGAGGTTCAGAGATGTCTCCACAGTTTGGCCCCCACTGTACAGTTTATTTCACTCTTCGGGCGCCCAGAATTTGGGAAATGCTTATAGATTTTTGGAAATTGTGCACTCCGTGCATTATTATTATTATTATTACATTTACCCTCCCTGTTTACTGCTACTTGCTAAACCTCTCTTCGGCTGCTACGCATTTGTGCAAGACGTCGATATCTGAAGGACTCCCATTACTTCCTCGACACAAATTCTGCGCTTATCCGTTACACTTTTAGTCACTTGATCTATGTTTTTTCAGGGTTTAAGTTTTTGTTCGAGTACTTCGTTTTTGTTGCTGTTTTTCTGCTATTGCCAAATTGTTTTTCTTTTGTCGTAGTGTTTTGTTTTTTATACTTGTACTGTTGTATTTGTGTTGTGTTGGCTTTACAAATGGCACTGGTGCTGTCAAGCCTGACCGTTAATAAATACCTATTGAATTGAACTGAATTTAATTTAATTTAGATTATTGATTGGAGTGTTAGTAACAGTATTTTTCCCTATTGCGCAACAGCCCTACCGGGCCAGGGCCTCCTCATTGACAAGGCTTCATGATCACAGACATACCATATTCGGTGGGACTCCTAGTGATGGGCCCGTCGCAGATACGTATACCTGTCAACACACACAAAACCCTCAAAACAGAGAGACTTCAATGCCCCCGGCGGCGTTCGAACCCGCAATCCCAGCTAGCGAGCAGTCGCAGACCCACGCCCTAGACCGCGCGGTCACTGGGTTAGGCTGTAGTAGTAGTAGTAGTAGTAGTAGTAGTAGTAGTAGTAGTAGTACTGGTGGCGATGCTGTTGATGGTGGTTAACTTTTTCATCTTTTCATCAATAAAGTTTCGAACAGAGCCCTGACATAAAATTCCCAATTCTTCTGCAACTGAGGACGTAATAGTAACGTTACTCTGCCACGTGATTTTGAATTTACGTGACGTGGCTTGTGTAGAAACGGAGGTGGGCGACGTATTTGTCTAGATTTTCTGAGCAACTACCTGGCTTGAGAACTGTGCATTTCTGGGCTGTTACACAGCGTGTAGCGGTAATTGTTTACCGACGTTTCAGGATTGCCTATCGGACCCTTGAAATTACCACTACACGCTGCGTAATAGCCCATAAGTTCACAGTTATCGTGTACTTCTCGGCGGCAGCTTGAAATCACGCAAATACTAACTTGTCGAGCATTACGATTGTAGAGTATGATATAATTTACTACTGGCTTTTTGTGCTTTTGATGAACCACCTTGTAGAACGTCGTCCGTCCGTCCGCCCGTCTGTCCGTCTTCGTGGCCACTCTCATAATGCTCGTGGATTCCTGTGGCTCGGTCCCGTCAGCCGCACTCGGCCGTCTACACGTGATTTCTGACGAAGAAAACCGCAGGTGTCTTTTGGTACTGAGTCCCTGATGGTTCAGTCAGAAAAGGGACGGACTCTGGGCTTAACGGTTGTGATTCGAATCCTGGTAGGAGCATGCATTTTCTTCTCTGTCACCGTCCTTATGGCGGTTCGCTCATCCTCCTATCCATGGGGATGCCAAGGCGGTCAAAACTGCCGGACTGTGCAGTGTAGAACGTATACCTCCACGTTCCTTCACGCCCGACCCAATGGGTGTGTCTGAATGCTTCCCCAACTCAGTAATGTGTTCTCTGGCTTGGTTTATTTAATGACGTTGTATCAGCCACAAAATATAATATGATTATCATTCCTAACACCATGGTGCGCATGCATCAGTGAACACCTGTGGTCAGTTAATGAAGGAAAGTCGTGCGAGTGTTTGTCAGCGCTGATGGATCCGGTTCACCCTGCCACTGTCAGCACTGCTGGATCCGGTGCACCCCACCACTGTCAGCGGTGTTGTATTTGGTATATCCCACTATTGTCAGCGCTGTTGGGTCCAGTACACTCCACCAATTTCAGTGCTGTTGTATCCGGTATACACCAAAGGTAGCAGCGCTGTTGGATTCGGTATATCCCACCAATGTCAGTGCTGTTGGATCCGGTGCACCCCACCACTGTCAGCGCTGTTGTATTCGGTATATCGCACCACTGTCCGCGCTGTTGAATCCGGTATACGCCACGACTGCCAGCGCTGTTGGATCCGGTACACCCCACCACTGTCATTGCTGTTGTATTCGGTATATCGCACCACTGTCAGCGGTGTTGTATCCAGTATACACCACGAGTGCCAGCGCTGTTGTATTCGATATATCCCACCACTGTCAGCGGTGTTGGGTGCGGTACATCCCACCACTGTCAGCGCTGTTGAATTCGGTATACCCCACCACTGTCAGTGCTGTTGTATCCAGTATACACCACGACTGCCAGCGCTGTTGGATCCTGTATATCCCATCACTATCACCGCTGTTGGACCCGGTACAGCCAACCACTGTCAGCGCTGTTGGATCCGGTACACGTCCCCAGTCAGTGCTGTTGGATCCGGTGCACCCTACCACCGTCAGCGCTGTTGTATTCGGTATATCCCACCACTGTCAGCGCTGTTAGATCCTGTACACCCAACCAATGTCAGCGCTGCTGGATCCGATACACCCAACCACTGTCAGCGCTGATGGATCCGGTGCACCCCACCACTGTCAGCGCTGTTGTATTCGGTATATCCAACCACTGTCAGCGGTGTTGGGTGCGGTACATCCCACCACTGTCACTGCTGTTGTATCCGGTATACACCACGACTGTCAGAGCTGTTGGAGCCGGTATATCCTACCTCCGTCAGTGCTGTTGGATCCGGTACACCTTACCATTTTCAGCGCTGTTGTATTCGGTATATCCCACCCTTGTCGGCGCTGTTGGTTCCGGTACACCCCACCACTGTCAGTGCTGTTGTATCCGGTATATGTCACGACTGTCAGCGCTGTTGGATCCAATATATCCCACAAATGTCAGTGCTGTTGGATCCGGTACACCCCACCACTGTCAGCGCTGATGAATCCGGTGCACCCCACCACTCTCAGCGCTGTTGGATCCGGTACACCCCACCACTCTCAGTACTGTTGTATCCAGAATACCCCACCACTGTCAGCGCTGTTGGATCCGGTATACCCCACCACTGTCAACACTGTGTGTTCCGGTTTCCCGCACCACTGTAAGCGCTGTTGGATCCGGTATATCTACCAATGTCAGCGCTGTTGCATCCGGTATACTCCACCACTGTCAACGCTGTTGTGTCCGGTATACCCCACCACTGTCAGCGCTGTTGTATCCGGTATACCTCACCACTGTCAGCGCTGTTGTATCCGGTATATCCCACCAATGTCAGCGCTGTTGTATCCGTTTTACCCCACCACTGTCAGTGCTGTTGTATTCGGTATACTCCACCACTGTCATCGCTGTTGTATTAGTTTTACCCCACCACTATCAGCGCTGTTTTATCCCGTAAACCCCACCATTGTCAGCGCTGTTGTTTCCGGTATATCCCACCACTATCGGCGCTGTTTTATCCGGTATACCCCATAACTGTCAGCGATGTTGTTTCCGGTATACCCCACCACTGTCAGCGCTCTTGTATCCGTTATATCCCACCAATGTCAGCGTTGTTGTATCCGTTTTACCCCACCACTTTCAGCGCTGTTGTATTCGGTATACCCCACCACTGTCAGCGCTGTTGTATCTGGTATACCCCACTACTGTCAGCGCTGTTGTATCCGTTTTACCCCACCATTGTCAGCGCTGTTGTATCCGGTAAACCGCACCACTGTCAACGCTGTTATATCCGGTATACCCCACCACTGTCAACCCTGTTGCATCTGGTATACCCCAATATTTTCAGAGCAGTTATATCCGGTATACCCCACCACCGTCAGCGCTGTTGTATCTGGTGTACTCCACCACTGTCAGCGCTGTTGTATTAGTTTTACCCCACCACTGTCAGCGTTGTTGTATCCGTTTTACCCCACCACTATCAGCGCTGTTGTATCCGTTTTACCCCACCACTATCAGCGCTGTTGTATCCGTTTTACCCCAACCATTATCAGCGCTGTTTTATCCGGTATACCCCACCACTGTCAGTGCTATTGTTTCCGGTAGACTTCATCACAGCAGCGCTGTTGTATCCGATATACCCCACCACTGTAAGCGCTGTTGTATCCGTTTTACCCCACCACCGTCAGCGCTGTTGTTTCCGGTATATCCCACCACTATCAGCGCTGTTTTATCCGGTATACCCACCACTGTTAGCGCTGCTATATCCGGTATACCCACCACTGTCAGCGCTGTTGTATCCGGTATACCCCACCACTGTCAGCGCTGTTGTATCCGTTTTACACCACCACTGTTAGCGCTGTTATATCCGGTAGACCCAACCACTGTCAGCGCTGTTGTATCCGGTATACCCCACCACTGTCAGCTCTGTTGTATCTGGTATACCCCAATATTGTCAGAGCAGTTATATCCGGTATACCCCACCACCGTCAGCGCGGTTGTATCTGGTATACCCCACCACTGTCAGAGCTGTTATATCCGGTATACCCCACCACTGTCAGCGCTGTTGTATCGGATATACCCCACCATTCTCAGCGCTGTTGTATCCGGTATACCCCAACACTGTCAGCGCTGTTGTATCCGGTGTACGCCTCTTCTGTCAGCGCTGTTGTATTCGTTTTACCCCACCACTATCAGCGCTGTTGTATCCGGTATACCCACCACTCTCAGCGCTTTTGCATCCGTTTTACCCCACCACTGTCAGCGCTTCAGTGTTTAATAACTTAGTCATCTTCTTTGCACTGTGCGTTTCTTACAATAAACGCTAATCATTTCTCTAAGCACATTTAACACACTTGTTTTGTAATACAGACTTGTAGTGTTTATGTGAGGTACGGACTGAAGTTTTATATTGTTTATGTATATATCAGTCCACGGATAGTTAAATACATGTCAAGTATGTTTTCCCTGGAGCCATCAACCCATTCATTGTGACAAGCTTCAGCCGCTATCATGGAAGTCTGATATTAATGGCTACTCATTGCAGGCACTACAAATTACACGTAGCTGAGAGTGATATAAATACCTTCCCTTATTTGCTAAATAGCGGTTGTGTGAGCGAAGTTACATGTCTCGTGGCATCAGACACACCTGTGGCTCGGTTACAGCCGCGGGTGATATTAATGGCCACAAAACCTCTGTGCAAGCAGAACTAATTTAGAAGCTTACGAATTTATATTTTAATGATTGTTTTTGCGTTACGCAGTAGTCACTTGGTCTCGTCAGCCAGCCGTTTCAGACCGACGTGAGCAGTAGACTAATTGCTAATAGAGTGATGACTGACAGATGGAGTTAGGATAGACGTAAATTATCAAGTATATTTCCCTCTTATTTCTTTTCCTCATCCATTTGTTTTCCAACTTATCTTCTTTTACCGTAGTCGCTTTCCTCTTTTCACTGCCCGTTTCTGATCCGCTTTCAAATATTATTTTTTTCGCTTAATATTTTTCGTCTTACATCCGTTTTTGTTTTCTCCTTATCCACTTTGCCTTCTGCTCTCAGAAATGAACATTGAATGCCAATGACATAGACAGAGACTTCTGCAGGTCTTGGGATTGGTCACTGACTGTAGCATTGTAGATTCAGAAACTGCTAGTGGTATGTGTGTACGAGGTGTGTCAATAAAGAAACCGGATTCATGCTCTAACCCTTTATTGAAAAAAATCAGACAATCGAAATGTTATCCCCTTCAATGTAGTCCCCTCTCCGATCCCTACACCGCTCCATGCGAATTTTCCACTGTTGGAAGCAGTGCTGCAGGTCATCTTGTGTTAAGCTGTTCAAGAGTTGCGTCGCTTTTGCTTTCA
>Ga0123352_10016244_pt1 | contig 11852 bp, 2 predicted proteins | sample TergutLab28metaG_FD_89700 | JGI IMG/M metagenome (GOLD analysis project Ga0123352, IMG submission 89700) | Labiotermes labralis P1 segment gut microbial communities from Petit-Saut dam, French Guiana - Lab288 P1 | ecosystem: Host-associated > Arthropoda: Insects > Digestive system > Gut ...
CCACTACCACTACCACTACCACCACCACTACCACCACCACCACTACCATCACTACCACTACCACCACTACCACTACAACCACCACTACCACCACCACTACCACTACCACTACCACCACTACCACTACAACCACCACTACCACCACCACTACCACCACTACCACTACAACCACCACTACCACTACCACTATCACCACTACCACTACTACTACTACTACCACCACCACTACTACTACCACCACCACCACTACTACTACTACTACTACTACTACTACTACTACTACTACTACCACCACCACCACCACCACCACCACCATTACTACTACTACTACCACTACTACCACTACTATCACTACTATTACTACTACCACCACTACTACTATTACTACTACTACTACTACTACTGTAATAAAACTCGGAATTTATAAAATTCGAAGTCTGAATATTCCATAGACGTAATTTATATTTGTTTCCTTATGCTACATTTGGTGACTAATGCCTAAGCTGTTATCTTAAGTACATTTGTGTTGAATGAAATGTAAATTGAGTCAGTTTTCAGCAGCTGCTTTGTTTAATTTGATTCAGATACTCATGAATATATTAAGTTCATCCTAAATCTGTTGACTACCTGTAACTTTTACAAACACCTATGCTCTGTACTTACATTATGTAGCCCACACGCACTAGGTGTTATGTACTACGTACGAGAGCAACCTTATCTGCGAATTTGAAGTTGTGGTAAGAAACGTGCAGCTGGCAATTAATCTGAATGATTGTGTGAATATCAGTTCATCTCATTGCGTCACACGAAGATGGAGCGCTAATTTGAACCAAATTCTGTGTGCAGGAAAGCAAGGGATGTTTGTTTAGAATCAGCTACTGCTTCTTCAAAATGAAACGTGTCCTTGACTTAATTTTACGGGAGAAAATAAGAGTGATTTGCTGATGTTTATATAATACATAAGACATGACTATTTGCTATGCGCTTGCACTTTCTCAGTTTTTAACGGTTAACTGATACTTGCCACATGCTTACTGTGTATGTATCTGGTACGAAAGAATTCAAGGACAGGTTTTAATAACGTGACAGCTTCTGTGCCTCTTTTCCGTCAAAATACACGTCTGCTTCAGTGGTTTATATTTTACGTGTTTTATCGAAATTATAGCCTGCATTAGTTAAAAGGGAGCCGAGACAGTTCACCGGCATAATAGCAAACATAGGCTTTGTAAGTTATGGCCGAGGAAGGCACTTCCATTGCCGGCAGGGGCAAGATATTTTTTCTTTCCTAAAGGGCCCGTACTGGCTCTGGCGACCACCTAGCCAATTTGTCAGTGGCCACTCCTGTGTAGGGATTGTGGGTCTCAAAACTGAATCAAGCTTACTTAGGATTACTATGTCTCTGAGCTTTGTCCATCGTTTAGTATTAAAAATGTTCTGTTATAAATAGGAGACTGTGGACAAAGCCCACAAACCTAAGAATTTAAAAGAACCATTTGGAAAGGACTTGTTGGTAATAGTTATATTGTGCTGTATTTGTGAATTTTTGCGCTGGAAATGCCGCTTTGGTTTTTACTAAAATAATTAGCTGCGTAATTTGTTTTTTGTTACATAGCGTTAGATAAATGAGTTCAAAGCTATTCGGCAATATCATTCAACTCCATCGACTGTGGTATAGAGGCCGCATATTCCTGTCAGTGGTTTCTCAGAATCGTCTTTCGGAAAAAAAGCGAACCTCTATTCTAGGCGATGAAGCCATCGGCAAGTTCCATGTACGAGTAATTCCACCACAAGAGCGATAAACATTTATTCTCTCATTTGTCTTAATATGGAATAGTCGATCATCTAATTGTAGTTAGTCGCACGTTATCTAGCGGCTCTTAGTTTGAGAATAACAGACTCTGAAGTAGGTACAAGTGCTGGCATTTAGGTCATAAAGAAGTAATTAAGTGGATTCTGCAGCTTACCTCCCACAGAGGTATTGAGACTAGTCGGCCGCCCTCCTCGTTTCTGTGTTGGGCCGAGTACCTTCAGATATTTTTTCGTCACAGCGGAGAATTTTGATGATGCAGGTTTTGTGTTATGTGAGTGGTTTCTAAAAATCAAGGCCCATTGCTGGAAAGTGACCTCAGATCTTATCGTGTCAGTAATTAGATGCTATGTCCTTTAGCTTCTTTTATCTATAATCCAGATTGCCTCCAGCTATTCTTATGGCCTTAGGCGGTGAATCCTGGTGTAATAAGGGGTACTAATTATTTTAATTTTGTCTTTTATGTTACTGCGATTGAAGTAACAGTGATTATGTTGTGCCAAAGGAAAGGCTTATTAACAGCTTGTGTACTGCAAGGAAAGAGAACAAAGCTCTCGTGCCCTGTTTGGAGGCAGTGTACCGGCATATTGCTGGAGGGACTCATAAATATCACAAAATCTTTGACTTGGATAGCCAGTCTTTGGATTGCAAGATGTATTGTTGCTCCTACAGATGAAGGTAAAATAGCGCTATGACACCATGAAGGCATAGGTGTGGGAGTAGAGGTATAAGCTCTACTTTTTCTTTAACCTCGGCACCAGAAGTGAGTGGGTAGTTACCGCAACACCTCGGCCTCTTTACGCCCGGGATAGAGACAGGTTACCCGTTGTATGGGAGGCTGGTTTGGCTTCGGGGTCAGTGTTGACGGGTACGAAAAATCTCTCCCTGCCGGGTTGCGAACCTCGGACCGTCCAACCCCTAGCAAGTCGCTATATCACCTACGCTGTCGCGGCACCTTTTTCACCTATAAGGACAAATGTTACTATAAGCGTCTACAAGATATTTGACTCATAATCGAGAATGGGGTGCGATTCCAGACTGGTCGATATAGAATATGTGGTGCATAAGGGGCACTGGGATGGGTTCTTCCCCGAGTTCTTCAGTTTCCCATTGTCTTTATCATTTACTGTTGCTGTATAACTTTATTAACTGACAGGGTCGTTAAACATCCCGTCACTTGTTTTCGACCTCTTAGAATGGTGTTAGGAGTAAACCTAAATTGCGCTGTGTTACATATTTTGAGGAAACAAAGGACAAAAATGTTGTAAGAGAGAGAGAAAAAGAAACAGACGAAGAGTTTATGAACGAATGGATGGATGGATGAATGAATGAATGAATGAAGGAAGGAAGGAAGGTAGAAAGGAAGAAAGGAAGAAAGGAAGGAAATGGTAAAGAAGAAAAAGAGGAACAGCGTAAAAATAAACAGAATTTATTTTTGTTGTTTTCTTACTTAGTTCAGTATATCGTAGCATGTACAGGAAGTGTTTTACCGTAACACGTTCAGATTTAAATAATTAATTACCTTCTTTACGGCAATTTTGACAGCTCACTTCACTTTTTGGCATATTAGAATTATGATTATTGCGAAATATACAAGACCTTGCTCGTAATGTTTTTGCTGCCTCGACTCTTTTTTTTCCGGCTTGGTGGTCTGCTAAGTGAAATATTTCAATAATTCGATCAGTGAAGTACGTAAGTCATTAGTTACGAAGATAATAAAATAAAACGAATATATAATTTTGAGTCGTCGTCACAGTAATTGCCTGCTGTAAAGCAAAAACGTGACCACAGGTGAACGAACATACAGACAGAACAATGTGCGTTGCCTTCACAGTGTGCTGCAGCTAGGGCTTGGAAAAAATAACACGGCATTACGGCCTACTGATTATCTGGCCGAGTGCATTTTGAGAGATGGCAAACTGTACAGCTGGTAAGAACATATAAATCACAGCGTGTTGTTCAACCACATTCGACACTGAAGCAGAATGGAAGAAATACATAACGAAAAGTCGGAAGAAAGAAATGAAGCGAGTAAATATAAACAAAAATGAAAGAAAGAAAGAAAGAAAAAGAGGACAAGAATGAATGAATGAATGAATGAACGAGTGAGTGAATGAATAAGCGAAACAAAGACAATGAATGAAGGAAACGAAGACAGAAACTTATAGATGAATTAAAGGTATGAAGATAGGAGGACAAGAAAGAGCCCATAAATAAGAGTGACAGATTCTATTTCTTCTGAAATAGTAAAGGTTCATGTAACTATTCTTTTGTAGATCTCGGATTCTTCACCATGTGGACAGTAGAAACTCTTCATAATTTCTTAGACTGTCAGTGAAATTTTATAGGTGAATATGAACTTATTCAGGAGCCAGGATTGCTCAGTCGGTATAACAACGGAGCTATATACCAGAAGAATGAGAAGTGGTGGTTGGATTTTCCGCATGGGAAAGAAATTTTTCTCCTCTCCAGAACATTCTGTGCGAGATCTAACGAGCTGCCTGTGCTGTGGGTGCCGCGAGGCCTTTCTCTCTGACTAAGCTGTTTGGGACGTGAAGTCCACCAACTACTTCATACAATATCAAGGCAAAGAACAAGTGGAGGGAGCTGTCCCATCATAGCTACCACAGGGACAAATTGGTGTATACCTTACAGAGCATTAATAGCCCCACTCTTAAAGTGACAGTTTTTTTTAGACTTGAGTAATTAGGAGGCCGTAAGAACGAAGTTACTACTCAATGATGTAAGCTATGCCCACAAAGCAGTTTAGAATATACTGAAAATCTGCATATACTACGCAGTGGCATGCAGTTGCACCTGTCTCCAAAATCTCAAACTACGTAAATTTTAGACATTCTTACAAAGTCACATTTTTTGGTTCACAACAGCGTTCAGAATTGACCTTGCTACGTGAGACACGTGTATCTGCAGAAGAAGCACAATTTGTTATCTGGGTCTTCCTTGTAGTCGAAGCTCTTTGTGTATCGTTTGTACTTGGTACAGCTTTAAACATATAGCAGAGCGACGATTATCCGAAATAACTGAAACCGAGAAAGTTCGGGTAATCAAATTGTTCGGATAATGTAACATTCATGAGAATATTTTTATCAAATACTGTAATTGATTTAGGAAATGGTTTGTAAATGATATCCCGAGAATATTGACATAATGATGCATACTGAATTTATTTTGATCTTTACTAATTATTTACTTAGCCTCGACAATATATCCACACGTTTATATATATAAAAAAAAAAACAAACACAAGTAAACGCGGAAAGGTTTATGAACTCCTGTACTGCTTTAACCGGCTTGGTGATATTTCAGTTTAGTAACCAGTAACTGGAAAGTACACGGTAACCTTTTTTTTTTGCAGGCAGTGTTCCGGATAATTGAGGTTCGGATAATCGACGCGGTACTGTTTAGAATACGACATTGTGTGCGTCAGATAGAACGTTCAAATCAAGGAATGTTTGGCGCTGCTCGTAGGTATCAGAGGCGGCTATGAAAATCTAAGTGGATCACTAGGTGGATCTTGATCCGCAGGTTAGGTCTAGCGGAACGGTAAATGGAAGACAGTGTGCACCCTTCCGCTAGACTTGACCTCCGTTCAGGATTAACCACTGACTGGAGCACTATTGACGTTGGTATCAATAGTCTGGTACTGTAAATTTTCAGTAGCTTGTGTACTTCTTGCGTAGAAACGATACACTTCGGTTGATCCTTTATGTGATAGTGTATAGTAAGAAGGTCAACAAATTGTCATGTACATATACATCTACCGATAATGCCATGTTTAAGTAAGAAGGGTTACGTACGTGTCGAACGCATTGCTCTGTGACGGATGGAGGGCATTTTCACGTTGTTTTCTCTTGTATATAATCCCCATACCACTGGCGTATTTCCACCATACCTAGTTTATGACCACTCGTGTTACGTATTAACAACCACATCACGGCCGCAAAGGGAAACAAACATTAAATTCATTTCAGCAAGGGCTTAACGAGATGCGAAACGCAGATGCAACTTAGTTGGATTCATAACGAAAAAGTTATAAAATAAGAATAAGATCGCATCTGGACTATGTTCCGAAAATCAACAGCAGAAAAACAACACGAATTAACAGCATGAAACCTCGAGCGATAACAGTGTGTTAATCTTCTTTACCATCTTTTGTCTTGACCATATACGATGCGTGTTTCTTGAAATGATTTTGCGAGTAGGTCGCAATATTTCGACACCAAACAACTCACCAGCCCACTGACAGCAGAATATGAAGGTTTCTGCGTTGGGGTTTGACATCCACTGTTTTTAAGCCAGTGGCTTGTAGACTTGTAACATATTTATCCTTGTCCAAAGAGAAAATGTATTGTTAATTTACTCACCCGTAATTGGCCAGCATAAATGAACACGAAGATGCACAAATACAAGGTCAAAATGTCGCAAGTCAGAACCTTGTTATGACTGGTATGTTACTAACTGGTTGGTGTGGCAATGTTTAGTGGCTTCCATCAGTCCTCTTTACGCGCAATCTGGAATTAGTATAATAAAAGGGGCAAGACCTTTAACTTCCATATTCTGTTCTACCAATCACTAGGCTATTTAATAAACTTTGCAGTTCCTTATTAACTGCCGCTAAATAAATTTGACTATCTGATGAAGCAGACACAGGGTCGAAAATCATTTCGTCTTAAGACACTGTCCGGTAGGCTGTGTAGTTACACCACACAAAATTTATAAACCGTCTGTCAGGATCTCAAAGAACAGCATTCAAAATTTATAGGCTCTGTCTAGCAGGATCTGCAGTCACACCGTAGACATTGTATAGGTTGTGTTCGAGTAGCATCTGTATTTAAACACACACATTTGCAGGGTCTGTCTCGTAGAATGTGCGTAGGCACGATGCGCATTGAATGGGCTCTGTGCAGTAGGATCTGTAGTTACAACATATAAGATTGATAGGTTCTGTCTGGTACGATCTGCATTTACACGATACAGTTTTCAGACCCAGTCTGGTAAGACGCGTAATTACAATATCTGCTTGTATAGAATATAAAGTTTCCCATATGATAAGGAAATGTGAGCTCGAATATACTCTACGCAATTCTTACGTAACATTAGACATTCCGTTGTGAATTTTGTTCTTCCAAAAGTATTCATATTTTTATATAACACTGTAGGACTTTTACAGTTTCCTGTAACCGACAGCCGGTGTCTGTGTGAGCTTTGCTGCACGGAAGTTTTGTTTTTGTGTTCGCTTCACACCAGCTGGCAAGTAAAACTTGCATAAGCTATAAATGCCTTGTATGTGTTTTAAATCCCATTAGCTTTGGTTTAGCATTATTTGCCGTTTGTGCGACCCCTCCGAAGAAACATTCCTGGCTACCGCTGTGAGCATTAAAACTGCAATTGAGTTCGCCACCGGTTTAGAAACCTCTGTTTGCTGTGTGACTTCTCGCAACATGATTATGGCCTGTTGCCCAGATTTGCAAGTGGTGAGTGAATGAGCATTTCTAGCCGAAGGAGAAGCCTTGAGGAAGATCACGAACGCACCTTCCCAAAGATTGCATAATGTTGTTACACATTTCACTTTTCTTCTCCGTACGCAAGGTAACACGCTGGTCCTTCTCGTTCATGTCTCTCGGCCGTCACGTGTACAGTTATATTTTCCTCTAAGTCACACACAAGGATGTTAATTTTTGTTTAATGCCATAAGTTAAGTCGTTTTAAGAAACACCGATACGAGCTTTCGATCAAGTAAACACGTGTGGGACTGGAATGCTTATTTCCTCTTTCCTCACCCCCCCCCCTTACCCATTGTATGTAAGTTAAATTTGGACCAGAATTTTATGTCCAGTATTCCCTTTCCTCATGAATACCTGTAACATAAATACACCCGCAGTGAATCAGAATTTAAGGTAAATTAATAATTTTGGTTACAAATGAAAACGTTCTCTGCCGCTTTAAAAATATTGAAATGCGAATTTTTTTTTAACATTTGCAGTAGCGTAGTTGAGGTGAACTTCCTTCTCGGATATGAGGCCGCGTCACCCGTTAGAAGGGTGCCAAAGTTTCATGAAAACGTAAAGATCTCGTCTCAAGGGTGAGACCACTACTTTGTCTTGGAATTCTGGAAACAATTACCCGGTGACGTGGCGTCACATTCCGGAAGAAAGTGGACTTAACTGCTGAAATGTTGGCGTGATTTGATTCGCTGGGAAACTGATACCATCCGTTGTTAAACCAATGGTGGATGATTTGTTTCTACGTTAAACATATTGTTCCGCTGTAAGATTGAAGGATGATGATGGCAGGTGTGGTGGAATAAATAAAGGGAAAACCTGTAACCATACTGTTGGTGGATTCTTTGTTTTAGGAAGATTACTACATTTTTGTTGCAAGATAAATGCTTTTGTTTATTTGTGAACATAAACGCGTGGGATGTTGTTACGTACACATTTGTATCTTTATGCTCCATTAGTAAGTTACCAGCGAAAGTACGTAAGTTTTCTTGCAAAAAAACACGGAGTCTGTGTGATTGTTTGGCGATCACCTGTCTGCTGTAGTACCTTACTCTCGCTGGCAAGTAATAGTCTCTGTTCTACATACGCAACACAATGAATGAAACGATGCGCAATTTATTGTTCATTTTTCACATTTAATGAAGATATTGAGAAAAGAAGACTTACTGGACAGCGCTTAATTAGTTTTAAGCGAATTTGTTTAGAATGAATTGGTATTGAATTCTTTAATAATTAACTTTGGTGAAATCACAAAATTATTTTTCTGAAGAGTACCATTTTATGTTTGAAGCTGTATGTAAATTGGACTGCTCCAAGCTGATGTAATAGACTCGTATTCAAACGCATTTTAAATGAAAACACTTCCAATAATCGAATAAAATAGAAAACTAAATAAATTAAATTAAAAAATACCGAGAAATAATTGAGAAAAATGTAAAATTTCCCCTAGAAATGGGCAAACACATAATTTTATTGAATCTGGTAAACCTTTTACCCATAAGAAACCTACTTCTGCTTTAACATTCCCAGGGCTAGGCTCGTTCATGGTCATGAGACTTTCTCTACACTCCGCATCCACACATCAGAAAGCAAAAGCAAAAAATGTCAATTTTAGGTAAATAGTGCCATATGTTGTCTTACATATATACAACACTCCTGTGTATTTTTTCTTCATGTGTAATGCTGTGATACTTGTAAGGTCAATTTTAAATACTCAAAAGTCATTGCCTTATTCTTGCTTGTCAATATTCGAGGTGAAGTTAGAATTGCGAAACATTGCTTCCCGAGTTTCTGCAAGGTCTTATAATTTTGTTTACAGCCGTATAGTACATACAAAGAAGAAAAAATTAAAACGTTTGTGGGGTCATCGCCGGCGTACTCTTCAAGTTGCCACCATTTCGCTACATGTGTTACTTTGAACTTACATCACTTCATATATTTCAGAGTATTGCCTCACATGCGTGTTAGCTTCTCGTTTACTTCATATAATGTGAACAGAGGTTTTGATCCTTTGTTGTTTCCTTCAGAAGACCTTGTACTAGCCAAGTTCTATTAAACACAATTTGAAGCTACTGAAGTGTTGCATCTGACCCACACCAAATGTGACTGGAAAATGCAATTAAAATTATGCAAATGCGGACACGAACGAAGATTCAGTTTCATGCTCAGCTTTCTTTCTAGTCCCGTGTGTCTGTCATGTAAGATACGTTTTAAACTAATACTGCAAGTTTCCGAATTAAATATGTTGTGTTTTATTTTCGCAATAGTTGTACATCCTTCTGCAATGCAGTCTATCGGCTGCATATTGCGGTCTGATGGAGCCACAATCAGGCAGAAACAATACACCCCCTGTCACAAATTTATAATAGACTCATGAGACCAAGACACAGAGTAGACTGAATGTATTATACAAGTATTAGTATTAATATTTGTCGTACGGTAGAAAATGAATAAGATTAAGAGGAGGATAAAAACCCAAATATACGAGTTTTGTACAACAATATAAACAGCCAACTAGATGTAACAATGATAATTTTATTAATAATTTCAATCAGCTCAAAATGTTTCGGACGATAATTTCGCCCATCCTCAGGAGCACTAGACTGTGTTTACAGCCTGTGTTATAAGCACCGACGATGTTGCCTGCTGGTGACCAGTAGGCAGCATTGTCGGTGCTTTATACCACAAGCTGTAAACACAGTCTAGTGCTCCTGAGGATGGGCGAAATTATCGCCCGAAACATTTTGAGCTGATTGAAATTATTAATAAAATGATTATTGTTGCATCTAGTTGGCTGTTTATATTATTGTAGCAATGATGCACGGTCACACAAACATCAAATAGTACTGGACAGTTATGGGCTTGAATGTCTGCGTGATCAACTATATAGCCTCGTAGAGAAGCTCAGAGCTTTTGTAACTTCTGCTGTGTACTGACGTGCCAAATAGCTCTACACTCTGGTCGTCTTGCTCCTGGAAAAAAATTCCCCGGCAACCACTAGATAGAAGTCTGGGTGGATTGCAGACTCAGTCTTGACCTAGAATTAAGTAATTTCACATAGGTCGACAGTGTATTCTGTTGTCATCATTTTATTTTCACATAAATTGAGCGGAATGTTTAAAGTATAACGCTTGTTATGTAAATTATTTGCCTGCTGATTGATCATAATATGTGTTAGCTTAACTCCCCAATTGTGCACTTCTATAATGGGACTTTTAAGTAAAGTTGAACCAGTTACTGCTGATAATTGTGATTGTCATATGAGACACGTAAGGGCATTGAAGGGACAAAACGTAGACTCTGTGAAGCTTAGGTACATATTGTTACCACTGAACTAACTTGAAAGAAATTAACGTTAGCCGGATGACTACAACAAATACAGTGCCAACTCCGTTGATGATCCATAGTGTTCCTATTGCTCGGCTGGCAAGCAATCCCAAATATGGACCAGCGGCAAGGTATGTGAAGTATCACCGGTTTCCACAGACCTCATCATTCAGTTTGATGAATCGGAACTGGGAACGAGTCACGCGTCTCGTCTACGGTATGCGTTGTAACGTCACCGTTTAGTGTTGAAGCAACCGCAAGAGGTTATCTTGAAGGCAATCATTGGTCTGCTTTTGTGCAATGCGTCAATCACGGACAGACCCCACCAGGAGTGTGTAGTGCTTTTAGTCCTTTCTTTTGATTGTGCCATTACCGCTCTTAATTCACTTGATTATGATGACTCAGTGCTGTTAAATCTGCAGCCTGCTTTCAGTGTTAGTTCTCACCATTCTAATTATGAAATATCTTGTCTTTTGAGAATACAATGGCTTCACGTTCAACTCTGGGTAATTAAAATGTTAGTTTTGTATCTCAACCGGCCTAATATTATGTTTTTAATGCATCCTTGGTCTCAGTTGAAATCGAGAGTCTGTAGATGACATACGTATGAAATGGCAGTGGAAACAAAACAATGCATTCTGTGTGTGTGTGTGTGTGTGTGTGTGTTGATATGGTTGTTGGTGTTGTTCAATATTTATTATCCAGACGAACCCAACACTAGTATTGTGTTCATGTGGAAAATAAATTAATATTAACTAGCAAAACGGAATAATGCTACCTAAAATATGGTGGCAGGAGTAGCAGCAGCAGCAACAGTAGTAGTAGTAATGGTGGTGGTAGTAGTATTAGTAGTAATGGTAGTAGTAGTAGCAGTGGTGGTAGTATTGGTAGTAATACTAGTAGTAGAAGTGGTGGTAATAGTAGTAGTGGTGGCTCTGGTAGTAGTAGTAGTAGTAGTAGTGGTGGTGGTGGTGGTGGTAGTAGTAGTAGTAGTAGTAGTAGTAGTGGTCGTGCTGGTGGCAGTAGTAGTGGTGGTGGTAATAGTAGTGGTGGTGGTAGTAGTAGTAGTAGTAGTAGTAGTAGTAGTAGTGGCAGTAGTGGTGGTAGTAGTACTAGTGGTAGTAGTTGTAGTAGTAGTAGTGGTATTAGTGGTGGTGGTGGTGGTAGTGGTGGTGGTGGTAGAAGTAGTAGTAGTA
>Ga0123352_10016246_pt1 | contig 11852 bp, 11 predicted proteins | sample TergutLab28metaG_FD_89700 | JGI IMG/M metagenome (GOLD analysis project Ga0123352, IMG submission 89700) | Labiotermes labralis P1 segment gut microbial communities from Petit-Saut dam, French Guiana - Lab288 P1 | ecosystem: Host-associated > Arthropoda: Insects > Digestive system > Gut ...
AACGAAATTAATCTGTGACTATTTCTAGTGTGACTTTAGCAAGGAATATATAGCTCCCTGATGATGGTCTTAGGACCGAAACATGTCGGAGCGTTTTTAATGTTTTAATATGTAAATTTTATACATGTGCAGTGGTTGGTGTAATAATTAAGTAACTCGACAACATGCATGGTGTAGCAATAAAAATAGGTAACTTAACATTTTAAAGACTAAAGTTATCCTGACTTACAATTAAAAACCCAGTAAACAACCCCCAACTATTCTCACGCTAAATTTTCAGACCATCTACTTATTTGGAAAGAAGAAGCTTTGACGTCAATCATTTTTACTTAGTTCCATAAGTTTTAAATTATATATTTACGCATGATTGCGCACTGCTCTGGGTGTACATTTTAATTTTAACTTGGACAATGTTACGTATTCTTAACTAAACATGGCCCTTGTGTGAATTCCCTGATGATGGCTACGCGTATCGGCCGAAACAAGTTGCTGGAACTTCTATTTAGATATGTACAAGTGCGAAAAAGTTGAAATAAATGTGCAAAAACCAATCAGTTAATGCTGTGTGGAGAAATAATCGACGTTTGCACACAATACATAAGCTGTGGAGGCATAACATATAATTTTGAATGTTAAACTCTGTTGGGCATAAGGAAACAACTGGGCTTTAAGGATTCAAAGAGGAAGTACGAACACTTACTTTAACTTATATTAAACAGGCTTCAATCTGTGTGTAGTGCGTTTAATATTTTTATATGTTACATCCAAATTTGCCTTTCATGCACTGACACAAATAAAGAGACCCATTTTATTTTGGGTGGGGCATAGCGTAATGAAATTTAAAATTTAAATCTGACCGAATTTTAACCACAGTAAGTCAGGTTTAAAAAATGTTTGACTGTTCACTCTGAACATAATCAGAAATATAAGTATTTGTCTTTATTATATTATTTTCCTTATATTCAACAAAACCTGTAAATTGTACGTTTGATGTGACATCAGTACTATGAGGAATTTTTTCTGTTTACGTCAGGCTCAGACAGAGGCGGAAAAGTGACAATTTTCCGGATGAACACAGACTTTTCCGAGAGAAGTTCCAGAACAAGCACAACACCATCTTTCTGCATAAACAGTTACCTCTATGTACGTTACCAACAGTATTATTTGTCTGTGTTAAACATCTAACAATAAATATAGGGGTGCCAATATTTTCGAACAAATCGTAACCGCCGAAAATTTCTGGACGCCAAAAGAGCGAAATTAAGAAAGTTTCATATGGCGAATCCACAAATATTGGATATCAGCGTATAAAATTGGGGGTGGTGGGAGCACGTAATAGCGCAATTGGTTGAGGCACTGACCTATACCCGAAAGGTCCCGATGGTGTCACCGGAAATTTGTCATTGACGTAATCCTTCCGGCCGCACTATGGCCCTGGGGTCGATTCAACCTCTAAGATAAGAGTGCAGAGGTATTCATGTAAAGTATCCGCTATGCTTGTCAGATATTAATGAAACTTGATAAATCTCTACATATTTTGGAGAAATGTTCAGTTATCAAATATCATGGAAATCCGCCCAGTGGGAGCCAAGTTATTCCATGAGGACTCACAGTCGGATGGACGGACGGACATGATGAAGCTAATAGTCTCTTTTCGCTATTTTACGAACGCGTCTAAAAACCCGCTATACTTACCTACGTGTAAATACATTCACGGAAATGTACACATTCGTCAGCATTATACCTGAGTGTAGTCAACCACGTACATACAAACATACATACATACAGTAAACATACATACATACATACATACAGTAAACATACATACATACAAACACACATACATACATACATACATACATACACACATACACAAACACACACACAAACACAGACACACACACAAACACAGACACACACACACCATTTCTGCAGCACATTGGCCACATGTCACTGTCCCAGAGCGGCCATCGAAGAATTTATACACCTTAGGCATTTTCGTATCTCAAATATAGTTCCGTTTTCTCAGGAATAGATGTCACGTCCAATAATTTATGTTGCCGAAGTGAATTTGAAATATTCTGCACAGTTTGAGCCATGCCTGCATGCTACAAAATGATCTATAACTCCTGAGGAACCCGTACCTGCAACGGGCTATTCACAAAACACGGGAATCTTCCGCGCAGTAAATTACACACTCCACGAAATATTCGTACTGATGTTTCTATCTTTCATTTTAGTAATTTGTACACGCACACCAGTTGTGTCCCTTCCTTGTATGGTTGTAACATATGGGTTATTGACCTATGTGACGAGCACAATATAAAGCTATTTGAAATGATATTAAATGGTCAATTTTCTGATAAGAAAGTAACAGTTCAAAACCACCCCCTTACGCTGCACCACTTAACACGATCCTCAACAAACTCCATTCATGAAATAAAGTGAAATGCCAACTTGATGCAACTAGGTAACTTTATTGATGTATTCTTAGCTCGACAGGTTTCGGGTACATAGCCCATCATCAGGAGCATTGTATGTTGAGTTGCGGCAAATGGTTTTCTGCACCGAGTTTTTGGTTGGGTGGTGGTCTTGAGAGCCGCTGCGTAGGTCGTGTGTGCGGTGCGGATTGTGCCCACGGCAACATCCGCACCGTAAACACGACACAGGCAGCAGCTCTCAAGACCATCATGTGTGGTCAGAGTACCACGCAACGAAGCACAGAATGCACATCCGTAGCAGGGCACTCTTCGCAACATAACATTACACAACACGGCATGCTGCCACAATACCCAATTGGTACAGCGAAATTAATGTGAATTTTTATAGTGTGACTTTAGCAAAGACGATATGGCTCCCTGATGATGGTCCAAGGACCGAAACATGTCGGAGCATTTTTAATGTTTTAATGCGCAAATTTTATAAATTTTATATATGTGCAGTAGTTGGTATAATAATTGAGTAGCTAGACAGGTATTTCGGAAAATTTTAAGAGATCGTCGGTATGATATTACGGCTGGATGACAAAGCCTACAGACACTAAAAGGCCCACAATGGTAAAGCCGTCGTACAGGAATCGTAGTGCATGCGGTAAGAGGAGAGGATTACCTCAAGGATCCAGTTCTTTATGAAAATGAAGACAGTCCAGGTGACAGACACATTCTGCCGCATGATACAAACAGTCTAAAAGGGCATACATTGTCATACTTTGAATGTTGAATTCAGTTACGTTAAATCCCTTAATTACAGAATCTGCGGTGGATATATTCGATTTGTGGGTGTCTAAGGAACATTTCACCAGTTCAAATATTTTGTGCGTAAGAGAATCAGATTTCCATTTTAGAACGTAGAGTTTGTCAGCGATATTGTATGATGGATGCCCTCCTTGTATATTGTCTGTCATGCGAAAACCTACCCTCTTTAGCATTAGTGCTAATGTTATCGTCAATTCTCGTCCAATTATTATTTAATCTCGCCTGACCATCTATAATCGATATGTTATGGGAAATATGATTCAATCTACCGAGTATACAGCTCAGTGCCTTCATAGTAGGCTGTGGGCCGGGTAGCTCAGTCGTTATAGCGACTGACCACGGGCTGGAGGGTCCGGGATCGAATCCCGGTGGGGACGAGAATTTCCGCCCGTCCAGACCGGCCCTGGGGCCCATCCAGCCTCCTGTAAAATGGGTACCGGGTCCTTCCCCGGGGTAAAGTGCGGTCAGGGCGTGCTGCTGACCACTCACCCCCTTCTAGTGCCGCGGTCATGGAAGAGTAGAGCTGTACCTCTACCCACCCTCTGGGCCACACCGGACCTGTAACGGGATCACTTTACCTTTACCTTCATAGTAGGAGCCCTGAACGAGGCAATATTTGCTCATAACTTGCATATCTGACATATGATGTCCATTTACCTCCGAAATTATACATCGAATTTCAATAGAACCTGGTATCGCTAACGGAATTTATACTGAAAGCTGCAAATCTAACATAATTTTAGGCTCTTCCACCCAAATATAAACTTTAACTTACTTGAAGGTGAAATCTAACGTGATTTTTTTTTTGTGAAAGTGGCCGAAAGTTTAAAAATATAACCAAAATATACAGACCTCTGTAATTGCTACAATTATGTGACAAAATGCCTGCGTGGTGTGTGCGTACAATAAGAGGGAAAATTTACTTGGGATCGAGGTCTTCTTGGGACGTGACCATCTGTCGTAGGTTGAGTAGTTTCCCGACGGTTCGACGAACGTTCCGTCTTCTTCTTGAAGCGTCAAGCAGTCCAAGAAGAATTTCTTCGCCTCCACACAATTTCAATTTCCCGTAAGTAGCATCTCTTATTAAGGCCATGCGCTTAAATTTGCTATAATTCGAAAGTATGAGAACGCCCAATAAGAAACTTATTAATATTAACTCACGACCCACATCATGCCAGATCAGAAAACAATATTTCCACTGAATTTCATGTGCCATAGGTTTTAGTTTAGAAGACAAAAATCGTTTGTAAAAAAATGCTTCACCATTTATGATAGTTTTATAAATTGCAACAATTTTACTGCAAAGATGACTGGAGGAGAGTAAACCCATTAATTCTACTGCAATTCAAAATTTATAAGCACTTACGACAAATTAGCAATGGCTACCTTGCTTGCTTTTGAGACACTAAAACGCCGAAGAAACGATGGGAATTTCTTTTTCATAGGAGGGAAATTTGATTAACACATTCAGACACCATTCTGCTACCCATTGCTTGTAAGGTCAGTCATGGCCACAGGGGGTGCACGTAGAATTAAATTAGATGCTGTGGGTGGCAGTAGTAAGCGGCACAGGATGGTGGTAAGGTTGTCAGCCCCACGCACCGGCCGCCTTTACCCCCAGGAAATACTCCTGGATAATCATTTCTGTTAGAGGGATTTTATGTCAATAAAAAATCCACTGACACCAGCTGGGATCGAGCCAGCGACCTTCCGTTTTGTAGCAGAGCACCTTAGCCACTGAGCTACCGCGGTCCCCCTCCTTTATACATAGGTTTTGTAAAATATCTGTTAGAAAATGCGTACTGTAATGGGCGCATAGGTGGATTAGTGTACCAGACGGTGGAACACTTGTAAATGAACCGGACGACCGACCCAAAGGCATCTTAGGAACCACATAGGGAAAAGCGCTAAGAAATGGCAGAACGCAAGGAAAGAAACACAGAAGATAAAGGTACTGAAGACTGACTACATGTCTCTCCTCCAAACTCCTTTCTATCATCCATTGTATATTCTCCCATCTCGGACTGCAGAAGCCTCTTAGCTTATAGCATTTTCTTTACAAAAAATTATAGGAAGCAGAAAACACCGCTGTGCTTCGTACGACGAATCCATGCTTTGTCTTAATTTATTTTATCAAGCAAGTACACATAAAATCATTGTTTACTCGTGCAATTGCGTGACCCCACGTCCAAGGATACAAGATCCAGCATATTGTAAGGAACAGAGAGTCTAAAGATGTATTAGGTCAGCTATTACCTTTTACAACATTCAAACAACGATTCCTTACCTGGAATGCCGAAATAAAATGCACCACACTCCTAAGACACCATACCTTGGTCACTTTAGACGTCTGACTCTGCACACGTTTCCCTAACGTAATCCGATCGGTCTGCACCACAGATTATTAGCACACAACTCTGTCTGTTGATGGGCGCTTTCATTTAGTGTGAGAGTGGCCACATGCGGAGCGATGGTATAAAAAATGTTGAAATTGAATGAACAAAAAATTCCATCAATATGATAAATTTTTAGTAATTGAATTTTCAGCAAAAGCTGCTGCAATACTCAGCACCTTTGCACATCTGAGACACATTTACTTCCACACGGATTTTGTGGAAGGCGAAATGATCCGCCGTCTTAGCTATTGATTTTGTCATTATTATTATTATTATTATTATCATTATCATCATCATCCTCTCATTTATGCAGAGTATTTATACTTATATTCCTGAAACAAACTATGTCCCTAGGGAATACAGTGTTGCAGCTATTCTATTGTTACTATTCAAGGTGCTTATATCGTTAGTTTCAGTGTTGGATCTATTGTATTTTTACATTAGTACTTTCCGAAGTATGTGTGCAGTTCCCAATATGGCTGTTTTATGTAGTTCCTTGACTTCATGTTTTCCTGGTATGTTGCTCACCTATTTTCTGAATGACTTTGAAATAGTCCCAGTCGCCCCTATTATTACTGGTATCACCTTTATTTTTACATTCCACACGCGCTGTATTTCTATTGTAAGGTCTTTATATTTTAGAATTATTATTATTATTATTATTATTATTATTATTATTATTATTATTATTATTATTATGTTCAGTTATCGTGCGATATGAATTAAGTCACGACACTACTACATAACAATACATCGGCTACGTGTAAACTGAAACGGTGGATTAGAAATGGTAGCTAAACTGTTATGTCACTCCAATGGCAACTGCGTAGAGTAATGATTATCGTTCCTGCTTCTAGTGCTGGTTTTATCGAATTCAGAAATTTACAGTGCAGCAAAGCCGTAGGTGCAAATAGAGGCGCACATCTACGCATGAGGCCACGGTAATTATACTGTCCACGTTAAGTGATCCGTGTTTTCAGGTGACATGTTCTGCCATCTAGTTACTAATATTGTAACATTTCAACGAATGATCGATTCTCTACTTCACATGTCTCCCGTCGGATGCGCTACAGATGATATCAGTGTTAACATTACTGATGAAATGTTATCTACGAGTGTCGTATATCTAAGGGTACGACGTTTTGTATTTTCCATTTTTGTTGGGAGTGTGTGTGCGTGTGTGTGTTGCAGTTTTCAGTATGTCATAATTTATTTGTTGCTGGATAATAATATTTTCAACCCTGTTCACAGTCACAATGTCAGATCAGACACAACCCACATACTTCAGTGAAGCAGATTTGAAGGACTTGAAGGAACGAATGAAACTTATAGCTGATGCTGATCCTAACCAATATCACAATGAGCTCTCGCTTAAAAGATACCTTCGAGCATTTAAATCTACTGATGCCGCATTTCAGGTACTTTTATGTGCGAATTTTAAGCACGAGTATTAGAGTTTACAACTTGAAATGATAAATAATACTGTTTTTTAAAGGCAATACTGAAGACGAACAAGTGGAGAAACGAATATAATGTGGCATCTCTAACGAAAGACAATCCTGTTGTTAAGAAACATATGGAGGCCAATAAAGCCAGGGTTTTGAGGCATCGAGACATGGTGGGAAGACCTGTAATCTACATTCCAGCCAAAAATCATAATGTTAATGATAGGGATATTGATGACCTAACGAAGTTCATAGTCTACTGCCTAGTAAGTGGAGAATGTATTATATTATTGAATGATAGACTTTTATATTAGCATGTGAATATGAAGTATTACATCAGGTTGTTGGGCCTGTTTATATTTTACACTGGCTGTATTGAAGTTCAGTGTGTGGTGTGGTTCACCCTGAAGTAAGCTAATTATTTTACTGTAACATAGAGAAAAGACCATATGTGAAGAAAAATAATCTTGTCATGTGCTGTACTGTATCTGTACTTCTTGTGTTGTTAAATACTGTTGTAGGAAAAGCAGGAAAGGTTGAGCTGGGCGGGACATGGGAGATATGCAAGACACATACAAAGTTTTGGTCAGAAAGAAGCCACTTTGATTACCCAGACACAAAGTAGGGGATGATAGTAACGTTTTAAATATTCAGGTATTAAAAAGGACTCAAACACAACTATTTAATGCCTGAATATTTGTAGAACAACACAACAAGATGTCCTGTATTAAGATGTACCAAGTTTAATTCTATGAGTCTGGCTGTTGCCCACACAGTTCATTTATGTATTTCATATGATACATATATGAAACAGTGATTGTTTTCCTATCAGCTGAAATTAATTGGCCTTTCTAATGGAAGCACACTATCTTCTGTGTGAGGTTCAACTGAATATGGGGCATGTTCAACTGAAATCTGTTTGTGGCATAGCTGTGCGTTTGACTCAGTAAACACACTGGCAGACACTGGTGTTAGAACAGTCATCTGGGTGAGTAAATTGTACAGATGACATTATAGTGCAGTTTGAACATGGTGTCCCAGGTGATGAAACTGTCCATACAGCAACAGAGCATTGTGATTGAATTTCTTGGAGTGGAAGGATGCCAACCTGCTGAAATGCATACGCATGCATGCTATCTGTGTTCCATATGTTTTGAATGGGTGGACATGTCAAGAGTGGGAAATGCTCATGTTACAACTTTTCAGGTAAACACTGCATTGTAAATAATGTGTCAAAGGAGAGATGTTGGAACATTCCTTCTGTGTCAATGGAATTTCTGTGCGTGTAGTTGTACAGGGTCTTTGATAGCACAAGATGGGTCCCATGTTTACTGACACACAAGGACATGTCCATATTATTAGACCATCTGAAGCAGTACCATATGAGGGTGATGCATTTTTGTGGCATTTTTTAACTCATCAGAAAACCAGCAAGCAAGCAATGGAGACATCCCACTTCATCCTGACAAATGAATTTTGTCACAGGTATCCACTGGTAAAGTGAAATTCGCTGTGTTGACTGTAGGAGAACCCTACTTATGGACTTCAAAATCATGTAACAACACATCAATGTCAACTATTACTAAACAGTTCAGGACAAGCTGAGTGCCATCTGATGGGCAGTGGTTGTACGTACTGTGTGCAGCCTGGACTTAACGCCATGCAATTTTTACACCTTTGGACCGCTAGGTGAAAGTCCTCGGCATCCGTGTTCTTACATCAGATGATGGTATGCAAGAGATTATGATACAGTGGTTTTGGCAGTTGCCCAAAGAATTCTTTGCAGACAGGATACACAGAATTGTGCATCATTGAGACTCCTGTGTAAATGTGTGATTTTTTCTTACTTTCAATACCTTCCCCCGTTTGGTGTACTTGAACAGGTTTCAGCTGTACATGCCTCATATAATGTAGACCAGTGTTAGTATTCCAAGGGTTAAAGTTAATCTTCGAGGAACGGTGAGAGAGGATGTAAAGTGGTTTAATCTGTTTTGGGATACCTAACAGTAGACTGGGTTAATATCATTTCATTCACTTTTTTTATAATATATTTATTGGTTATAGTGAACATAAATGGCACTGAATGTATGATATTGAATGACATGGCTTTGTACAGAAATGGCAAGTACATGGTAACTTTGTGCTCAAGTTGTTCATTTTATAGGATGGTTATGAGTGATGTATAGAAGTGGAACGTAGAAGTGGTTATGGTCCTTTCTAAGGTAATGCTACAACAATCTATGGATCAACTGACAAAACCATGAGAATCTTTGTTAACCGTTTGACGCTTAACGACCCTTATAGGGGTCGTACCGCACTGCTAACCTCTAAACGTTGCATTTTATGTATTTATTCAACAAATATAGGTGCTGAATATTTTAAACATGGTATAGACTCTCCATTCTTTTCTCTTCAAATGTAGTTTGTTTCATATTTCTAACATATTTGGTTCCTGTGTTATTCACATTTTATATACAGGATGTGCTAAAATTAAAAAAAATAATTCTGGCACCAAAAGGTTAAGATAGCCTCACTGATGTAGAGTACTGCCATCTGGGGTGTGGCACTCTGTGTTCTTGTTGGTATGTCCTGATGTTTTGTAAGATCCTGCTGTCTACAAATATTGAAGTTTATCTAAGATGATAATGGGGCAAGTAAGTTCTTCTGAAATGTATGTATGTATGTGTGTACAAGAATACATGTTGCCACATCCCAGGAGAGAGTGACATTCACAGTGACTGCCATGAGAGCCTCAAATCTCATGGTCTCTGCTCCCTTGCTTAGTCTACCTTGATATTACCCAGAGCCAAGTTGAATACATTACTGCTGTCTCAGCCTGCCCTGCCTAGTTCCTATTGGCCTGAGATAAATAAGTTCTTAAAATAATAAATGTATAAATGGTTCCTTATGCCTGATGAAAGAGAGCAGAGTGGAAAGTTATACTGATCTGGCTGATTTTATATAACAAATTTCATGTTGCTGATATGCATTGTGGTGAGGGACGATAAAAGGAATAATCATCGTGTGGCGCTGCAAATAAATATGTCTTTGTAGCGTCTCTTATAGTATGGAACAGATCTGTTATTTGGTACAGTACCTATTGATTTCTGAAATCAGACTGTAATATATGGTAGGAGCCATGCATTAATGCAGTGTGGCAACTATAGATAAAATCTCGCCTGTTCTTAGAGATAAGAGGTAACTTACTTGCTCATGATAAAAGCCATGAGATAAGTGATGCAAAAGTGCTAGGCCAGATAACGTAACTACATAAAAAAGGAAAAGGAAACAAACCACAACCCACAGTAATACAATAGTGACAACAGAGAAAAAAAGGATGGTGATAATTTCCTTAAAAATGTACTGAGTTGGTCCAGAAATTTCCTGTCATTATGGAAACATCACAGAACCTAGTCATTAGAATACTGTACTTCAGTTTATTGAGTTCACGCCCTGTTTCTCTAAGTACAGTTTTACTATTACTTTAATTTATGCCTAGGTTTTCAAACCCATTTCTCCCATGCCGTCTCCAGCACCAGCATGTAGCATTTGGCTACATAACTGTGATTATACCTAATAATTAGGTTTTGTAATAGTGTCGTAAAATGCATTGTGATTTTCCTCTGTAACATACAAAACAGAAACCACCAAAAAAAAATTTTTTTTAACATTATGTGTATCCTCTTTTATTACTGTTATACATTAAGTGTCTTTTCAGTCAACTTTGAATTTTGACTATTCATTGTTCCTCCTTGCCATTTAGCATGGAAAATCAATATTTTATTGACATGTTTCTTATCACAGGAAGAAGGCTGTAAGAAATGTTTTGAAGAGGTTGTGGACAACTTATGCATAGTGTTCGACTTGAAAGAATTTGGATTGAGCTGTATGGACTACCAAATGATAAAAAATTTAATCTGGTTGTTGGGCCGGCACTATCCAGAACGACTGGGTGTATGCCTTGTATTGAATGCTCCTGCATTATTTTCAGGTTGTTGGGGGATTATCAAAGGCTGGTATGTATGATTTGCCTTTATATTTTGGGAGCAATTTAAATAAATAGCTTAGCGGAGCTAGTAAATCTTCAGCTAGTCAAGAAATTCCCCACATTTTTTTGGAAACTGCACCAATTCACAAGATCCACTTGTCCGTGTCCTCAACCAGATGAGTCCATGCCACACCCATATTGATGTCATACTGCCTTATACATCTAGTCTCCCAAGCACGCTATTTCCTTCACACCTTACCACTAGAATTATTTATGCATTTCTCCTTGCACCATGTGTAGCACAGCCCCTGCCCATCCTATTCCCCTGAATTTAATAACTTAAATGATATTTAGCAAATACAATTTGTAAAGTTTCACTTTATGTAACTTTCTGTGGCCTCCTGTTTCTTGCCTGTTAGACCTAAATATATCCCTCAGCACTCTGTTCTTGAATACCTTTAACATATGTTCTTCCCTGACTGTGGGAGACTAAGTTCCACACCCACATAAAATGAGATAAAATCATAGTTTTGTGTTTCTTAATGGGTTTTTTTTTTTGGGGGGGGGGGGGAGGGGGGGAAAAATTTCCCCCCCCAGTGGAGGAAATAGGGAAAAGAAAAAAATTAAAGAGAAACAAAAAAAAGAAAAAAAAATAAAAAAAAAAAGGAAAAAAAAAAAAAAAAAAAAAAAAAAAGAAAAAAAAAAAAAAAAAAAAAAAAAAAAAAAAAAAAAAAAAAAAAAAAAAAAAAAAAAAAAAAAAAAAAAAAAA
>Ga0123352_10016250_pt1 | contig 11851 bp, 6 predicted proteins | sample TergutLab28metaG_FD_89700 | JGI IMG/M metagenome (GOLD analysis project Ga0123352, IMG submission 89700) | Labiotermes labralis P1 segment gut microbial communities from Petit-Saut dam, French Guiana - Lab288 P1 | ecosystem: Host-associated > Arthropoda: Insects > Digestive system > Gut ...
CATCTCGACACAGGTTTTTCTTGGTTTCCCTGTGTCTATAAGCAAATGCTGAGATGTTTCCCAAGATTCCAAGTTGCCACTACATGCTTCTCATGTAGCCCTCCCGACTTAAATCTAGTATTAACCAATTTCATGTTTTGTTTACATGTAAAATAACCAGTCACCCGGTAACAACCCAATTGCAGTAAATAAATAAATAAATAAATATAAATAAAACACAACACATATATAGTCATTAATATATAGTTGGCAACATGTTTCTGTTCTAGCGAACCATCTTCAGGTCAGTATGTAATATATGGACATGGTGCATTTAGTGAGTGCGTACATTATGGGATTCCGTATTGTTTTAAAGATATATCGGCTGATAGATTTTAAACTTGAATTTTAAAATAAAAATGATTTGTAAATAATGTGGGATCCCATAATGTATGCACTCACTAAATGCACCATGTCCATATATTAGGTATTGGCCTGAAGATGGTTCACTAGAACTGAAACATGTTGCCATCTATGTATTAATGAATATAAATGTGTTGTTATTTGACCTAATAAATCTCTTAATATATTGCAAATGTATCTGTAGACGTTTTTCTAAAAAACTGCCCTGTAAGATCCAGTGGCTGCACTTGTCATTATTGTCCTGCTTATTCGTACGCCATGTTGCTTTTAAGTCCAATGTCCCTGACTCATTGTGAAGAGCAGTAAGATCCACTGGCTACTCTTTTTTTGCTGTCTTTTTTTTTGTGTCATGTTCTTCACGCCACCTTTTAGACAGCTGAGTTACGTCATCAGGCTTTGTAAACCAACCAGTCACTCTTGCCATTACTGCCTTTAATATTCGTATTGCTTTGTTCTTATTTTTTATTTCAGCAACCAAATGCACTATTGTGCATTTGGTTGCTGAAATAAACACTAAGTACCGTGCTGTAAAATGCAAGGATTGACCAACTGTAAAATTCGTATGGCATTGTCACTATGCCGTCTGTTAAGCAATTCCAGTTTACAGTATCTTCCATGGAAATCCGATAGGCATTTATCTAATGAAGAGTGTTTCTGTAGTCCAGAAGTGAAGAATAAAAAGCCAACTAGATGCCACTTATTATTTTATTGCACTTCTTATAGGCTCAACATGTTTCGTGCATTACTAAGCCCATCATCAGGAGCTCGCGACTATGATGTTGATTACCACATTGGTCGTTTCGGTCTTGGTTTGCTGCATGTTGGAGGTTAGGTGCGGTTAGGCTGGAGTAGTGTCCGGGCCGCAGGCTGCAGCAAACGCTGCACGCATTTTCAATTTCTGCCACTTGGTCCTCCCTCTGTATTCGTCATCATTTAGTTCACTTTATGACATTAGGTAAATGGTACAGATGATACATCTAAACATAAATTTTTATACAATAACTACAAGCATTTTTAATCGGCTGTTAATTATTTGGACGTCCCTTTGTGCCACTCTATTTCCTTTTATTTTCGGAACGTGAAGTGAAAAGCGAATGCTTCTTTTCGCTTTACTCAGATCATTCTGTTATAAACCCATACATTTGAAAAAAGCGTCGTGTATATATAAATATATTTCCGTAATACCAAATCAGGGCATGACTCCTGTAGCTGAACCATTGCAACGCAATGATATTTCGGGTATCTTGTTTTTTTTAAGGGGGGGGGGGTTAGAATCCCTTGGCTCTTGCCACAAAACACATAGTTAATGCCGTGAAATAGGCCACGAAGTCTTCCTCCAAAATCATAATTCAAAACAATCTTGTTTTTAAACAGATTATGTTATGCGTTGAAAGGTGAAATGCAACGCTGCATACTCGTGAAAATACGCAGCTTTTCTTTTTTAAGTGCTCTCTTGTGTAGGATGTCACCAAATATGGTGTCGGTTTTCTTTGCCTCTGATGCCAAACAACTATGAGAGCCAGGATAAATAATTGAGCCTAATCCGACTGGACTGCCTATGCTCGGCACTCTTTACGAGCCTGTGTACAAATGTCTGCCATTCGCGTCTATTTGTCTAGCAACGTGACGTAATAAATGTGGCAGCAACATTCTCGATTAACTTGCGGATAAATAACACTATATCATGTCCTAACTGCTGCCATAAATTAAAATCCTTATTAGTGCTGATAATGCTTTATATTACATAGGCTAAAGAGAAGAGGCGTATGGGAGATTCTTCAGCATACAGGTGAGCTCACCTGCTGCGTACAGGGTGATTCTGAATGTCGTATCCACGACTGTTGAAGAAGTGGCTCGTGAAGTGACAATATATATTACCCGGATTTTGGAAACAAGAATATCTAAAGTTGATACGAATGTGCGTGTATTAGCCAGATTGTGAAGTGCGTGGACTGGTAAATCTTATAAATAGACCGATATATATATTTATACACGCACGCACGGAAGCACACACATTTTATATATATATATATATATATGTGTGTGTGTGTGTGTGTGTGTGTGTGTATCGGTGCCTACGGACACTGTTCTGTGAACACGGGAGAATTAATGTCTGGATGCTTGCTCCAAGATCAATAAAAACGCATTTCCTGCCATTTTTGTCATCACAAGTAACGCGGTTTGAAAAATGTGGGTTTGTAGCAAGGGAGATTACATATCCTCCGTTGCTATTACGAGTACTAGGTAACTCTCTTATATGCATGGTCGGACGATTCAACAAGCCCACTACTCCTACTACTACTACTACTACTACTACTACTACTACTACTACTACTACCACCACCACTGCTGCTGCTGCTACTACTACTACTACTGCTACCACCACCACCACCACCACTACTACTATACATTTGTTCATTCCGTATTTTGTCTTACGGCACGTCCGTAGCCTTTTCCAAAGTGACTTCTCCACAGAGTGCTATATAATGCTTCCTCCTTCAATTTCCAGGGTCCTTCGTTTCCTTAAGGTGATCCAGCAGCTGCTTACGTCTTCGTCCTCTTCTTCCCGTATATCTTATCCTTCCTTCTATCTTTCCTTGAGTAGCGTGTTTTAGAAGTTAGTTCCTACACAATATGTGACCAACCCAGTTATTGTTATTGTTTGTAGGGGATTTCTCTACTTCTTGACTCCCTGTACGAGGGGTGATGATAAGTCCTTAGCCTGACCAGGAAGGAAACAAACTACAGCAACCAGACTTATGATTTATTCAACATACTTCCCACGAAGCTCAATATACTTCTAAGCCCGCTGCTATAACTTTTGCAAGTCACTCAAAAAAATCAGAAAATTGTCCGTCCAACCAGGTCTCCGCGGCAGCAATGACATCCCCGTCGGACGAAAAATGGCGACCATTCAATTGTTTTTTCAGTCCAGGGAGCAGGTGGTAGTCGGACGGGGCCAAATCCGGAGAATAGGGTGGGTGATCAAGACATTGGAAGCCCAGGTAGGCCAGGTTCTTCAGGGTTTCAAGTGCCCGGTGAGCCGGAGCATTGTCGTGCAAAAACAAGACCCCCTTGGTGATATTCCCCGCGGCGTTTTTCCTTCAAAATGTCCTTCAATTGCACCAGGAGAGATGAGTAATACTACGCGTTGATAGTTTGGCTCTTTGGAAGATAATCAATGAGGAGGATGCCGTCTTGATCCCAAAAAAATCGAGGCGAGAACTTTTCCAGCGGATTTTTGCACTCGGATATTTTGGGGGCGGGGAGAGCCACTATGCCGCCACTCCACTGATTGTTGCTTTGTCTCCGGGTCATACTGATATAACCAGGTTTTGTCCATGGTCACCAATCGCGACAGGAAGTCATTAGGATCGCGCTGAAAAAATGCCAAATTTGCTCAGACGACTGGCACCGTTGACGTTTTTGATCCGCTTTCAGGCATGTCGGGACCCACTTAGCGGAGAGCTTCCGCATGTCCAAATCTTCGTGAATGATGAACCCAACCCACTCACATGAGATGCTCAGTTGCTCAGCTATTGATTTAGCCGAAATCCGGCGGTTTTCCAAGATTAGCTCGTGAATTTGATCAATATTCCCTGGAGTGGTCACTGTTTTGGGTCGTCCAGGACGAGGCACAACACAGGTAGAAAAAGAACCACGTTTAAACTGGGCCACCCAGTTTTTTACGGTGGCATACGATGCTGCATATTCCCCTAATATTCTGTCAGAATGGCGTGAATTACCTTCGGCGCCTTGCCTTGCAGGAAAAAAAAAAAGTTGATGACAGCTCACGTCTCCATGTTGTTGAAATCGCGCGCTTCGCCTGACATGCTTCTTTTCAGTCAAGAAAAAGACGTGCCATTCGGCACATGAATAGACCCCTCTTTCCAACGACACTCTCGATTCCATCCTACGACATCGGGAAGTAGGTCGGGCAAAGGACTTATCAGCAGTCTCTCGTAATACTTCATTTCTTACATTATGTCCTACTTGTTTTCTCCATCCTTCTGCAGCACCAAATTTTTATAAACCCCAATTATTTGATATGATGGTGAGAAAATTATGTACAACCATAGCTTTTTTTTATTATCTTAATTCTCTGCGCGAATGTCTTCTATGGATATTGTACATTGGCTGAAAAAACAAAATGTAGTACAGCATTTTAGAAGTTGATTTAGTGAACATTTAAAATAGGCCTATCCAACCTGTGGAGCACATTAAAATTTCGCTCTGGAGCTCTAATGTACTTCTGAGTGCAGGTAGTGGTGTTTGTTTTAGTTCCAAACGTAAAGTGGTTTATAGGTCCTACTGCTACTCTTGCACCGCCAGTATTTCCCATGCACAATATGTAGATAATGATTATGCTCCAACGAATATTTTGTCAGTGCCACTTTCCTGAAAAAGGGATGCATTGTGTGTGAAAGATCGATATGGCTTGGGGTTGGCTCTAATGTATGTGCCCTATCCCCTTAACTCCTTTTCCGCTTGTCTGTGGTATTTTTCACATATTACGTCTCCAAAGATAATTTTGTTATGATCTTGCCCTGTACGCCTACCACTCTCGAACTATTACTTCTGTAAACGTGGCTGAACACCCAACTTTCATTGAATTCCTTGTTTTTCTCATGCGTGCATCATGTTCTGCCCACCCTTGTTTAACTGTAATAATGTACATTTAAAAGGACACCCTGAGCCTAATCGATTTTAAAATTCTTCCTCCGCTACTGATCTCTGTCATGAGCCAGACGAAGCCTGCCCTGTCACTGTATTTGTTTAAGAAATTTTTCTTTGCCTCTAATTTCGCTTTAAGCACTTTTAAAACGTGAAAAATGTTGAAAACTAAAGCGTCTGTAATGCTTTTGAAAATTATGTAACCACAGCTTTAAACTCTTTCCTCTGTAAGGGATGGCGGAAAGTTCTATTTATCTTTTCTGCATTTTTTACCAGTTCTGTTGTCGACCCATTGCAGAACTAACAAGCTGGGGAGAGAAGGCGGTGTGTGGGCTTATTACTACACACAACATCCGGGCCCCAGGCCGTATCCTTCCCCGAGACGAGTCCATAGCACTGCGACTCTTGTTATTTGAGTTTCAGGACTGGAAACCAAGACAAATATGTACTTTAATACTTGAATTTATGGTTCCAAATGTAAACGAGTATAAAACAGAATACTTTACTTTGTACGTTAATTCCTTCTGAGCTATAATAACGGGATTCGATTCCTTGCACGAGCAGGGACTCTCTTTTAGCCATAGGTCCAGATAGGCAGTAGGATCCAATTACCAAACCTCCCGCCAAATGGGTATAAGACCTCTTGTATCAGGGAGTTAAACTGCCCGTTCTTGAATACAATAAATTCTCTAATATTAAGTGTAGAGTGCTTTGTCTCCCTTTCTGCTCTTGAAAACTGTAAAAGTAAAACGTACTATACAGCCTGCTAATGTTTGTTACAGCGAGAAAACTGGATCGAGAGTGTTTAAGAACAGGGTGTTGTGGCAAATATTAGGACGTAAAAGGGAGAATTTAAGAGGAGACTTAGGAAAACTAAGCAATGATGAGTTCTACGGTTTTTTCTTTAACCAAATGGATCTAAGATAATGAAAGGAAGGAGGAGGTGAACAGTGGGACGTACGGCATGCTTGACAGAAATGAAATTTTGTATGCAATGTTATAGAAGTTAAACCTGAAAGAAAATTTATTTTGGAGACCTGTGAATGATGATAAAATGATTATTTGAGAAATGTGGTGTTAGGTCATGAATTGACTAGTCCGGCTCAAAATCAGGATTAGTAACGAAATTCTGGGGTTCCATAAAAGGTAGGTAATTTTTTTTTATCCACTCAGGGACGCTATTGGTTCTTAGCAAGAATACTACTCACTGTTGTTATGTAGTTATTCTATTAATGCTGTGGTGATGTTGGTAGAACTGTGGCCGCGTCATCGTGCAGCTATTACTGGACCCTGTACATGTATTATCATAACCGGTTTGTCGAGCTTCATTCCGATCTGCAAGTGCTGGGGCCCCACTCTCATCTCACGGGAGTTATTCCGTGGAATGCGACTCTCTCCCTCACTTGCTGCACGCTGTTAAAAGAAATAAAACTTTAAGAGGCTTTGCTTACGTGCCAACTAAAGAACTCAGTATTATACTCCTACGTCCCGCAAGCGACTGCGAAGCGGTTTTCCAAAACGAATTTTGTAGGGAGACGAACTCAGAAGCCATGCGGTTTGAGTCGGCCACTGGAATGTTGGATTGAACCCCACTTGGTAACGCTGGCCTGTGTCACATGCTCTTTGTAGATACTGGCCTGTCAATGGTCCGATATCCTGTACGAAGGTTCCTTTCTCTAAGCAGACCTGTGCTGTAGTTACAGAACCGAGAGCGAACTGGATCGCGGCAGGGATTAACACTCCAGGATAACTGATGAAGACGGATTATCGTCAGCCGATGTGCTGTGCGCGTTCTTGTCCGTACTGAACACATCTAGGGCAGGTTTCAATAACCTGCTTCTGTTCCTGCTTGTTTCAAGTACTGCACGGATTTCGTTCCGATTTCCTAAAATTCGTCCTATAATTAGTGTTTAGTTCCTGTGTATTAAAAGTAACATTTCTTTATCTGCGGCACATTTGGTTCAGACATTGCGCTTCAAGCCAGAGGATCGCGGTTTCCATACCCGATGGCGTCATTCGGATTTCACATTGATTTAATCCTTTCGGCCGCGCTATGGCACTGGGGTCGATTCAGCCTCTAACAGAAACGAGTACAAGGGATACCTCTTGGCGGGTAAAGGCGGCCGGTGTCTGCGGCTAACAACCTTACCACCTTCATGTGCCAACTCTCTAGAAATTCCGGGAGCCCCAACCTCTTGGATCCCTCAGATCCTGTCCGAGACTAAAATGGGAGGGCTTTTCTTTAGATGATTCTCACATTAAAACACAAAGGTTTAAAGTATTTTTAAGACAGTAGTCAACGCTATTATCTAGAAAATTTGTTTTGAAGAATGCCGGAACGTAAGTAAGTATGCAATTTGTTCTCTTGCTCTGACTACTTTTTCTTGTCTTTATACGTGACTGCCAATTTATCAGCCTCTAGCCACATCTGCAGTAAGATGTGCGTTGAAAGCAGTCGCACATACTGGCCAGCATTACATTTCACATCCTCAAGACCAAGGGAAGAGTATTATTTAAAAATTTGTAGTTACTCAGCCGGTCACAAAACTTACAATTTTACTGTAACCCAGCCTGAGGTAGCTGTCGCGGACCTGCACCAATTACCGAGATTAAAAATGTGCCGTTCTGTAAAGTGTTTCCTTTAACATCATTTGAAAGTACAGTGAGAAAGTCTTCTGGCTGTATAGGCAGACGTACTCTCGTTTAAGCCGATCCCAATGGCCGTGCAGTCTAAGGCGTAGGTCTGTCGCAGCCTGTTGCTGGGCCCGCTGAGGGCATTTATGGGTATTCGTCCCTTGTGTTTTTTTGTGTAGGTAGTGGGCTTTACTACGAGCCGATCATTCGTCCAGAGGAATCCTACCGCGTGTTTGTGTCTAATTGTGTGTGATATAGAAATTTCAACAATGAGGTGGCATGGGCCCTGTTTGGGCTCCTGCGCTACGGGAAGTTTTTCTGCTTAATCACTTCGACCGTGAAGATGGAGGCAGAAATTTTCTTCGATATATCGTCAACAAAGTCCACTGTTGCATGACGCATAAAGCCAAACAGCACATTATTTCTGTGTTCTAAATTACGCAAATGGCAAACATGCCGAACGGCGGAGTAATGTCTTGCAAGTTGAACATTTTGGAAATCAATTGCGGTGGAAGCTGTTCATGAAATGAATAATTCAATATGTCGTCGTCGTCATTATCATCATCATCATCATCATCGTCATAAGTGGTTTGGGAGCTGGGGTGACGACTAGGCCATGAGCGGGACGAATGAGGAATTGTGGGTGTTTTCCCAGTAGGATAAACTAATTTCTCCTTCTCCCATGCGTCAAGACCGAAACTGCAGATTCCATAAAACGCGAGGATTTTTTTTTGACTGACTGAGGAACTATCATCTTCTCAGGAAGTACTCCGCGACATGCAGTTATTTAAACGTTAATCCAGCTCTGGGGACCCCTCGGTCTCCTCTTAAATGGTTAATGAGGACTTCCCCGGGGATAGAGTGGTCCGATTATGAATGTGACCACACATCTGCATCTAGTTCAGAGGTTAAGAGTGAGGGGAGAGTTTCTTACATTCTTCCATGCGCCTTCATGGTGTGCACAGGGACACCTTTACATCACATGTATTATTATTATTATTTAACTTCGCTGTGTATTTAATATTTAGGGGAAAGGTCCTGCTACAGTTGCTTGTTTTCAAGGTAGTGTACAAAGAGGGATCGAACTGGAGTAGCAGTGTTATGGTAGGCAGACGGACTTATGCTGTTCAGTCATCTAGACAAACAGAGGCAATGTAAAACTAGATAGACCAACTTTCACGTCGCCTTCCTCGCACCACCCACCAGCCCCCGTTTATCGTATACAATTATCTCTTCAAGCTAGAAACAATGCATACGATGCAATTTATATTAACTGAATCCATTTAACTCTCCGGTCAAAGGTTACGGTTCAATTTAGGACTGAGGTTTTTAATAAAGTGCTAACGTATCAGCCTACGTCACAACTTTGTGGCGACAGTGGATTAGCATTAATCATTGGTAAGACTGTGGTTGGTATGGACATTCGATAACTCTCCTGCTCAGAGAACGAACTACCAACTTGCTGCTACATGGTATGCCCATCATAAACCCGACGTGGCGTCCCTACCCTGAAGCTGAACCCTTTAATTCTCGATGAAATGACGGCCTGTATAATTTGCTGGATGGCAAGGCCTGCAGGTCGCACGAATTCGTTCAGTGTTGTTAGGGCATTTTTTCTCATATAATCAACAAATGTGCATAAAGACGCACGAGACTTCCAGAATCTGAGTTTGTTTGTGAGTTTTGTGATTCAGGTTTGGAATAAAAAAAATGGATTTTAAAAGGTGATATGAATGAAGAATAATCATTTCAGACACCACGTAAACTGTAAATTCGGATCTGTAAATCTACATAGGAAGGAGACTCATGCTACCGAAATGCTACAAGACCGAGACACAGCCTTCAGATTCAATGTCATGCTGCTGACGTAGTCGACTACCCATTCACAATGCTTGGTTTTCGGTCCAGCTCCATCTGTGCCTTATATAGAAACAGAATAGAGAAGAGGAGTGAGAATAATGTCAAAGTGCAACGTCATTCTTGAAAGCAAAAGAAAACAAGAGCTTGATGATTACATTTTAATGGGACGGAATATCATTGGCCATGCATACGTTTGTAACCCTTATTTGTCCTGCTGGTATTTGGAATGTGTATTGGTTTGTATGCCTTACTAGGCAATGAAAATGGCGTCGTCTCTTCATTTCCCATACGTATCGATTTACCATTTGTAAGGAGGAGCCGGGCTAGATTAGGCATTTTTATGACTAGCTACAAGTTGCTCGACCGAATAATTTAGGTTCGAATCTCGGAAGAGGCAGCAGACATTTTCCTTCACCTAAGTGCTCAATTTGATTACGGTGCTCACTGATCCTTTTATTGGGTGGGTACCAGAGACTTTCTTCAGGCGTGACGTGACCATTGCGGGAAGCTGACCACTCATGTACATCTAGTGCTAATGTTCAGCTTTACGGAGTAGTGCTTAGTGAACCCAGGGACAATTTTACATTTACCCTTACCTTAAATGTAAGAACTCCTATTATGTGTGAAAAACCTCAAATTTTCTGTAGTAAAATTCCTGACCAACAGATATGTATGCTGTTTTTTTCGTGACTATATTTATTTGTTAAGTAAGAAATTCATGCTTCTTACGAAATTATTCCACTAGTATTTGGGGGCACAAGTTTCTAGCATTCTTTTCGTGGCACGGATAAGAGGCTGGATGAAGTTGCTAGTTCTTTCGATACATACCGCCAAAGATACTAAAGTGGCAAGTGTACCGTTCCGTTGCCCGAATAAAACCAAACTGACTGGTTAAAAATATACCCTGCATGTATTAAAACTGTAAATTTAAATTTAGGGTGCCTCAAACACGAATCAGGGCCAAGATTTTGCAGTCGTGATGTAATTTCCCTGTCGGTTCCCTCAGTACCTTTAACTAAACCACGACTGTGGCTTTTCAGAATACGCTAAATGTGAGGAGGACTGGCCCTAGTGGATGTGAGGAACTCTACAGTATAAAGTAAAGCAGGAAAATATTGCGAGTGACAGGCAACAAAACGTTTTTCAAAGCGTTATAAAAATTATGCTGTCTTCCATTTGCATGAGGAATCGCTTCTAAAATAAAATAATTGCAGAGATCATCGGCCTTTTGGAATGTTACGCACCGCTGATTGTAATTTAATTAACGACGTTTCGAGACAACCTATCTGCCCTCACTTGAAGACGAGACTGATGAGTTGTCTCAAAACGTCGTTAACTAATTACTAATCAACGTTGCGTAACATCCCAGAGGAATGAAAATCTCATTTACACATGGCGAAAGCCTGCAATCACGCAAAATACTTCAAGCCGTTCGTATAAACCTAATATAAGGGGAAGGCTACATGTCTTCTGAGTTCGTAAGACCAGTAACAGGGTTATTGATTCCAAGCTTTCCGAAGAAATTACTTAAACTTTGAAGGTAAAGGCGGAACTTTCCTTCGACATGTTGAGAATAAATGTGTTGCTGCTCCTAGTAAAAAAAACAGAAGACCTGAATTCTCAACGTCAACGCTGTGGTAACCTTAAATCACCTACGAAGGAATCGATTAAGTAATTCTATGTACTGCCTTCAACTAGCTCATAGTGACCATGTACTTGTAACCGTATTTTAAAAGTTACAAGTAAAATCAATGTAGTTTCGCATAAGTGAGTGTACCGATATGTTTCGGTCATGCAGGATCATATTCCGGGAATTTACGTACATTTGTACATGTGTGCCCTGTGAAGTTAATAAGTTTTCAGTACCTGATTATATTGTGAATAATTCCAGAAACTTTTATGTTTGCAGGTATACATTTACGTTTTACTTTTCTATTTTTGGCATCAGACTAAACTTGCTACTGTTACGTAGATGGAGCTTGTTAAAATATTGACACACTTTATTCTTTTGTAGCATTGGGTTATAAGGCTGTTCACTTATTCACAATTTTCAATCTTTCTCCGTGCATATTGTAAAAATTTGTATTTATTTGAATTACCAACACATGCACACTGTTATTAAAACATTATAAAACCGCACTTGGTTAAAAACATTTTGAAAAGTCATACATAATTCTCCGACATGTTTCGGTTGTTTCTTCCAACCATCATCAGGGAGCTGCGTAGTTTGACTAAAGTTACTCTTGTGATATATGTTTATGATGTGAATGGTATGATGGCA
>Ga0123352_10016251_pt1 | contig 11851 bp, 6 predicted proteins | sample TergutLab28metaG_FD_89700 | JGI IMG/M metagenome (GOLD analysis project Ga0123352, IMG submission 89700) | Labiotermes labralis P1 segment gut microbial communities from Petit-Saut dam, French Guiana - Lab288 P1 | ecosystem: Host-associated > Arthropoda: Insects > Digestive system > Gut ...
GTTGCTAACATTGCCGCTAAAGTTAAGAACAGGATTGAAACTATTATTCTATCGTTAGTTTTTGGAGCTGCAGTTCCTGTCTGCGGAGCCGTCGGAATTGCCGGAGCTTCCGGAATATCTTCTATAATAACTTCTTCTGCAAGCTCTATAATAACGATTTCTTCTTCAACTGTTTCTTCAATCAGTGTAATAAAGTCAGCAAGTGGAATAATATCGTCAGCGTCAAAGAGCTCTTCTATATCTTCCCCTTCCGGAATGATCACGATTCCCAGCGGCGTGCCCTCGTCGTCGAATATCTCATAAATGTCATCTTCGCCTTCTTCGGTTTGAATCGGGATTGCGATATAACCGTCTGCAAGCGGAATGCTGACGTCTTCAAAGTCTTCTAAGTCTATCTGTTCAACGATAACGGGAACCGGAGGTCTGGGATCGTCGTCGCCCTCGTCGTCTTCTATAATTGTATCTTCATCTTCGTCGTCATCGCCGCCGGGCCGAGGAGGAGGCCTACGGCCGCCATCGCCGGACCAAGGAGGCGGAGGCGGCGTGTAAGTGTTGATAAACGCTACCGTAACCGCCGCTGTGCTTACTGTGCCGTTCACCGTGTTGTCCGGATGGTTGGACGTATAACGGTCGGCGGAGTAATTCGCTTCTACTATCGTATAAGCCGTGCCCATAGCTATATCGCTGAACGATTCTGTTCCGCCATGCTTTAATATAACTGTGCCGCTTGTGAACGGCTCTCCTTTATAAATAACAGGGTTAGAGAACGTCACTGTGAATTCAAACTCTTTATTTGTGTCCGCGCCTGTTCCGGTTACTTGCTTAGTCAGGCGCAGGTTGCTTAATAAAGTTACGTCAGGCTCTATCTCGACAGTAACATCGTCTTTCTTTTCTTCTTCTTCATATTTAACAGTAACAGTATTTTTATAAACCTTAACTGCGTCGCTGCCGTCTTTAGCTTCTGTAAGAGCGGCTAACAAAACGGCTCTGCTTGATTCATAAGCCTCGAACAAATCTGCATACAGTTCGTCCTGGAACGAATCGGCTTTCAAATCTGCGACACCTTCTCCTAAGAACGCTTCAATCCTGTCCGCTTCATCAAAATCCGCATTCAGCTCTGCTTCTAACCATTTCCCGATTATATACTCAATCAAGTCATCTCTTGCAGCTGCAAACGCCGCGCGGGCTTCAATTACGTCCTCGGTTTCTCTGATAGTAGCCGAGTTTTTCTCGAACTCAAACGAGTAAGTTATTACAAGCTCATCGCCCGGCTGCAAAGTAAAATCCTCCAGAAAAGCTGCCAAGCTGCCAATATCATCAAGCACGTCGCCGTTCAGCGTGACAACAATATTTTTAAATTTGTCGCTTACGCCCATCTCAAATTTTTCTTCCCCGCCGATTTCTTCCATTATATCGGCGAGAGTAAATTTGAGCTCTACCGTGCTGTTATTAGTCAGGCTGATTTTATAATTGACAGTATCCGCTCCGGCGACTTCTTCGTTCTCTGTTTCGCCTTTTTCGTCAACTATAACTTTATTTAATTTAACGTCGATTACATCAAATTTTACTGTAGCCGAATCGTTCGCTTCAACGTCGGTATCACCGTATTTTCCGGTTACTTCGACATTATTTACATATTCTTTGGTTTCATCGCCGTTCGCCGCAAGAATGACCGTGTACGTGATTATAACTTGGTCATCGGGTTCCAGCGTTTCAATTGTAAGAGTACCGTTAATAAACTCCCAATCGACAATGGCGCCATTAAGCTTAATTTCGATAATTTTATAGTCTGCTTCAAAATCATCATCGAACTTGTCTGTCACAACAACGTCTGTCAGCGTAACGTCGCCGTTATTTTTAACGACTATTATATACTCTACTTCTTTTAATAAGGCTTTTGCTGCTGCTTCCTCGTCCAAGTCTGTTATATCTATTACTATTGATTTCGGATTCGCTGTTTTAGTTACGCTTATATCAGCCTGAGCGGGAATTTCGATGGGAGCTTTTTCAAATTGTGCCCAGCCTCTGTTGTCCAATTTCTGCGTAACTATATTAGCATCATAAAAAATATTATCTTTATGGGCGGTAGGATTAAAGACTGCCTTCGCACCGTTGTTCGTGTAAATTTTGCCTTCCTCTGTCGGACTTGCTTTTACTGTGAAAGTTATAGTTAGTACGTCGTTTGCCGTTAATTGATATGATTCTGCAGAGCTTTCCGCTTCCGCGTCATACGGAGCAACCCATTCCGGAGTATCAATCCATGTTATAACTCCGTCTTCGAAGCTAAGACCGGCAGGAAGTTCGCCGATTATTTCAAATCCAGCGCCTATATTGTCAGTTATAGTGATAAAGCCTGTCGGGTCACCCGGAGCTTTTATTAATTCAAGAACCACTTCTTTGAACGCTTTTAATAATTCTTCGGGATTCTGCGGATCGTTATAGAACGCATTATAATATCCTTTATTTCCGTTTTGCGGGAATCCGTTTGCTTCGGTTACCATAATGACGGGAGCAATCGGACTGTTTGTTTCAAATAATTGCTTTAGAGTTCTGCTGTTATTCCCGCTTCTTCCGTTAGTTGCCGTTGAAGCGTTTATATTGCCGATTGTTGGATTTAATGTTGCCACTGCGAGTGCGTTATTTGCAACATTATAACCCATTGTAAATATCTTTACGCCGAGCTGCCGGCTAATTTCTCCGGCTCTTATAATTGTATGATAAGCCGCCGTTACGTTACCGTTCATGCTGGAGCTGTTGCCGCTCGGGTCGCCTGATAACAAGTTACTGCTGCCAAAATTGGCTTTCCGCGTAGCGTGAGCGCTGTCATAATACGTGTTAGGAGCGCCGTCGCTCATAAGGATTATCGAACGATTCGGTAAGTTTCCTAATGCGTTAACCGCACAGTTCAGCCCTGCCATGATGTTTGTCGCGGCGTAACCGTTAAAATTGCCGTTGCGCCCGTTAAGCCTCGTGCTTGTAGTAATCTGACTCGTAGCATTTGCGGGTAAAGCAGTAGCAGTCAAAGTTGCTGCGCTGATATTTGCCCGCGTATTAGTTAAGTTAGTAATTAACGCGGCTGTCTGTGCAAAGGCTACGATGCCGATTTGGCTGTCTGCGTTTTTATCCCATATCGCATTCGCCGCGGCGATTGTGCCCGCAATCATTGTTTCAACGTCTTGTCTGAGCATACTTGTTGACATGTCAAGCACAAATACGACATTCAGCGCCGGATTATTATCTTCTTCGAAGCTGTCGCTGTCGAGAAACTGCCGTCCCGCCATGCTCAGCGTGACACCGAACGTGCCGTCTTTATGATCGATTACGGACTTGTCCGTCCATACCTGACCGTTTACAAGACTCGGCAAAGCCGTTACTTTGTCCGCGCCGCTGTCAATCATCTCAAAGCCCTTTATAATAACCGGCTCGCTTCCTGCGGAAACTATCGCCGGAAACAATCCGAAAATTAATATCAGCGATAATAACAGAGCGATACTTCTTTTTGATATACTCTTAGACCGCATAAATATTTTCCTCCATATTTTTTATTTTTTATCCCCGGTTCATTATTTTTTAAATTATTATACCGGCAGTTCAACGCCGTCTATGCTGAATATCCCGGGAGTTTCGAACTTATCCGGTGCAGCCGGCGCACTACTTTCAAGCTCTGCGGGGGCTTTGGGCCTGTCCGGCCGGATTAACTGCGGGTCAGCGGGAGCTTCGGGAACTTCCATGTCATCGGCGCCGCCTGACAACAGAGCTATATCATAAGCCGCCTGCGCTATTCCGAAATCAGCCACTTGCTTCGTATATGCCGATAAAGCATCGGCATATTCCGTCAAATCCTGCCTGTACTGCTCCATGTCCGATTCATACTGTGCCAGAGCCTCACTATATCCTGCTTGAGCAGCCTCATATTCAGCCAACGCGGACGCATACGCGGCTTGCGCAGCCCTATAAGCTCTGCGCGCATTAATATAATCTTCCAAGTCAGCTTCAAAATCCCCTTCGCCGCCTTGCAGCGCGACATGCGCCTTTATAAGCGCAGCATAAGCCTCTTCTAATTCATCATAATCTATCTCGCCTTCTAGGAAAGCAGCATACAGTTCCTGATAATTTTCAAATGCCGTTTCAAACGCGATTTCATAATCGCTTAACGCTTCTAATTCTATTCCCCATCCTCCTAACGGCACTTCTTCATCGTCAATCTCTATCCATTCTTGCTTATCTGCTATTATCTGCTCTTCGCCATTTTCATCAGCCGGGTCAGGTCCGATTCCGTCATTATCTTCGTCATCATTATCACCGCTCTTCGCGAGAACAAAAGCTACCGTATCATTATCATATTTTTCAATATCTTCTGCTGATACAAGCATGAAAGCGGCGCCGCTTACAGCCAAAGAAAACACTATACTGCCGATTACTCTGGCTATGTAAGAGCTTCTCGATCTTTTTTTGCGTGCGAAATACTTGATAAAATCAGGTTTATACATTTTCATTTCCTCCAACTTATAAATATACTTTTATTCATCTTCTCATTTTCTTTTCTATCTATATTAGACCAGACTATCCGAAAAATTCGCATAGTTCTTTTAATTTTTATTGTTATTATGCCCCACTTCAAGCAAATTCAGCTTACAATAATATACAGAAAAAGATAATTTTTCCAAAACAATACAACTAATATTATACTAAATAATTAATTTTTTGTCAAGTATTTTAAAATTTTCCGTCGAAAACCCAAATAAATTGCGGAAATGCCAAAAAAAGCGCATTATTTATTTTCCTTTCTGATTATACCAAAAAATTAAGTTTTTGTCAAGTATAAATTAAGTTATTTTTAATTTTAAATTTTTACTTTTATGGAAAGCGCAAACAAAATATAATTTATCACATCATATATTCATAAGCATATATTTATACACATACATTAGAATGTATAAATAAATCGAGAGGTAAAAACACTTGACAGGAATGCTCCAATATGCTATGATATATTATAACATGTCAAGAGAAGAAGGTGAATTTAATTGATAACTGAAAATTTGCCGGATATTTTAACCGTGAAAGAATTAGCCGATTATTTTAAACTGCATGAAACTACTATAAAAAGAGCCATTAAATCAGGCAAGCTGAAAGCATTTAAAGCTACGCGCGATTGGCGGATTTCAAAAGAAGCGGTTACACAATGGTTAGACGAGAAAAAATAAAAGAAAAAAGTCCGTTGACATTTTTTTATACTTATGGTATAATAAGCAAAAGCGAAAAGCCTTATATTTTTACGTTAAATTTATTTAGACTGCTGCTAACATTCTAAATAAAAGTAAAAATATAAGACTTCCACGAAAGTTTATTTTAAATATTAAATTTCTGATGTAAATGTTACATCATGTTACATTTTATATTATATCATTAAACAGGCGAATTGTCAAGATATTTATGAAAATATTTAAATTTTAACCTTTGTGGCTGATTTTATGGGCGTTATCAGCGCAAAGGCTTTTTGTTTTTGAATGAAATGTTTCGAAAGTATGAAAAGCAAAATTTTACTTTTTATAGGCAAAATTTTGCTTTTAAAAGCAAAATTTTTACTTTTTAGGGCAAAAATTTTGCTTTTAAAGCAAAATAAAAAGTAAAATTTTAGTGTTCCGAACGCGAAAACTTTAAAAAAAAGAAAAAAGAGGCTAAATATGAATATTTTGAACAATATATTAACGCAGCTGCAAGAAGTAAAAGGCAGCGGCGAACAGTACACAGCGAAATGCCCTGCGCATGATGATCAGAAAGCATCTTTATCCGTCGCGTTTAAAAATGACAGGATATTATTAAAGTGCTTCGCAGGGTGCGATATATACACGATAGTCAAAGCGTTGGGGCTTGAAATGAAGGACTTATTCGCTGACAAGCGCGACTATCAGGCGCAAACAAAAAAAGTCGCAGAAACCGTTTATGATTACACGGATGAAAAAGGCGAGTTAGTTTACCGCAAAAAACGCTTCGACCAGCCGGACGGCTCAAAATTCTTCGCGTTTTATAAGCCCAACGGTACGAAAGGACTCGCTAATATTCCGCGCGTACCGTACAGGCTTCATAAATTAGCGGAAGCAGAAACTATATATTTTGTCGAGGGCGAAAAGTGCGTGCACGCGATAGAACAGGCCGGATATACGGCGACTACGCTTGACGGCGGAGCGCAATCGCCGTGGAGAAAGCATTACGCGCCGTATTTTGAGGGCAAGCAGGTTATAATCCTTCCGGATTTTGACGCAACAGGCATGCAGTATGCCGTTAAGATTAAGAGAGAACTGCCGCACGCGGCTATAAAAGAATTGCCGGGATTGCCTAATAAAGGCGACATTTATGACTGGCTGGAGCAGGGGCACACGATGGCAGAGATTGCCAAATTGCCCGCCGTTGAGCCGGAACCGGAGATAACAATCGAGGACTTACCGGATTTTATTCAGATTAATCCTTTCTCGCCGGAAAACAGACAGCGTTACCGATGGGACGACATAGGAACGTCTGATTTTTTTGCCGACGCATATAAAAATATATGCAGGTACTGCCCGGAAGCTAAGAGCTGGTATATATACGACGGGCAGGTTTGGCGGCTCGACGTCGGCGGCGCCGTTACGTCGCAATGCGGGAAAGCTTTTACTTCTTATATGCTGGACTGTCGGAAACATCTTGAAGATGACGAACAGCGCGAAAACTGGGTAAAATATGTCGCGAACCGGATAAAGAAGAAAAACCGTGATATAATGCTTGCGGACGCATCGACGGTTTACCCTGTCAGCATACACGAGTTTGACAAAGACCCGCATTTATTAAACGTCCGGAACGGCACAATTGACCTGCGCGCGTTTACTCTGCGGCCGCACAGCCCGGACGATTTTTTATCTAAAATAGCTAACGTAACTTTTGACGAAAGCGCGCGCTGTGACCGCTGGGATCAATTTATACAGGAAATCATGCAGGACGACCGCGACAAAGCGCAGTTTTTACAAAAATCTCTGGGTTATGCTTTGAGCGGCGACACGAGCGAGGAATGCTTCTTTATATTCTACGGGAATACTACGCGCAACGGTAAAGGGACGACCGCAGAAACGACGCTACATATATTAGGCGATTACGGCCGCACGGCACAGCCTGAAACAGTGGCGCAGAAGCAGCATAGCGGGGGCGGCGCGCCGTCTGAGGATGTGGCAAGGCTCAAAGGAGCCCGTTTCGTCAATATGAGCGAACCGGACAAAGGGCTGCGTTTAAACTCCGCGCTTGTCAAATCTATGACCGGCGGCGACACTATAACGGCGCGTTTCCTGCACCAGAACAGCTTCGAGTTCAGACCGGAGTACAAGCTATTTATAAATACGAATCATTTGCCGCGCGTGAACGATGACAGCATATTTGCAAGCGGGCGCGTGAAGCTTATCCCGTTCGAGCGTCATTTCCCCGAGAACGAACAGGATAAAAGCTTGAAATTATTTTTCAGGCAGCCGGAAAATAAAAGCGGTATCCTGAACTGGCTGATAGCAGGCTTAAAGCTTTTAAAATCCGACGGGTTAAAACAGCCGAAGTCAGTCCGCGACGCTACCGCGCAGTATAGAGAGGACAGCGATACCACAGGGCAGTTTATAAGCGAGCGCTTAGTTGAGAATACCGGGGCAAAAACGCTGATAAAAAATGTTTATGCAGCTTATGAGGAATGGTGCAAAGACAATGGGTATAGACCATTAAGCGTCCGAAGCCTTACGCCGGAGCTGCGACGAAGGAATTTAATCATTGACAATGCAGATAAAAATAAAGTTTATCTTTTTGATTACAATATGCTTTATCAAGGCGAAATACCAACAAAATGAGGTGTAAAAGCTATTTTTTTGATAAAAATGGCTCTTATTAACCTATTTTAACCCGCTTGTTAACCCGCTTGTTAACCTATTTCAGCATATTTTCGACTCCGCCTTAAATTATAGTTATTGCGAATGCCCCATTTTATGGGGCATTTTTAGTTTTCCATATTTTAGGAGGTTAACAAGGTTAACAAGGTTAATCAAATTTTAGGTTCGCCTATACAAGAAATGAGTTAAGATTAAAGCTACAAAGTCATTAACCTTCTTAACCTTGTTAACCTCCTAGGATTTTCCATGATGTAAAATCAGAAGAAAACTGAGCAATTTTTTGCAAATATTTATCAGGGAATTTTCCCCAATACGCTTCGTGTTTTTTGTCCATGCTAATAATTGGCGCAAATATCTCATAAAACGTGCAAACTAAAAAAGCCTTTATCTCGGGCGTTCTCTTTACCTCCTTCGCCGCTTCAAAAAAAGCTGATTGCGGATTGGGAACGAAAGTGAGCATTCCGGGATAAGGCTTTGAGTAGTAGCGATGTTGGGAGATGACGAGAAAAATGCCGATTAGCGGCATTTTGTGATTCGGCGGCGGGACGCGGCGCCCTTGCCACTGCAGCAGGGATCACTATCCTAAAAATAATAGTTGGAGTGTTTCTATAGAAAATGACAAGATAATGATAGTAGAAGCGAATAACTGGTATAACAATTTCAGATTTGACATAGACGGCGGCTACTTTATCAGCACTTTGGGAAGAGGCATGGATTTTGTGGGAGAAGATGGCATAAATTATCCTGTATTGGAAAATGTTTATATCCATTTTACAAATTTTCACTAAAACTAAATGAATGAAAGTGAAAATAACTGAAAATTCGCTTGACTTTTTGTTTAACCTATGTTATAATGAAGATATTACCGTTATTTTGGGAGCTATGTATGATATTAAAAGAAGGGTTAGAAACTGAATTTAAAAGCGAATTTACGAGTGAATTAAAAAAAACAGCGGTTGCATTCGCCAACACAAACGGCGGAAAAATATATATAGGCATCGCAGATGATGGCACGGTTACGGGTATCGCCGATGCAGACACTGTTATCCGCCAAGCAGCAGATAGTATCCGTGATTCTGTAAAACCTGATATAACGCGCTTTTTTAACGTGTATTCTGAAATAATGGAAAGTAAAACGGTTGTTGTAGCGCAGATTGAACGTGGAGTGCATTTTCCGTATTATCTCGCTGACCGTGGATTAAAACCATCCGGCGTGTATATTCGGATTGGCAGTGCATCAGTCCCGGCAACCGAGGAGCACATCCGGCAAATGATAAAAGAAGCAGACGGCGAGCGGTATATAACATCCCGCTCTATGATACAGGAACTTACTTTCCATCGAATGCAAAAAGAATTTGACGAAAAAGATCTCCCTTTCAATGAAGCAAATAAAAAAACGCTCGGTGTTATGAATAATAACGATATATATACAAACTTAGGGCTGTTACTTTCAGAGCAATGCCAGCACACAACAAAAATCGCAGTATTTGAAGGCGTCACTAAATCTGTATTTAAAAGCCGAAAAGAATTTGCCGGTTCGCTAATCCGGCAACTTTATGACGTATTAGATTATTTGGATTATTTCAATCTCATACGCGCCGAAATTGGTAAAGTCCGCCGCATTGAAAGCCGGGATTATCCGGTTGCCGCTATTCGAGAAGCGTTTCTTAACGCGCTCATCCATCGCGAGTATGGTTTATCAGCAAGCACTTTCGTAAATGTATATGACGACCGTATTGAATTTTTGTCCATAGGCGGGCTTGTACCCGGCATAACGCTTGATGCAGTATTGTCAGGCGTATCTTATACGCGCAACGAAAAATTAGCTAATATATTTTACCGCCTTGACATCGTAGAGGCTTACGGAACGGGAGTTCTGCGTATTATGGACGATTATGCCGGTTGCCAGCGCAAACCGGAAATCAATGTCACTGACAGCAGTTTTATGATGACTCTGCCGAATATGCGGAATAATCAAGCAAACGGGCACAAAACCAGTGAATTAAGCGAGCAGGAGCTACAAGTGCTGCGCTTGATAGAAAATAACGGGTTCGCAACAAGCGAAACGCTCGCTGACGCGTTCAATCTCGGCGCTACGCGAAGTTATACTATTTTAAAAAAAATGGCTGACGCCGGCAGTTTAAAAGCTGTAAAAAACGGGCGCCGTATTGAATATAAGCTGATGTAAGCATTCACTTCAATATTTACTGAAAATATAATACCATAATAGCCCAAAAAAAGTCAAGACCGGAGTTGTACCGGTCTTGAAATAGTTTTGCGTATATTTTCAGACTATTTTTCGCGTGTTTCGGCGGAGTCCATCTTTGTATGCTGGAGCTAATTTATTTTTATTATTATCGTAATCACTTTTTTGTGGTTTTAGGCGTTTAACTTTCGGATGTAATTTATTTGCTTAAGTCTTTGCTTCGCAAATAAAGCAGTTAAACGCAACTACGTAATCTATCTCGTTCAGAGAGGGCGTAATGGTTTTTGGGATTTTAATTTAGGTCGTTAATTTCCTTCAAATCTTCGGCTGAATTTACTTTTTGATTTATTCTTCTGCCTTTCACTTTAATATTTCCCCTGTTCCAGTTCCAAGTACGCTACAGTGCAAGTAATCTTTGTGAAAGCACTTCCTTTAACTATTTTGCTTGATTTTTCTTATTAGTCCGACTTGCAAAATTTAAAGGTTATAGTAAAACTGCCATGCAACAGGTTTATTCGCTGCTGCGCGTCACCGGTAAGACGTAAAAACTCCGTGTTTCTGACCTATTTTTCCTGAACGCGACTTTTGATTGAACAAAAAAACTGCGTAAAATTCATAAGCTGAAAATCATTAGAAATTAGAATAATGATGCTCTTTTATCATGTAAAAATATATGGCGTTCGCTTAAAAAATATTTGATATGAAAATCGCATAAATATTGGCAATTTTGCTTTAATGTCATCAAATATTTTTTAAGCGAACGCCATAGCAAAAATATATTATACCTTGACAAAAATGATAAAATATGATAATATACTTGTACGTATATCTGTACATAAAAAAAGTGGGGTATTTTAGTATGAAAGCAGTAAAACCAGTAGAATTAAGAAATAATCAGAAAGAATTACTTGACCTTGCTCACGGCGGGGAGATTTTATTTGTTGTACGTCCAGCAAAAAAAAATGTAGTTGTTTTATCAGAAGCGGAATTTAATAAGCGTGAAAAAGCACTAAGAAATATTGAGTATTTGACTAAGCTTGACAGAGGAACGCAGGATATAAAAAATAACAACTTAATCTATAAATCGTTTGAAGAGCTAAAAGCGATGGAGGACTAAGTTATGAATATTGCGTTTACTCCTGAAGGTTGGAATGAATATTTGGATTGGATTAAAAACGATAAAGCGGTGTTCAAGAAAATTAACAGCTTGATAGCAGATATTCAAAGGAATGGTGTTTTAGAAGGAATCGGCAAGCCGGAGATTCTGAAATATCGTGAAGAAACAGAATATTCCAGACGTATTACGCAGGAACACAGATTAGTTTATGTGACTGATGATAATAAAAATTTGATTATAAAATCGTGCAAAGGACATTATGAGGATTAATAAAAACAATAATTGAGGTGATTTTATCCCAAAAAGACCGAGTTTAGTCAAACAAGTGCAGAATGTTCTTGACAGCAAATTAAAAATCGGTCATTCTAAATACTCCGATAAATTAAATAAAGATGTCGATACTGCCGACTATATTTATTCTTGGAGTACGTACCGTTCATATCTGAAACACGCCTGTTATTTCGTTAATTGGGCGAAAACTACATGGCTGTAAAGATCTCGATTCTGCTAAACCTTTTATCAATGAATATTTGAAAATGCGGATTGACGGTGGGTTAAGTCCATATACGCAAAAACTCGACGCGGCAGCTCTCGCTAAAATGTACGGCTGCAGCTCGCAGGATTTTATTAAAA